>Ga0056128_1002583_pt1 | contig 21601 bp, 13 predicted proteins | sample WorMetLIZISLAND2_FD_71113 | JGI IMG/M metagenome (GOLD analysis project Ga0056128, IMG submission 71113) | Marine gutless worms symbiont microbial communities from Max Planck institute for Marine Microbiology, Germany - Olavius geniculatus... ... | reverse complement strand
GCTTCTTTGACAAGCTTTGTTTTGTCGTTCATCATTTTTTCTGTACCATTTTTTTGGCCGACCGTAAGTAAGTATACGACGGGTGTCGTCTCATTTCGCCTAATCTCATTTCGCGTCGTACACTTACCCTAACCCTAACCCTAGTTCGATTTCGGTTGGGGCTCTGCAGCAGACCCAACTGGGGGAGCGATTAGGCGAAATGCTACGACACTTAGATTCAGCGTTGAGTAACTGCGTTCAAGCGACCAAGCACAGTTACCAGTCCGACACCGTATAGCTATGGTAACGCTAGACCAATTACACCGACTCGTTACTGAGGGCAGTGGAGTGAGTACAGGTGCACTAGCACACAGTCTACAACAGTGCCATGGCCGCTCGTTATCCGCTTCATCGTATTTCAGCCGCGTTGCTGACGTATTCCAGTCGTCAGAGCCGGTTAGCCTGGCGCATAGAGAGCGACGTAACTGAACTGAACTGAACAGACACGATTTAGTTTTTGACGAACTGACCAATGGGCAGGCAGGAAGAGCCAATGGTCACTGGTTGACGCGTACTTGAGCGTAGTCACGTAGGTCATCAACGCCGTTAGATGGTGCCTACTGTAATTCATTTACTGCTTGCCCATTAATCAGTTCGTCAGAAACTATACCATGTCGGTTCAGTGCAATTACATTACTCTGTGCTGTACGCGCCATTAGCCTTCACCAACCCCTGACAGCAGTGGTTGTCAGTGGCAATCTATGGAACATCGAACGAGTCAAGCGTGACGATTGAAACGCGCCCCGCATCTGCATATCACACGCACGTCCACGCAGAACACACCGTCGATCACGGCCACGAAATAAGCGCGTTTCAACATGATCCGAGTCTATTACACCTCGTTACACTGGCAAAATACACTCTCGACCCTTAAACACACCCAGCTCCTACTGGTATTCTGTTTTCACAACTTTCGGCAGGCTGCAGACGTGCGTCACAAAGCAAACGACACCCGATCCGAGCATGGTTTAAGTACCGTACGACACCGCGCTGTCTGGAGTGGTATAAGCTCGTACCGCGTACTCGCTTACCCACTCCAGCAGTGCGGCATATAAGAGTACTGACGAAAGGTATATACGGTACGTAACCTGTAGTTACTGAGTCTACTAGCATCTGCATCTGAATCGACGAGGCTGCCCGGCTGTCTGCCCTTGGAGGCACGTCTTTGCAGCAGAGGCAGGTCCTTGCAGTCACTGAGTGGTTTCAGTACGAGACTGGGCGTCTTGGTCACGGTGCGGGGAGGTCGACGTACAATCCCCATAGCATCACCAGACGCGTCAGAGACAGTAGCAGCAGCAGCCCCAGCAGCCATCGTTTAGCACTCAGTTATCATTCACCGTCGATCAGGCTTCGAAAAAAACCTAGGTTTTTTCGAAGGAAAATTAAAAGCATTTTAGGTTTCATACGTTTTTAAAAAGAATTGTAACTGTACACAAAAGAAAACGGGACACAAAATTAAGACCAATGAAAACATTCTATACGCCATTCGGACCGCATATCACGTCGTCTTCGGTCGGGTGAATGACGTGACGTTAGAACCTCAATCACGATTAAAATATGCATTTAAATTCGGTTTGCATTACAAATCGGCAACTGCACATCAAACTTAGTACTAAAACTAAAATTTGGACTTTTAGGAGTTTGAATTTATTCTGCAAAATGTGAAAACCTAGGTTTTTTTTCCATCAAATTTCCCAGCTCCGTCACCGATACACATACGCTCAGGCAGGCCAAGGCAAGGCACGCGGCTACGTAAAGCAAGCTACAAATTCATCAGAATTATTACAGACTTTAAGTTCGTCTTGGCAACGACTGCGGCTGACTTCGTCGGAACGATTTTCGTCCTTCGCTGCCAGGTGTCACGGCCGCGGCGAACAAACTGTCCCAGATTCTAAGATTTATCTATGGGAAAGCTGGTACGAGGACCCTCGCCCCCCCACGGTTAATCTTGTCATCAAAAATCGTTTCCAGGAAGGCAGCAGCGGGTGCCAAAAGGTCAGCAAGTTTAACGACACAAGGTTGTACTGTGTATAGTCTGATGAATTTACTGCTTCCTGACGCTGCACGCTATAAGCGACCCTTATTCTCAGGCAGCGTGAGAGTCGGCTATATCCACTCCGTCTGCGTGTATGTGTCCGTCGGCAGCTCGGCTACTGGCTATTGCTGCGGTCGCGAGCAACTACGCCTACCGGCTTCTATCTACAGTCACAACTGCTTCAACCTATGAGTATTTGCTTAAAGACAAAACGCCGCTGCTATATAATTCCAAACGCGCAGACGACGACGACGACTGATGTCTGCAGCTAGTGCTCAGGCAGACTGGCCAACACTACAGTGCTACAGATCCGTGTATTCTGTAATGTACATCCTGCAATGACAGAATGCTACAGCAGCAAGGCATGGCCACATCCCGGATACACATACACGCCGCCGACACGCTACTAGCTAGGTCACTCGTAGCAGCTTGATAACAGTGCTGGCAATCAACCAGTACATTACAGCAAACGACCGGTCGGGTCCACTGCAGTAATGTATGACGGGCAATCGGCATAAGAGGAGCGTTCAAAAAGTTCGTGGCCTGATACAGACTGGTATTAAAAATGTCAGTGCTCAAAGTCAATCATTACACAGCGCCATGTGCGACCGAAAACAAATCACAGAGAGACATAATGGCAGTGTATGAGTGTTGACTTTCGCCGTAGGCAACGTCAAACAGTTTGGTTTTCAAATCACGCTCAAAGGTGATGAAAAGTTGGCCATGGAGCTATTAAATAGTGTTGCATGCTCATTTCTGTTGTCCCTCGTAATCTGCACCGCCGGGAGACCAAGAACAACGATGATATAATTAAATTCTAAAACGGTATTCGAGCTTTGGATGAACGCCATACTAAGTGCATTTTGGGTGCAGGCGACCATGCTGAAATGTGACAAAATATGGTTAGCTCTGTCACTGGCTACAAACTTTTTGAACGCCCCCTATACATCATCATACACTGAGCCTCTACCTACATTGTTACATGAACAAGCGACACTCAGTCATCTAGTACCGAATAAATGCTATCGCCGCCGCCCCGCCGGCGTAATTATGAGTTCAAACAGCAGAGAGAGAGAGAGAGAGAGAGAGAGAGTTGTTAAGTCAGCCATGCTGTGACCCCCCCCTCCCTTCACGATCACTCACTCAGTGTCGTCAGTGACCTAGTCGGTTGGCCTGCAGCAGGGATAGTAGATATGTCACACACAGCAACCGTATATCACCCATCGGCAACGACACCTGTTGTACGACGGACATCGCTCGGTGGCGTAACGGCAGGGTGTCAGACTCGGGATCGGCGAGGCAAGGTCGTGCGTTCAACTCTCGGTCGGAGACCGTTAGTACTTGGACGGGTGACTGCCGGTGACTGCAGGCAGGTAAACCATCTCCGCATGTAACCAGCCGCCTAAGTCAACACAGCCTTCCACTGGCGTAGCCAGAATCCGGATGTAGGAGGGCACTTCAGGGCGGGTGTGGGGAGTGGCTCTCACCCAACCAGGAGAAGGGCCTGGGAAGGGGGCTGTGCCCCTTCGTCGGAAAATTTTTCAATTTTCTGTGCTAAAATGACGCGTTTTAGTGCATTTTTGCACCATTTTGAGTAACTGATTAGGATCCTAGGGGGCACGTGCCCCCTATGGCTACGCCAATGCATCTTTCCATCCCTCTGGGGTGAATAAATCGAGTACCAGCCTGTCTGGATGCATGGGATTAAGGCGGGTGTCGGGTGGCAGGTAACACTGTGTGATCTGATCTCATATGGCAGGCGACGCTTCGTAGTTCTGCTGACACTATACACAACGTTCCATATACTGTCACTTCGTTGCCACACCTCACATCACAGCTTGAATGCTAACAGCAGTCAGTGTCTTTGAATTATTCAGACACGACACATTTTCCTGCTAAACTTCCATACCCCGACTAACTTTACACCAGCTGGACTTCCATTACCAAAGCACCACAGGACAGGTCTTACCTCTTACCTCCTAAGTGCAGTACACCCTATTCCTATTGCACACGTCTGCGACTGCATAACTACGAACTTCCCTCCAAAATAAATAATATTGATGAGCGCAATTTTATCTATCGTGTATTGTACAAAGACTGTTTTTAGTTGTTTTTTTAGCATGTCAGTATGTTTTCCATTGTGTCTACAGCAGTTTGTCTGTTAATTGCTTTAATAAAGACCATCATCTTTTAAAAAAATACCACACCTGCCCTTCGGCATATGGAACAAACGTAGTGAACTTATACGACCGTCTATTCAGTCAGAGTGTGCAAATCCGGGCAACTTAAGTTGAATATATATATGAAAATTCTGATCACTGAGAATATGGGTCAAATTGGTCCGGTCCATAGAGGGTTTCAAGATTTTTTTCCAGCCAGCGGCCAGCCCAAAGGCCAGCCCAGCCTATTTTGACACGACTTGAGTCTTCTACATACAAGCCCAGCCCGATCAGTGTAGACAACTTGACCAAGGCTTTCATGACTAGACCTATAAGTCTGACGTGCTGACACGACATGTTAACTAACACAAACATTTATACTACAAAATGCACTCTCAACACTCGTCTAGCGAAAGTCTGCTGTTTACATTCAAACACCAAATGCAGGCAATGCAACAAAACTGATACTGCAACTTCTAGGCTTGCGTTGCTTGCACAAAAACTAACGTCACGTCGGATGAAAAACAAGCATCAGAAATTTAGCAGAGCTTGCTGATTTCTGCCAGTGCCCTCCGGTACGGCGTACAGATACTTATTTCGAGGTAGTACGCTCACTGCATGTTTGCGAGGTTCAGAATGTCGCAACAAAAAGCCCAGCTGTTGCTAGGATAGCCAACCATACTGGTTGTCGGTGACCTTCAAGGTCATCCAAGGTCAATGATTTTAATCTCATCTGAAACAGCGTATGCGATTTTCTATTAGTGATCAATAGCAACCTTGGCTCTATCTCTTAGCTTAGTATATCAGTGACAGATGGACGACGGGCAGACAGATGACAACCATACCATAACATCGACCGTTACGTAACTACAGTCGGCTAAAAATACCAGACTGCTACGCACTAGATGCGTCTCTCAAACTCAAAATGCATCAATATCCCTCCACATTACTCCCTCTCTTGACTATTTTGGCGCCTCCTTTCCATTTTCGGCGACCTAGCAGACTGCAGTCAGTACCGTCACCAGTTTATTTAAATTTGACACAAATTATACATTGCACTGGGCATTAGACCTGCGACTGCGAATCACTTTGCTGTACAGCGGTGGTCCGTCCGGCGCAGTCTGCAGCGGAGTAGACGTCATTTGTGACGTATGATCAACATTACCAGCTACACCATGACGACTGCTTCCGTCGTGATCAGCACCGCGGTGTAACACTGGCGTTACCGACGCGTAGTTGTGATGACTAGCGTCCACAAACCTACCAAACGACTCCGTGTGCGCGTTCCTTCGCACTTCAGCGATTTCCTCATAATCCATACTCCTTCACTGTCTATAGGCCTCACGATGACGAAAGATGTAGGCCTATCACTTTTCTATTCACGAAAACTTCCGCAACGTTCGCCAACTCGCAGTATCATACGCCGTTCGTAATCAGATCGACGGTTAAAGGTCGCTAGCTCAACATACCAGCAGCAGCCAGCACAGCTGTGCAATACGGCGGTCGCCCACGGCGCTAATCTAATTAATATGCTGTGGGGGAAGGAAATGTCCCCAGGGGCCGGCAGGGGGTAGGCGAAAGCGCCCAGCAAACACACCCGGGGCTGCTGGCTTTACCTATCCACAGGCCTGTCAGATAGCGTCAATGGACAGGGCGGCGGCGGCGGCGTGGGCGAGAGTGTTTATTAACTGACTAGCAAAGCTAAACCAGCAACACCAGGCTACCGCCCGGCATTTCATTCACGGCTCTATCTGTGAGTGAGGCCGCACTACAGCCGTCCGGCGCCTGCCCGGCTAATGCTATCGCTGGCTCGCCGTATATACGTGATATAACGTAGCCGGCAGTAGCCGGCGTAGAATCGGCGCACGCTGCCTGCCGCTATGCTTCTACTAGAAGGTACCACAGATCTCAAACTTCGCGAAGCAGTGGCATCACCCCTGGGGAGGACGGCGATTGCCAACTCCCCCCTCCCTGCAATAGAAAATGCCGCGTCGATTTCACTCCAGATAACATCCCCTCCCTTACCAAAAAATAAATTATAGACCCGTAGCCAAAAGGAGTTTCATGGATTCGATCGAAGCCAAACCCCCGTGGCGTCGTGGGTTAAAAGTAGGTGGGCAGGAAGTTGCACACTTTTTTAACACACTGCAAATTTCCAACAGAGAAGATTATAGATGATCCAAATTTTAATTTTACTTCCAAATTTTCCAAAAAGATGTTTTCAGCCCCAAATGGACAAAAATTTTCTGAGAAAAAAGATCTTCCAACAATTTTCTGACAGCCAAAAATTTTGAGGGCAATTGTCTCAAGGCCATCGGTCAGAACCAGAAAATGTTGCATAGAAATAACCAAATACGTAGCCACCAGATGCGATTCTTGAGCCTGAAATGGCAAAAAATGTGTTTGCAGCAACCAGAACTATCTGGCAGTGCCAAAAACACTCCATCAAACTCCCTAGCTGGATTAATCAGGCCTGCCAACAGCCACAGTGGGGCCCGGGGAAACATTCTTGCAGGGCCCTCCAAACATTTGATGGGGCCCATCTGGGGTGACAATTTTTTAAATGTCTCTTTTTAAAATGGTGCATTCTGGTGTACTTCATATTTCTGAGCAACGGCGAGGCCCCCAAATGTTGCGGGGCCTGGGGTAACTTCCCTCCCTTTCCCCTCTCTCAATGGGCCTAGGATTAATAGGGGCAGCCAGAAAGCTGACCAAACCCCTACCTGCAGTCAGGCTATGTGCCAAAATTTGAACCGATGCCAGTTGCTGATGCTGCCAGCTAAAGAATATGACGGACTTAATACCAGTGTTATGCATATACTCCGAAAAATTCTGTACTACTTGCACCTGAATCTATAATGGATGTCGTCCCATTTCTCCTAATCCCATTTCACCCAATCCTGTTTTGGCAAGCCATCTATTGCCAGTGCTGAGCCCTTGGCACTGACTTACCTGCAGAGCCCAATACCACACAGTGACCACACTACATCAAAAACTGTAGTATGTCGTGTATTTAGGATTTACCAAACAGAGGCATGATGAGCACAGGAAGCACGAGCCTATAATGGGGGTCTGGGGCAGAGCCTACACTGGGGTCAAGGGGCTGAGCCCCTGGTCAGGGTGTCAGAGGGGAAAAGACCTGCCCCTCAAGCTGAAACACTTTTGGTTTTTGGACGTTCAATGAAAGACGCAAATCTGCACACTATCGATCAATCCATCGGCCGTTGTAGTGATCACCGCCACAGTGAGGGCCCTTTTGAGGCGAGGCCCTTAGCACGTGCCAAGGTGCTACCCAAATAAAGATGGGCCTGTGTTTTGCCTGTGCTTATGGTTAAGGTCAGCGTTAGGGTTAGGTTTAGGGTTAAAGATTAGGCACGATGGGACTACTCCATTAAGCGAACTACATTGCCATTAAAATACGATGACTTGGGTGGCTTCCTATCTCTCCAGGAAAATTTCACCAAAACCTGGAACTTAGCAAAGCCCCATCCAATTATACGATCGCTGTCCCCCTACGAGTCCTAGCCACAGTAAATACGTTACAGACAGACGACACTTACAGACGGATGACAGAATGTAGTAGAGCCGATACGGTATACTATGCTGAACTGAGTTGTCAATGTTCATTCTCACAATCCCATACAATTTACACAGCTCAAGCTGACGCTGTGGTTCAACCATTGGTCTATTATCTGCGCGCAGTTTTGTAGCATGAGTCACTCTCACTGCACATCACACACCGTTCACAATGCCTGCTCACTGTTTAGAGAAACGTGGGCCGGCACAAACCGGGACGAAAATGCAGTAGATCATGACCCAATAAAGCCTACTAATTAACACTTATCCACCGGATCAAACCGGGCTGGGACGGTTTTTAGGCTTAGCAAATCTCGATGACGCGTCGACGTCCAACGACGGCAGCGAACAGCTAAAATGTCCAACGCATGGAAACCGAAAATATAGAATGAAAATATCTGATTCCAAAAATAAAAATGTACACTGCACAAAATAACTCAGTATACATACACGGGTTAGTTAAAACGAGAATATACAGCACTTTAGGAAAGTAAACAATCACAGTGCGTCCACGGTTACCAATGCTTTTCCATCACTTTGTGCGAGGCACAAAAGAATTTTGCTGCCACGTGGTATTGAAAAATTCCGAAAAATCCACACAAAGGTTTCAAAGTTCAATACATTATTTTACTAAAACGGTAATTATGAAAATTATATCAGGGTTGCAAAATCGGTTCAAAACCCCAGGTTTTCGCTTCTCAAAAGCTCTAAAAGCTCAATAACCTTACAATCTCAAAAATCCAATTTTTAATACAAATCGAATTTAATGTCATATCTTGCAATTTTAGAATGGGGCCTAATTTACAAAAAATCGTACGGCATGCGAAAGTTTTACGACAAATGTACGATAAAATGCGATTTACAAAAAAATCGTACGACAAATAAATAAAAAAATATGTAAAATATATATCTTATATATATAAGACGTTTTCCCCACGTTTTAAAATCTGCGTTCTTTTTTCGTTATACAACGTACACAAAAAGCTGAAAAATCTAAAAACATTTTTTTATTTCCTCTAAACACTACCGGTAGTTTTTAGCTGATCAGTTGGTAGAGCCTTGGGTACGATCATCTACGATGTGACGTATGTTCATAACGGACGTGTTGTGGCTAAACCGAACGTCATAGGAGGTCGGCGATGCTACTGTTGGATATGACTATAGTTCTTATAGGCTGTCAGTACTAACCATGTCTCTATTTGTAGCGGTTTGGTCACAAGTCACAATTTTGAATGCAAAGTTTCTGACTGCAGCCATAAACCACGTGCGCCGAATTACCGTAGCGTATCACAGCGTTTATTGTAGCGTTCAATATAGCAGCGTCATTGTAGCGACTATGGGACTGTAGTCACTATGGGAAATTGCTTTCTTTCCGTGACCAAAGTCAGACGCTGGCTTTCGAATATAAGGCGGTACGGTCAGCACACCATAGCGACAGCTGGAATTCGTTTTTTTCTGGCTGATATGTACTCAACACAGAGTGAACCAAAATGCACTTTACAGAATCTAAAAAAATATAGAATATGGAAAACGCAGACACTGTAATAGACTGAACAAGTGATTAGTAGCCTAATTTAATGTGTGAATTTTGTGAACACAATACAATCATTATTTATTGTCATAAATTTGGCATTTTTCTGAAGTATGCTGTGCCATGCTTTTTAACCGTTAGCTTCAACTATTAATGATTGGCTTTAACCAGTGCGTGCATTACTCAATAAACTGAAACAAAATCATGAAAGATTAACAATCCTGAATGCATTTAACAGTTTTGTTCAAAACACTGCCAAAATGGCAACAATTAATTCTCAACATATCAACACACTACTCTTCAAACACTGTGGGATGAGAAAATAACTGAAACAACAATTTAATGAAAACCGTGAACGCAAATCCACATTTGAACACAGATCTCTGTGCAAATAAACAAATGAAGCAAGTCACCCGCCATGGCTGGAATGCTTAACTACAAACAAAGACTTGCTTGTTCGTCAAAAGTGTTGAATGTTGAATTACAACAACAGAAGCTTCATCATGACATGAAAATATGCAGACCAAGGCCGCAAGAGTAGCATATTTAAAGCAGGAGGGGCAACATGGAACGACCCCATGTCACTGAAAATGTGCACAATTTTGCCTCCGAAAAATCAAAAGTTATATATTAGTCAACACAAAGGCTTCAATTTTTGAGGGCTGGGATTAATGTCCACAAGACCTCTAGCCCCCCCCCTTCCTTAAGTTCTGAATACATCACTCGACCGCTTTCTCGAAACCAAGACTGCTGACCTAAACAACATTAAGACCAAAAGGACGGCACTGATCTCCCTGTAGGCCTATTAAGTCCTCAGCCAGATTCCAGTTTTACACTGCGAGACGAATGAGGCTACTGCATGGCATGGTGTGCCTGACCTAAACAACACATTCATTAAATTGAAGCACAGATTTACCGGAATCAGCAATCGAGTGAGTGAGTGAGTAGGGTTTAACGTCCCACCCGACACAATATACAGCAATTGAGCAAGCTCCAAGTTGAAAACAAGAGCGGGACACATGTAAAGGTAAAAGTAAAGGTCATCAATTTGTGTAGCGCGTCGTCACAAACACCTCTAATGCGCTTTCGTCACTAACCAGAGCCGTCTGCCGCACGGCCACCGTGTGCAGCCTGCAGACACAGGCTGGCGCAGTGGCCGGCTAGGCAACCCCAATCAGCTGTACCAAGGTCCCCACCTTCCGTAACTCATGTAAATGAGTTACTACTTACTTTACTGTCCCACGGAGGGTAGAAGGCTGAGTCGACCTAGAGCATAAGCTGTAGCATGAGATCAGCTAAAGACTGGCACTCCAAATTTCGGGCAAAAGAGATAAAGGATTGTACTCCCAAATTTTCCCCAAAATTTGGGTAGGTTTCAGCTTCAAATTTTGCATTTCTCAACGAAGAGTTTGTGATAATGAGATTTTCTGATATTGAGTTCCAACAGCCAAAAATTTAGGAGTGTTTTGCACCCTTCCCCTCCCACTGCCACGACACCGATGCCACTCACTACAGTGCAGGGGTGGTATGCATAACAACATCGTAGCACTAGTCAGACGCCTACGTCCGAACTAACTCTAGTCGCTCCAGCGACCTGTCGTAATTATTTAGTCAGTCGTTGTCAATGTAAACTAATGTCGCTAAGGAGAAGCTGCAATCACGTCATGCATCGCAAAAGAATTCTGGCAAGTCAATTACACTATTGAAACTAATTGCAGTATTTAAAGCTGCTGAATAAAACTTATAGCGTTTGATAAATTTCATTTATTCACATCGCACATTCTTACTTAGCCCATGAAGCTGTAACTAGGCTCGAGCATGCCCGAGACTGCAGCAGACGACAAGTCAGGCCATATCTATTTTTAGCTGCAGGCCGGCCGAGGCAGAGTGCGTTTAGCCAGGAAATTCCAGAGTCAAACTAGTAGGTAGTAGATAGTCGCTCGCTACGACATCGTTTTGCATGCTGTCGGACGTGACTTTCTAGTTTGGAAGTAGTTAGTCGCGACGTAGGCCTTACGTCCAAACTAATCTACGACGTTGTTATGCATAACGCCCCAGGCCATTTGTGGGAAGGTCACTCTAGGCACCGGTACTGACAACACAAATCAAAAGCAAAAATGTCAAATAAACTAACACAAAAACACAATAAAATACCTGTTATACAAAATATACACAGCTATAACATGAACCAATACGACATCCCAACATGCTGTGAACATAACTGCTGTCTGCAAATTAAGCTACAAACGTTTGGCACAACCATCGTATGCTGAATAATCATTAGCTAAGCACTGAGTTCACAAACGATGAATGTAAAAAAGCCATCTAAGATAACAAAAACACTGCTGTGAACTTCTGTGCTGTCTGTCATGCAAATTAGGATCCGAAATCGGCACGAAAACTCGGCGCCGAAAACGAGTGCCGATTAGAACACTGCTCTATTCCAAGCCGACAACCGGTGTGAAACTCGATACGTGATTGTTCAGTAGATGTTGTCTTTCATGTTCTGCACAACAAAACACCTATATCCAACATAAAATGCACACATGACAAAAGACATATTTATAACTAAACAAAAACATAATGATACATCATACAATAACTATATACAAGCAATGCTGCATCAGTGTCATGACACCAGTAAAACATGCCACATCTTAAACTAAAAACAACCAGAGCTCACAAAGCACTGCTGAAGTAATTACCTTACCATATCTTAATAAAAATATCAAGATTGTGATACAGTTACAAAATGCGAAAATCATCAAACTCTTCAGGCGTATGTTGCTGGCTGATCTAATGACTGGAGACTGAAGATGGCTCAATCAGATTTAGAATCTTGGAGACTGACCTGTAGCGACTAAATTTTGTCCCAACAACGACAAAGCAAAGTGCCCAGGACGGACTGGCTGGATGACTACTTCTGGCAGTAGCTACATGTATGACAATGGGGGTAAAGTGTGTGTACAGTTATTTATAGGAAACCAATCTCGTATTACTTGGATGAAAACCATCCAGCAGGATCTGAAATTCAGCAACCTCAATATGGACGACGCAGTTGACCTGGCTCAGACCGTCCACTCTGGAGATTGATGTCTATGTTCGATTGTTCGGCGCTACGCACTCTTAGTGGTGCTTGCCAGAAATGAATGAATGGATGAATGAATCTCAGAGCTACAGGTTGCAGCCTGTCATATGGAATGACATAATGTTGCCTGCCACCCGACAGAGGCGAACATGCTCTGCTTTAACCGCAGCCAGGCATGATTTACCTGCCCCCAAGGGATGGAAGGGTGAGTTGGCCTCAGTGTTGGTTATGTGCCGAGATGGTTTACCTGTTTGCAGATAGTCACCCATTCTAGTAGTAAGCACACGAGAGCGACCCAACTAGGAGTCAAACTCGTGGCTTTTTTACGCTAAGTCCAGAGTCCTAACCATTAAGCCACGAAGCCACGTGACTCCTAAAAGTAAAGTGCAGAACAAGTCATAAAGACAAGTGAACCTGCAAGTGTCCGTGGCACATCCGATCACATCCGATCAGTCAGTTGTCATCGGAATCACCAGGCAACTCAACCCACAGCATATCCTCAGCATCGGCACTGCTCACTCCATAGATCTGCATTACGATCTTGATGAGGATTTCAGGCATCAGCACGCGCACCACGTAGTCAAAGTACTGTCAACAACACAGCCAACCAGTAGATACAGTGTTGTCCAGACACAAAGTTTACCGTGCAATTAATTTCGAACAATAACTTTATTTATAACAATAAGTTAAGATTTATATAGCATGCTATTATTTCAAGAAATGTCTAGTGTGTTCAATGCACCGTCAATACATTTTAAACAGAAAGGATTTAAAAGAACATTAACAGGAATGTGGTCTCGGTCGAAATGTCTCGGTCTCGAGATGTACTAACGTCTCGTCTCGGACATAATCCTCAACGTCTCGGTCTCGGAGCAATATGTCTTGGTCTCGGCCCAGTAGGCCTCGTCTCGGATCTCGGGCCACTGCGTCTCGTCGAGACGTTTTGTGCAGGCGAGCGCCGTGCATACTGTAGCTGCATTTAAAGCGATATTAACCAGCATGACGTTTGTGACTTAGAAATATTCGTTTAGTGTTTTTACTCTTTCATTTCGGCTTAGGCCTTTACTTATTTATCATGAAGCAGAATTATGTAATGTTAGTCTTTTTTCGTCATAAAATGATACAGTCGCAATGAAGATAAAGTGTATGATGTCAGAATGAATACTATTAGCCAAATGTAGATGACACATCTATAATCAGCTTTGGTTTACTAATTTCAGTTGCTTGCAAATTGCGATAAACATAATGGCTCATGTCTACAGCACTGCAGTTGCAATTCTTCATGGTGCAAGCCGTTAATTATTTAGTGATATTGTCAAAATAAAGCGCAAAAACCCACAATATCACAAATGGAACGCTCTTACCATGGTGCGAGTCCGTTAATCCATATAATTTTTTTTACTGTTAATGTGTTCCCCATACGTCACGAAAAACAGGTCTCAGCCAGCATCTCAGAAGCTGCAACGTCTCGTCTTGGTCTCAGACAAAATTTTGAACGTCTCGGTCTCGTCTCAGAAGGTCTCGTGCACATCCCTGATATTTAAATAAGTCCAGGTTAGATGTTTTGTCTTTAGGGTTCGCCAAAAGAACTATTTATCTTAGGATTGCGACATCTGATTAAAATGCACAGCAGGTACTGATGTCAACAAAGCAATTAAAAACACTTGTCTCATCGATAAATATTCTTCGATAATTGGCCAGAAGTAGCTGCACATCAACAATGACATCACCTGTATGTAAACGGTTTTAGCAGAGATCATGAAGACAGACAGACAGACTACATTATGAAGAAATGTAAACGATTAGGCAGAATTGCTTGCACTTCAAAAGAATTCAATCTGATACTGTACATACATTTGATCTACAAAACAACCACTGCAGAATTTCGAGCCGAGCTGCAGAATTTGCCCTTTTCCGCGAAATTTTGATATTGCCGCAAAATTTCACGGGAGAAGTTGAGAAATGACCAATGATTAGTACGATCGTCGGTTTAATAACGTAATTAGACTAACTATATCATGGAGATAAATCAAACTAAACTGCCTAAAACTGCATCCCTACTAATAATTACCATCGTATACGGCACAATCATAAATAAACAAAATGTGACTAATTGACAGACTGCACTACTGAAAATATCAAAAATCGATACTTTTCTTTGTATGTTGCTACCATAACTGAGCGCCATGCCAGCCTCCAAAAAGTGAAGTTTTTAACAGAACAGAGCTTAGTTTACGCACAAACGGAAGGCTGCAGTAAGCTGCGGAATTTGGACAATTTTGCCGCATTGAGCCACGGAATTTTGCGAACTGGCCTGCGGAATTTGGCAAAATTTTCAACGGAAAACCTTTGGCCCTACTTATTATTAACTGAAACTGCAAAAAATGATGAACTGTTTGATACCTTGTCGTGGAAGTGGCAGAAGAGTTGCATGAGCACTGAGAGAATGCGTTCGTGCTGTGGCCATCGGAATAAGCCCGCAGGAACCCTCCAGTTCAATGCCTCTGTACATCAGTCACACATAGTGTTTGCAATCCCGAATCCCGGCCGTTTTCGCCAATCCCGAATCCCGGGATTGGCGGCGTCCCAATCCCGAGATTACAAAATTACAAAATTAATTAAAATCGTACTTTTTTCGCGTGTTAAATGACAAAAATAAAAATTTAAGCCATCTGGTAAATAAAATATTTATGCGTGCTACAGTCCCACTCTTTGCTGTGAACTGTAATTCGTATTCTGACAGTCATTATCACTCCCTGCAGTTCGGATATACTCTCCGTATGGGCCTATACTACATCATATGCATGAAATAAGTCAATTAAGGATATTAAAATGACGACCAATCTGTGAGCCTAATCCCGAAACGGGATCCCGGGATTACAAATTTCTCAATCCCGGATCCCGGGATTGAATTCTCAATCCCGGGATTGCAATCACTAGTCACACATATACACATGCATAAAAAATACACACACATCATACACAGGGCTCCTAATCCATAAAAAGTGTTTTAGGACACCAAAAACCAACCCCCAAATAAGTCCAGAACACTTATCATGACATTTTGCAATTAGCTGATCAAGTAAGTAGTAAAACAAAGTGTTTACAAAAATCTACGAAATTGACACATGTAGAAATTATGTGACGATTAATGTGTCAGCACATTTCTACACGTGCAGCCAACTTTTGTTCAATTTTGTCTCTTGTCATTTGCCAGTATCTGACAGTATTTCTTGTGAGTAATTTTTTCATACATTTTAAATTTTTCTCAAGATTTGTAGGACAGATCTGTTTAGTGCTTATGTAGGGAAGTCTAACAACAGGTGTCAAATTTAAGGAATTTATGGACAAACATAAGGCCCCTGTATACTCATGAGTTAAAAAGATAGATACCAAACCATTTGCCAAATGACAAACACATTTTTTTTCAGCACCCAAAAACATTCTCATCAAAAATTCCAACATTGTTTTCACTAATGAATTGCACCACATTTCAAGCATGTTGCTACATTCATGCTTCCTACTACTCTGCAGAATTCATTTTCACTGACTTTTCTCCGACTTTACAGAACAAAATGAATCATTTTCCCTCACTAATTTGTTCATGCAAAATACCAATGTTGGCTTTCAATTGCTTGCAATCACACTAAAAACAAGGGTGACATAAAAAATTGAAAAGTGAAGGCACAAATAATATGTGAGTGAAGACAACAGAAAAAAATTTTGAACTGTTGTATGCAGTCTGCGTAAAACAGTTCAACACTTTTTCTGCATCTTTGTTAACTTTTGCTCCATGGTACTTCTAAATTCCCCGACTTTTCCTGACTTTCCCCAACTGTAGGAACCACGTACATTACCTCGTAAAAAAGTAAGATATAAATGTTCAATGCAGTCATGGTAAAAACAGTATGATATCCACAACTTAAGTATATATTTACTGCCTCCACATCAACCACGCAGGCAGTAGACAAAAGCAACATTTTAAAATTATTTTACCTTAACAGTGAAACAGTAGATTAGAAGAGTCTAAACAACCACTGAAAATGTTTCTGTTTCACTGTGACAGTTACAAGTAGGCCTATTGGTAGATTTACTCATTCACTTATCCACTAAGGGGCAGTTTCTGGATCTTAACTGGCCGGTCAAGTTAGTGTTAACAGACAGATTTGCATAACGTGCTTTTCCCGTTGCACTAACCAACGGTCAAAATGGCCAAAAATTGAACTGGCCAAAATTGGCCAGTTAGCTAACCATCAATCGTACTTATTGTATTTAATGCAACTTTTGTACCATTTTGCAAGCAGCTAATTGAAGAATGTGATATTATAAAACGATTTTACCGTATAGCAATGTCTTCAAAACACTCGAGGAGACGTTTGCTGCTACAAATTTTACTACAAAAGCCATTCATGAATGGACAAAATGGCCGTCTGCAATCGGTTGGCTGGCTCGTGGGCTGGCTGATGTGGGCTTGCGCTCATTAATATTCACGACGCTTGCCTGCACTAGGCGGAAGTGATAAGTGTCATGTGCATCGTTGCTAAGCAACTACAGTTTACCGCTCAGTTAGCTGACAGCCAGTCAAGGTCTTGTTCAGAAACGTGCACAAACTTAATCAGCAAGTTACAATTAACAGATGGTTTACTAACTGATCAGTTAACTAAAAGATCCAGAAACCGGCCCTAAGACATTATACGGACAATGACGATGCAAACAAAATAGCATTCACGAATGACTTACTTCGATCCTTGCCTCCCTTTAAGTAGCAAGCGTGTCTGTCACTCGAAGACTGAAACACATAAAAACAAAAGCCTGTACCGTATATAAGCCTGTACTGTATATGTACCTTGCCTTGCCTTGCCTTCGAGGTGGGCAGGCTCTTACACCTGCCCAGCACTGAGGCCATATCAGTTCGGCCCAATGCGCATCCCCGAATGCAACCACAAAGTTACAAGTAACGGCTATAAAGCTGTAGATGGCTGTGAAGCCGTAAACAACGGCTGTGAGGCCGTAAGTAGACGGCTATAAAGTCGTAGTCGCCTGTGAAGCTGAAGCCAGCACAAAAGCACTGGTACCGTATATGTACACCATGCCTCAAAAATATGTGCCACTTTCACTTTTAGAATAGCTTCACAAAACAAACTACGACTTCTGAATTTCACAAGGTAGTTTACCAACAGTACTAAAGTGAGGTGGCCCAAAATAGTCATTTAAGTCAAGTTTCTTTGTAATGCTGAGTGCCAAAAACTGTACAAAAAAATCAGCCAATGTTTCTCAAAATTGTTCAAAAAATAAAACGTGGCACATATTTTTGCGACACAGTGTATACAGTACACAACAGTACACATTGCAAACAGTTCACCATCAGCTGACATGGCTTCTAGAGCCATTAAAGACTGTTCAATAATCAAAATGCAGAATACAGAAGCACGTGGAGAGCCTTGGTATTCATGTTGGTGATCTCTGATCCTCAAACAGGACAATGCAAGCCAAGGCTCAATATAAGAATCAGTAATCATTTGCCGACTTGAACTGCAAATGGGGGAAGACGCATACTGCGATAAAAAATAATTTCTAACTTTGAAGACCTCTAACATTGAATCTGTGGTCATATGTCGAACAGCTGTGTGCTAATTATTGACCTACATACCAAATTTCATTCCATGGATACATCAAAACAAGCCGCAACAAGTTCACTTGGAGGAGCTGAGCTAATAAAAAATGTAATCGTAACACGTAGGTAGCCATTCACATGGCTGCTGACAGTCGCAGACACCCACAGCGAACCAGGCCAAACAACGGCTAGGCTGGGCATAGTGCTCGTAGTGCAGTGGGCACACTATGCCAGCTGCACGTAATCCACCAGTCACAGGTAAACATGTAAGAAAGCTACCAGCTACCGGTACACATCATTTTCTCCAGTTCTCTGATGTCCAGTGACCTTGAGAATAGTATTTATTGTGAGGTCGGTCACTGTAGCAAAAAATAAATGCAGTAAAGGGTCGGGCTGCACAGATGAAAGCCTACAGAGCAAGCCAAATGGCTTGATCCACATCACTGTCTGTATGCTGCCAGCGTTCACTCCATATTACATTATTACACAGTTGAAAGCTAACACCCATTTTACAGTAGGACAAAAGGTAAAAGGCTGAGTTGATCTATTCTAGAAAACGCGTAAGACATATGAAGTGTGTTACCTTGCTGCGAAAGATGTTGGTCAGATATGTTTTGTGTGATAATACCAAGTAGGACAGCTGGTTTAACGTTAACCGAGACGCATCCCTGCAATAAACAACACATAAACCATTTACACCGCAAACTCAAGGACCACATCCAGCCTGCAATAGGGTGCTATCTGATTCACAGCATTCAAAAAATACCAAAATATGATATACAAAATTATATGTAGAGCTGCTACCAATTAAAAATTGGTCCACTAATTTCCATAAATCAGTAAGTAAATAGATTAATTTAGATTAATTTCTGTATTCAAGAAAAACCACAAAAACGGCAGAATTCATCTACTCTTTGTTTATATCTTTGCAAACTAAAGTGAAATTGTAAAGGTGACGATGATTCAGTAGCCGACACAAACTGTGTAGTCAAAGTGCAGACTGTTAAACAAACACTATACAAATAAAAATCCTGATGACACGTTCTATGCAAAAAAATTAGATTACAGTAAAGAAGTCCAAAATTCTGATCAGATTTTAATCAGTTACAGGTGGCATAACATTGTCTGATTGCACATGGCAGGTGACGCTCTATAGCTCTGCAATGGGTTTCCGATACTGAGCTATACAATCTATTCAAACTTTTCACAGAAAACGTTGTAAAGTGGACCTGACGGAAGCAATCTGATTCGGCATCTGAGACCACTCGTCGTCATCATCAATAACGATCGCTTCACTGCTACCAAGCAGTTCAGTCATGTTCCTCTTGTCAAAGAGTTCTTCCACATCCACCGACTGCATGCCGTCGTACTCCTTCAACAGCCGGCGAGCGTTGGTGTCATAATCTTTGAATGAGCTGCACGAATTCCCGTCACCGGCACCGTTGAGCTCAGCACGGGACCGTGCCGATATCACCGTCACCTTGATGACAACTTCCTCATCAGACGAGTAACTCTCATTATTATCATCATCATTAGCGTCATCGTCATGACTGTTGTTGCTGTTGTCTGACCTCGAATGTTTTACGTTGCCCACTGAACGCGGCTCTCCACGAGAATTCGGTGATAAATTTTTCCCCATCGTCATATTGTCCGCTCTCGGACGCCGCTTTCTGGCTGATCTCGATGAAAGATTTTTCCCCATCGCTACACTTGCACCGACAGCAGACTGAACCTCTGTCAACCCGCCATTCTTCACTAAACCTGGCATCGTCGGAGGCTCGATAAGCAGCAGCTTCTTGCCTGAGATTGGGATATCATCGCCGGATGACTGCTGGGCACTCGGTTTTCTCCGTCGCTTCAGCGCCAGTCTCCTGCTCGGCTTGAGTGGAGAAGTCTTCATAGGCTCAACACCAGCGCACACCGTCACCGTCTCACAGTGTTTGATGGGTGAAAAAGACTCGTGATGTGGGGGTGGTGCTGGTGTCGGTCTGTTGCGAGAGCGAAGGGTAAACTTCCTCTGACACCGTAGCACTGCTGGCTCCGCTACGGTCACAGTCTCAGACAGACTTGTAGTCGGCACTTGAGTTGCTTCATCAGCTAGGTTAGTTGCTTCATTAGCTGAGTCTGAAAGTGGTGATGTAGTCTGGACTTGATTTGCTTCATCGGCTAGGCTAGTGACTGCATGTGTCAGTGGCTGTACTGTAACCAGAACTTCAGTAGCATTGTCGGCTGGTGATCTCTCAGAAACCGTATATGTCAGCGGCTGTGTTGTAGCTACGACTACGGTTGCTTCATCAGCGGGGTTATGCAGCCACCTTGTAGCCAGACCTTTAGTTGCTTCACTAGCTGAGTCAGAAAGTGGCAATGTAGCCAGCACTTGACTTACGTCATCAGCTGGGCTAGTCATTGGGTATGTCAGCGGCTCTACTGTAGAGATGACTTTAGCTGCTTCATCAGCATGATTATGCAGCCACCTTGTAGCCAGAACTTTATCTGCTTCACTAGCTGTGTCAGATAGTGGTGATGTAGCTAGGACTTCAGTTGCTTCATCAGCTGGGACAGTCACTGTGTATGTATCCAGGACATCAGCTGACTGTGGCTGTATTGTAACCGAGACTTGAGATTCTTGTGGCGGTGTTGTAGCCAGGAATTCAGTTTCTGGTGTCTGCAATGTAGCTAGGACTTCAGTTGCTTCATCCGTTCGGTTAACAGGTGGTCCGCCAGTCACTGTGGATGTCGCTGTGGATGCCGATGGCTGCCTGAAACACAGCACAAATACAAATACTCACAGTTGACACATTTATGTCAAAGCGGATTGAACTGCGGTGCAGCATAAACAGGTCTTACGAGAGTTTCAGTACTAATTTTTCACACATTTACACACAAAACCAATTGATTTTATAGGCTATTTATTTGTTCATAGTCATTCTGTAACAAAGTTGCAATCGTGTTATAAATGGTGAATTTTCTTCTAAAATGGTATGAATTTTGCATGTTTATCAACTTACAGTGCCAAAATTTATGGTACAGAGCGCATTCTAGTACACGGCAGTTTAAACCAAGTTTTGGTGGTTTAAACTTCTTGAGTGGCAGAAACCATTTTTTTCGCCGGCAAAAACCCAACCCTACAAATACTCTACAAGAGATGTACCCATTGACCTGGCCCAGAAACTGACAAAGTCAAAATGATTATAGTTCTTTCCATATACCAATGACCAGGCTTGCAAATTATAACTTTGAAAAATCGTAACATAAATCTAGAATGTACAAAATCAATGAAACTCACTGGAATTTCAGTAGTAAAACGGGCAGAGTTGTTAAGCAGAGCTAAAAAAAATCAACAAAACAGATGGGGAAGGCCAGGTCATTCAAGAAATTTGAGCTAATGCTCACAAGACGCGCGAAAGCCTATAGCAGTTCCGGTTCAGTAGTTTAGCTGAAAATTGCGCTGTTCACGCTAAGTTAATATACAAATACCAAATTCTCTATCTGGATCGCATAACGATAGTAGCGTGGCGCCACCTTGTGAATGATATAGACTTGTGTTGCAGCCCAAAAT
>Ga0056128_1002582_pt1 | contig 21610 bp, 13 predicted proteins | sample WorMetLIZISLAND2_FD_71113 | JGI IMG/M metagenome (GOLD analysis project Ga0056128, IMG submission 71113) | Marine gutless worms symbiont microbial communities from Max Planck institute for Marine Microbiology, Germany - Olavius geniculatus... ... | reverse complement strand
AAGACGCTAAGTGAACGGCGGTGTGATTTATTGCGGTATCTGCCAGATGTCTTTAACGCGCACTGATCGGCCGACGGCCCTGAAACAAGCGACTCACGAGCGACCAACGACAACTAATAGGAAAATATTTTTGATTGTTTGCTAAATAAAGTTAAGATGCAACCCTTACAATAATTAGAATTTTGAGCACTCAAAATTTCGTCTATCGGAAATTTGCAGCTGGTTTTCAGAATCCTGTCGAAAATTTGCCGCGTCTCTCAGAAAATTGCAACTTCCGGTGAGTTGGCGGCGTGGCGTAGCGGTTACGCGTTATGTCTGATCAACGAAGTTGCTCTTCGCCGGGCCGGGTTAGTAATTGGAAGGGTGACTGCCTGCGGATAGGTAAGCCAGTTCGGCATGTAACCAACCGTTGAGGTCAACTCAGCCTTTCGTCGCTCTTCGATAGTTAGATCGAGTACCGGCCTATTTGATGACAATGATGATGATAAATGACAAATAAACTTTGGCGTGGCGTTATGTCCTAAGACTACAAGGACACGTAACAATAAGCTTAAACAGTGAAGTCACGGAATAATAGTCAGTGCAATGAGACGATCTTAGTCATGGCTGTAAGACCGGGCAAAAAGTTCGGTTTTCGGTCTACTGCGGAAAACTCGGAACCATGGCGATGACCGAAACCCCCTATAGACGTAAAAAAAATCTCGCAGATATCTTTTACACAAGCCGAGTTATTTTGTCCCAAATTTTGTTGCTATGGCAACCAGGGAGGGTAGGGAGTGAAACTGAATAACACCATTAGATTTTCCATCCCCGAAAACCATATCTAGAACCAAAAATTACGACTCTATCTTATACACAGCCAAAGTTATGATCGTTTAAAGAATAATTGTTTAATTTTCCCCATAGGCGCCATTGTAATTTTTTTTTGATTTTTGCGAATAAATATGTTAAATATTAAATTTTAATTTTCTAACCCCAAAAAAGTACTTCCTTGTGCAGAACCGTGTCGTTTGACATATTAAGCGCAAAAATCTCTTAAGGGATCTGATCTGTGGGTGCGTTGAAGAAAAAAAGGCATAGGCTATATAAAGAATTTTTTCGCGTATGATTCACCCATTTGCCGAGAAGCCCACCTTGGAGAAATTTGCATAAAATTTTGCACGGCGGGTCCCCTCGCCGACGTAATCAACCATGTTAAATTTTATCTCAATTGGATCAGGGGTTTTGATTCTGTGGGGGTCGAATTTTTGCGTCTATAAAGGGGTTTTCGGGGATGGGCTATTGAATGCAGCCAACTGCATTTTTCCCTACCGACCTACCGTTTCAGTTTTTTTAGTTTATGTGGGAGATTAAACTGACAGTTTGTTTGTCAGTTTTTGACTGCAAATTTTCCATTGTATTGTATTGTATTGTAGGCATATACAACTGTTTTACGGACGTAACGATGATACTCGTGTAGCGGCTACCCGTTTACGAGTATTGATGTACAAATCTTTTTGAAAGTCCGAGCACTAGTGTTGACTTTGGCTTTGACCTATGACCCCTGACGACCCGTGGTGGGTGTGTCATTTGTTTACGTGTGATTTTGTTTACTTTTTTCTTTAACTTTGTAATTAAACCGTGAGCAAGTTGAGTCAATCGAAGTCGCCAAACGGCGTAGGTCGTCGTCGTTGACAAGTTACAGTCGAGATTTGATTGGCCCTGTTTTGTCGGGCCAGAAAGAAAGTTATTTTAGGAAAACCCGGAAGACATGACGACATTGTGTTAGATCGAGTTCAGCCCATGGGTTTGTGAAGGTCGCGCGGCAATGTCGACGCAACAGGGAAGTAAGTGTCAGACGGTCCGACGAAACACTGCATCGGGCAGTTAGGGTTAGGGTTAGGGTTAGGTTTAAGGTTGGGTTTAGGACGTAAAATAAAGTGAAAAAGAGCGAACCATCATAGATATGAGTATGTAATGGAATGGAACAAAAATCCAAGGTGTTTTTTGGGCACACAGATGATTAGAGCTATCCAAATCTGTTGCCACTAACGACACGGTTAGGGTTAGGTTTAGGGTTAGGGTCAGAGATAGGGTTAACCGCACTGGACCGCACCTGGACGTTCGGTGTGGTCCGGTGCAGTGTTTCATCAGAGACTGTTGATAATCACTAACTGAAAAATATATACTGATATGCAGTGCATACAGAGTCACTTACATTGGGCAGCTAATTGGTCACAGCTGCTGTGATGTCATTGTGGATTAGTGTGTGTGCACAGTGCAAACAGCTGTTAGTCTGTCAGATAAGTCAGAGTTGAAGTAAGATTTAGAATCAGAAATTCACTCAGCACTGCTGGAACATCCGCGGTCAAGGGCCAGCTAGGAGTCTACAACTTGTTGAAGTTTGATTCTACTCAGTAGGAAGAAATAAAGAAAGAAAGAAAGCAAAGTAATGTTAGCAACTTGTTACAGTTAGGATCAGGTCAGGTTTGCAGCTCTCAGCTGTATGTCTTGGCAGTGAAAATTAGAAGCATCTCTGTAATGGTATGCAGTGTGTATGGACTACAGAGTGGTCCTGCACCTGCATGCAGCACTGTTGATTTTCTTTGACAACCTGTAGTGAATATTTTCAAAGAACATTTTCCAGTATTGATTGTTGGTTAATCTTTGAAATTATTGCACATTTTCTCAATGATCCATTGTTATTTTTTTATGCAGATGTATCATCGTCTGAAGCTATATCTGCACCACTTGATAGAGGAATTCAGCTTATCAGTTTATCGGTATCAAATAACATTTTGAACTGATTTTGTGACTGTACTGAAAATTGTAATTTTATGCTTATTGCTTTTAATGCTGACATTAGTTGTATTTTGTTTCATTTCAGTTGAATTTTGACTGATTAAAAATTGTAATCTGTTATTTTTTAGTTATTAATCGATTAGTTAATCGTTAATTTCTGCAGCCTTAAGTTTTACAGTTGACAGGAGTAATTGATTGCTATTTTAACTCTTGATTTGTTTTGTGGTAATTCATGAGTTGCACTGTTGGATAATAAGCTATAAAAGTCTTCAATCTGCAACTTTTATTTGCTGATTTTTTGTGTTGTTTCTGTAACAGTTATAATGTGCGCTGTCAGATAATCTGATGTAGAGTGTTGTTTCGTTGCAGGACAGTGAGTACGAGCGTGAGAAATTTCTTTGTGAATACGCTGGCATGAAAAGGTGGCGTTATTTATTGACAAAATTCATAGTTACGTTGCTTAATACATTGCCACAGAGCACTTTGTTATACACGGATGTGAGATCTAGAAATTGATGATGCTAAGTGCTGTAACTCTCTAACCAATTGGTAAGCTTTCCATTTTGTCACTGGTTACTGAACAAATCATAGAATGGCGAAAAATATTCGTACAAGCACGTTTTGGAGATATGGTTGTTTGAAGTTCTTCCAGGAACAGAGATTGGTCTTTGGTCGGTTGTTGGTCAGTCGGTCTTCAATATTACACTGATCTCATATACTTCTCTTCGCTACGTTAGGAACGTAGCACGCGAGTAGTAAAAAACAGCGTGCATCGTTATGATCTGACTGCATGTCCCCATGTTAAGTTTTTTTTATAACATGGATAGGATGACTGTGTGCCACTCTAACATCCAGTAGGAGACGATTTCTTTAACATGCTGAGTATGCGAGGTCATTAACATGCTAGTTTTTACGCGCAACAGCACAACAGCAACTTCTGCTGTAGCGCGTCTTAGCCATCGCAATTCTGTTCGTTTGTCCGTCCGTCTGTCCGTTCATCACACGGGTGGATCAGTCAAAAAAGGTGCAACTAGGATCACCAAATCTTCAGTGTCGGCTGCCTGGACGACTCTAGTTTTAGAAACTGTAAAGCTTTTCCATAAATTCGAAGGGTTCACCCCAAATGAAGGCACTAAATGAGAGGGGTGTAGCCAAAATGTGCGATTTTCAGTTGATACGGCGTTGGCTGAACGAGACAGGTTGCTCCCTCTTTGGAGTACGAGTAAAACATTATCAATAATTCAGCCGCCGGTCATCTGGCGCCCTCTGGCGACTGACTTAGATCTTGTTTTACTGGGCTTTCAAACAAGCACCGCTGTTGCGCGTTTTCCATTGCGTTAACAGGACTTTTCTTGTTGCACTTCTAATTATTGGCTTTTGTATATCACTGTACAGAGTAATTTGCCTCAGGTGTCCAGCCCAGTATAGTCAGTTAGTGCAACACATGGAAAATCAGTTCGGCTGTAAGCTGTCAATGGAATGTGCCATCAGCAGAGGCGAAGTCAGTACAACTGATTCTTTCTGTAATGCTATCAAAAATTACTGTGCTACTTTGTCATTTTAGTTTAGTCTTGTCACATCTCACTGGTGCATTTTCCTAGATTGTAAGGTAAAGTCCAGTGCTTGCTATAGCGCTTCTTACATGAGATGGCCTCAAGACCAAAAGCGCTTTATACAATCTCGGAAGTGGCAGCTGATTGGCATGAGCTAATGATAACGCAGTGCACTATACGGCCATCCATTGCCCACGTAAACGAACAATTGGACCCGCGGTTTACTGCTAGCAGACATACCATTGCCCCAATCAGCCACACTAGGTCTTCACCTCGTAGCCCGTAAGCTACTACTCATTTTACATCCCATGGAGAGTAGGAGGCTGAGTTGGACTGAGCACACAGTAGGTTAGCAACTTGCTTAAGGTTGCCTGCAAATGACGGCAGTGAGAATCGAACTGCAACCTGAAAATTGCGAGTCGACACTAACCACTAGACACTTGCACCTACACAGGCAGGTAGGCCTAGGTGTGAATGACTTGCCCAAGGTTGTTACTTGTTAGCGCATCGGCTAGGCATTGAACCGTGGACTTTTTGATCTTGTATCCAACGCCCTAACCGCTGAGCCACCAAGTGTGTTAGATGTGTTATGCGGATTTCACACTTTTGTGATACATTTTGTCTAGATAGTGATTTTGCTTCCAAAAAGCTATTTGTATATTCCATTATTTTTGGGAGTGGAATAAGTCAGTTGGGGTTTAACTAGCACTTATTTTAGGATCATAGACCGTCGTTGTGTAGCCTGCATTAATATTTATTTGCCACACTTGCATGCACATGTAGTGTCATCCACCCATTGTACTACTGCAGATATAGTGCTAGCGATAGGCAGTATGGGTGTGATTGTGAAATATCAGTAATCAGTAGTGTGTTTGTCAACTGGTCCATAGATTTGGCTGCAGATGCTTTTACACATAAATGTTAGCCAATTTATTTACATTGTTACTTTATTGACAGACATGAGTGCTGTAGTCGACAAGAAAAGAATGACGTGGCTTCATATTAGCATGTTTTCCTGCAGGTTTTTGTGACACTGATGTGCCAAGAAGATCTTGACAATGTAATTCAGCTGATGAATAGCCCCGGGTACACGTCCCAGTCTAGCCCCGGGTCCAGTCCCGGGTCTAGCTGTCCTGAGTTCAACATTCGGCTCTTCAAAGAACCGTCTCCGGTATCATCTCCTGATGGTGCCTTTATAAGGTCACCAGATGTTGAACCTCCATTAGGGGTGTGTTTTTGTATGTTAATTGTGTTTTTTTACTTTTTAGTTTTTATTCTTGTGATATGAAATTTATACTTACTATGTACAATTTCTGGTAGAAAAGAATCTGATTACTTTGGTTTACTTTGAAGGGTTAGATTTATAGCTTGTGCTTCCGGTTCAAGTAAATATGGTTGTGCTTTTTGCAGAATGCAGATCATTATTTCACAGAGCCGATTGATACGTTTAGGCAGATACTCAAAAACGTGTTGTTTAAATCCACCTAAAAATCCACCTTAAAACTCACCAATTTTAGTTTCTTGTTCTGCTAGCAATGAAATATTCTATTATGGCTAAGCTTTTGCAACATTTAGATCAATAATTTGCAAATATCGGTGCATTTTATGCTGTCGTTTGCAAACAGAAATTCATTTGAATCAACCAACTGAAACCCCCATATATCTCAAAACCCATCAAGTTGGGCGTTTTTACAGTTAACCGATTAAACCTAAAAAAGCCAAAAATCCGAAACTCGAAAAAACCAGTAGAACCCTTCAAAAAACCCATTGGGCTGGGCTTCTCAAAAACCCGTTTTTTTTAAGGAAAACCGATTTAATTTTTACAAAATTTAGAAAAGCCAAAACCTGAAAAGAATGACAATAAGATCCAAAAACGTATATTGTTGGGCTTTTTAAAAAAATACCCGGGCGTTCTGCAAAGCTGTCATTTCATAAGGAAACATTGGTCTGATTGTTTGCATTGTTGCAGCCGGGTGATTTGTCTCCACCTCCCGGCACCATTCCAAGCCGCAGCAGTTTTCCACTCACTTCATCTTCCGGCTCTGAACCGTACGGAGAGTTCATACCAGAGCCAGACTCGCTGGAATATCAACCATCTTTGGTAAGTGTGGGGCTGGCATGAGTTGACCACTAACAGTAGCACTCCCTCATACTCTCAATTCATTCTGAACTAGAATCTGAACTAGATATCTCTGCCAAGTGAAGTGATTTAAACATTACTACTGCTACTGCCACTACACCCTACGAAAAGGAAAAGGGAGGGAGAAGGAAGAGCCACTTCGCTGCAGAGGGAAGGAAAAGTAATAGCCGGCGTTGCTGCTTGTACTGTTTTTTGCAATGACGTTATTGCTGTTATGAATCATCATGTACACAGAAGGAACGACGGAACGACGGACAGAACGACTTATCTCTTAATCTCATCCAACGTTCACTACGTTCACCGTGGCGGAGATAATAAGCCTAAAGTCACAAAACGTAGTTCGAGTACTATTTTGTAAAAAAATACTTGACGCAGATATGCACTCTCACGAGCACTTTCTAGTTACTTATAATTTGCAACAGTTAGTAGATTTTGCACTTTGCAGTCATAAAACACTTTTTATTTTGGGTTTTTTTGAACAGTTGGTTTTTAAAAAACCACTTGATCCCCAAAACAGCTTTTTGCTGACTTTTTTCTGCAGACCCCCAGTCTTTGTCTATAGGTTTCTCTGGGGGGGGGGCGGGCTTTATCTTTGAGTCCAGCTAGGGGGTTTCGGGAAGCACTGTAAGCTCCCCTAGTGGTCTTCTGGGCAGATTCACTAGTTTCCCATGCATGGCCATAACCAGCAGTGTCATCAGTTTTTAGCCGACTGTACTTAAGTAACGGTCGAGCTATTGGTATGAGTTGTCGTCTGTCTGTCTGTCTATTTGTCACGGAATTATTGCGGCTAAACCGTGCGAGATAGGGCCAAGGTTGCTATAGATTGTAAATAGGAAATCGCATACTCCCTTTTGGATGAGATGAGAATCATTGACTTTGGATGACCTTGAAAGTCACTGACAACCAGTACGGTCGGCTATCCTAGCGACAGCTGGGCTAGTTGTTTAGCTTGCAAAAAACCAAACAGAATAAAGGTTCTTAATGTGCGAGGAATCTGGTTCTAGATACTTGGACCACGGACAGACATTTGCTTTTCCCGAACTGGGTTCATATCTTCATGACAACAGTTGCGTTATTTGTAAAGGAACAACTAGCTGTCATGAACCACATGCATCGACTCTTAACTAGAATTGAGATAGAAAGATAATTGCAGCATTTTTTGAATGCATGTATATGACGTTTAGTGAATGGTTTTTTTTGCTACAGGCTCAAAATCGTTTTCTTCCAGACAATGGTGACAGTTTCTATGAATCTGTCGTGTATGTAGTTGCTGCTCTTTTTTTATTCTTTCATTGTGTTCGTTGGTATCTGTGAGTTTCTGTTAATTAAGTCGTGACGTTGTCGCATATCCCCATCAGCCAGCAACTAAAACCCAGAATGATAAAACATAAACAGATTGTCTCCAGAAGTATGCGAGCAATTTCCAGTGATGCGGAACCAACGGAACAGAAAAGTTTTTTGTCTGTGGCATAACAGCTTAAAAGGGCAGAGGTAGCTTGTCGATTTTAGTTTGTCCGAAACTTTGTCTGGAAAGTTTTCTTCAGAAGTAGAACACGTGGTGAATTTCTGGGCAAGAATTGAAATTTTGAACAGCCATATCTTCCGCTGTTGACAGTTTGCAGCTGGTTGTCAGAAAACTGCATTTTTCTGTCTCTCAACTTTATAAGTGATGAGTTGCTTCAGACTAAAACCAAGTTATTCACGACTGAAAGCAAATAATCACAGCTGTGGGAACAATAATAACGCATTGCATCTTTGAAGTGACTTTTGTGAAAAGTGAGTATACTCATTCAAACTAAACGCCTGGTTAATCTTTGACTGTCTAATAAAATGTTCATTGTACATTTCTTCTGTTGTTTAATTTTTTTTACCTTTTACTCGTATTTATCGTACTTAGGAAACTGACTAGCCTGGGTTATCTTGGTGAATTGCATAAAATGCCATGTGATTAATGTTCATATTATCTGTGTCCCCAGTCAATCACCCAGTCAGGGGTGTCTACATCCATTGAGAACTAGGCTCAAAGCTTATAACTTTTTCAAGGGGGGACAACTTTTTGGGCTTCAGGGAGGGGGCAGTTATATTTTCATCAGAACTTGACCAGAAGTCTTTTGTGTCACTAAAAATGCACCAGTTATTTTTGGCTGGGGCTCTGCCCCGGACCCCACTGGGATTCTTACGACGCTCTGTCCATTCCCTAACAGGCGTGAAAAGTGAACCCCCATTACCACTTCATTCAACGTTGCAGCCTTCCCCCCTTGGAAGCCTTTCTGCTGGCCCCCATGAGTAAGGAAACTAAAGTTATTCGTCATTTGGCGGAATGTAGCACTTGACAAGCTTGACGTCGGAAGGATCGAGTCGACATTGAGGTGGGAGGACTAACGTTGGAGGCAATGTGGGTGGGTGCTTGCATAGTGTCTCCAAGGGGGGATAGACGACTCTGCACCCAGTTAACTAACTGCTTTTTTTAGTATGCCTGTAGTAACTTTTGCTCTGTTGCAGTGCCATAACATTTGCTTTATATGCTATTTTAATATCATTATTACATATTACATCGTTTGATGTTTTCAGGTCTTATAGATCTCATGTATCACATATGACTAACAGCAGACCTTTCAGTGCTGGCGTGGTTGAGGGTAAGTATTTATCACGTTAAAGTTATTATCACCAGTATTTGGTGTGAGGGGTCATAAAACTGAGAGAGAATAACGGTGACAGTAAACTATTATGAAATTCATGCAATAGAGAGTGACAAAACAAAAGCTATATTTATACTGGTTTTGTTTTTTTTACTGGAAAAAAGGTAAAAGTAAATGGTATAGGTCCGGTTCTTGCTATGCTGCTTCTTAAATGAGTGAGTGAGTGAGTGAGTGATTAGGGTTTAAAGTCCCACTTAAACAGTATGTAGGTCATTTCGGGGATGGCCTTTCCAGGCGGAATGCACACACATAAACACACAATCAAGCACAAAATTTAACCTTTACAGAAAAAAAACAAATAAGGAGCACACGAAACACAAAATATCAATAATCTAACCTGAAATTGTAAGAACTGACCGTTTTAATTGTGCACAAAATTATGTAGCAGTAATGGTAGTTCTAATAATCTTCCCTGTTAGCTTCTTAGATGAGTCAGTGGTGGTTGATTTACCAGCATGAGCTAATGATGTGCAGGCACCATGGATTGGTTGATGGTAGGTATAGTGCCTTTGATGTCCAAAAGGACAGTAGTTATGGTGGACGGCAGAGGGGTTGCACGGGGGCGGAGCGACTGCAAGTTTATGGGCGGGCAAAATAGACTTCCCATAAGATGACATCGCATTTACAAGCACCTGCATTTGAGCAGAACTCAACCTCCTAGAAATCCAACACTGTGCTGGCACAAGCGAAATTTCAAGCATGTAACTAAACTCTACACAACTTTTACAGCAGAACAAAAGCTTAAACACAAGAACAATGGTGTCCACCAGCAGATTGCAATCAAGACAAAGTGATATAAAAAGCTGTAACAAATACGCTAATGCGCACACATTCAGCATACATCATGGAAGAAACGGGAACAGTTATTGTCGTTCGGCCTAAATATCTGAAAAATGTACGTGATTGGTGATGGGACGTTTGAGATGGTGCCGGACAGTGCCTACCATCTGTACACACTACACGGATTCGTGAAGTCGGAGTTTTTGAGGATCTAACGTGGCCTGGAAAATTGAACAGTTGGGAGTTGAGGAAGAGGCATGTGCCCCATAGCCGGTGACGCTAGTGTTTACTAACTGCTGTCGTAATTGAGATAATTGAGTGTTCATTTTGCAGATGATTTGTACCGAGCGTTGCCAGCAGCATCTAATCTACCTGTCGTTCAACATTCCTTCTCTTCTCCTGCACATTACACAGGTTCATTGGACAATGTTATCTCTAAGTTTTTATGTTATTATTATCATTATTTTATCATGGTTGTTGTTTGCCATTTATTACTCCATCACTACTCCTGCAGATATCACTCATTTATAATTATCATTCATTTGTCTTTGTCTTATTATCTCTGCCAAGTGAATGCAGTGAATGGTGGCGATACTGTTTTTTCAGATGTGTGTCTGTGTGTGTGAGTACTTTAGCATTCATTCTGCTGAAAGTTGTTTGTCCAGTCTGCCAGTGAAATAATTTTTTATAATCAGTCATTATAGGGCAAAGGTATGGATGTGAGTTTAGTGCCATGTTTTTCCGGACTCACGGTATTGTAGTAGTTACGGTGTCGATAGTAGTAGTAGCCTAGTAGAAGTAGTACTAGTAGTTGTTGTTGTAGTAGTATCTGCTGTTGTTTGTTTACATGGCAGCAGTGCAGTGCATGTGCCTGTAATCTGGTTAAAAGGCATGAATTGTGGGTTTGAAAGTTGTTATTCTAATGGCTGCAGTAGTAGTTGTTGTGCTAGTACCAGTTGTTTTTTTGTTTGTCTAGATGTCTCTGCCATTCGTGCACCTGTGAACTGGTCCAAGGGCAGGAAGCTTGGCTCTGGAAGTTTTGGTCAAGTGTACAAGTGTTACGACCGAGACACGGGTTGTGACCTCGCTGTCAAAGAAGTGTCCATTGCCTTTCCACTTACTGAAGCCACCAAAGTGCTGCTTGTTTTGTAGTAGTAGTAGTAGTAGTAGTAGTAGTAGTAGTAGTAGTAGTAGAGCAGCAGCAGCTGTAGTAGTAAATGATTTTTAGTCAAGTGAAGGTTACACGTCTGACACTCTAAGCACTAGACCACTCACAGTCAGTGTCAGGTGAAGTGCAACTGTTGACCCAATGTGCAATGTGCAACTGTAACTGTAATCGTAACCTTTAAACCTTTTGCGCTGAAAATTGGCACAACTATTTCTCTTGCCCTGTGGAAAGTTTAAGCCGTTTTTGTTTTTATGCCATTTTGTTTTGAACTATGGAGCCTGTACACGACAGATGGATAGACCAATGGACAGACAGATTTTGAAACACTGCATAGCTGTTATTACTAAACAAAGAGTTGACAGACAGATGGGTGAACGGACAAGCACGACCTTCAATGCGGCCTATCTGTTGGTGCAGGAGTTGGTAGCTCTGAAGAAAGAACTGCAGATACTGGAGAAGCTGTCACATCCACGCATTGTACAGTACTACGGCTACCAAAGCAACGACGACGGGTCTCTGGCCATTTTTGTCGAATTCATGCCCGGAGTTAGTTTTTTATTAATCTTGATAAATATTTATTGTCGTTATTTATATTTTGAAGTCCAATGTACTTGACTCCTTAGGGCTAAAGGTTGAAAGAAAGATATGTTTGGAATGGTCATGGTGTGAACTTGGAAACTGCAAATGCGAAACGTTGGACGGCGACAGACAGCCCTTGAAATAAGAACTCGGTTTCTCGGGGGTCGATCGTCAGTTTAGTCAAACGTCTTGTGATTTGTGCCAGGAACTCTTGGGCACTGGCACTCAAGGGGCCAAGTGTTTTCAGGGCCACTGGACAGAAGTCGTGGGTCTCACTGAGCAAGAAATTTTTAAATACTAAATACACTTTGAGGTTTGTTTTTAATTAACTTGTTTGTTTTCTGTATATGTCAGTGCATTTCTTAGCTCGTTTATCTGCGTATATATTCGTTTTTTGCTGATTACTTTTTCTTTTTATTTTTGTTCATTTATTCATTTGTTTATTCACTCATCTGCTTATTTGGTTTGATTTTTGTGATTTTTAAAATTTTTTTAGCTGATTAGCTGACTATACTTAAGTAACTGTTGAGCTGTTGTCATGGTTGTCGTCTGTCTGTCTGTCCGTCTGTCACAGATGTACTGTGGCTAAACGGTGCAAGATAGGGCCTAGGTTGCTATTGATTACTAATAGGAAGTGGCATACGTCTTGTCAGATTAGATGGAAATCATTGACTTTGGATGACCTTGAAGGTCACTGACAACCAATACGGTCGGCTATCTTAGCGACAGCTGGGCTTCATGTTTATTATGTTGTAGGGCTCAGTGCAGGATCAGATAAGCCAGCACGGGCCACTGACTGAGGCAGTCACACGCCACTACACTAGACAAGTGCTCGAAGGACTACTCTATCTGCACCAGCAGAATATTATCCACAGAGACATCAAGGGTATGTAGTAGTAGTACGAGGGTCGATTAATAAATGAGATACAAAACAGCATCATTCTGTTAGTTTTCCATGTCTAAAAATGCAAAATATGTAATTTTTTTTCGGATGATCACGTCATTATTGTGACGTCATCTGCTCACAGAACACAGTGTTACCTGCCACCCGACAGAGGTGAACACGCTTTGCCTTAAACCTAACCAGAGGGATGGAGGGCTGAGTTGACCTTGGTGATTGCTTATGGACCAAGATTGTTCGTCTGTCCACAGAGTTACCCATAGTATTCGCTTGAAAGTGAACAGACCGGTAGTTGCATCCATGACCACTTATTGCGACTTCGATGCCATTACCATTTCACCCAATAAAACCCACCAAGTTTTTTGCGTGTCTGCCTGGGTGTATTATTATTATGATGGTATTAATATTTATTTAGCGCCGTTTGCAACAACAACAACAACAACAACTACTATTACTACTACTACAACTACAGATTATTATCAGTAGTAGTAGTAGTAGTTGTTGTTGTTCTAGTATTATGCCGTTTGTTGCCGTTAGGTGCAAACATTCTGCGAGACAGTTCTGGTAATGTGAAGCTCAGTGACTTTGGCACATCCAAACAACTTCAGACCCTGACCCGACTCAACTCTGTCTGCGGAACTTGGTACTACATGTCTCCGGACATCATAGCCGGCGGCAGCTACGACACCAAGACAGACATCTGGTGAGTTGTAGTAGTACTAGTAGTAGTAGTAGATTTTGTAAGTTACTTTTTCCAAATTGCTTTGAATTATTAACTTGTACTTATTTCGTAGTCACACGCATATGGTATTGTAATTTTGATTTTAATTTCGATTTCAACTGTTCATGCTTTTTATAATACTGTATTATTGTTCACACTGGTTTAGCTGTAAGCTCGTTATTGTGACTTGAGCCGCCTGAGTTCTCTGTCACTCAAGTTTAGACTTAAACTTGATTAGGCTCCGTTGGGAAGACATGTGGAGCTTTTGCATGAATTATCTGACATTAAATTACCATGCAGTAGCTTCTATCCCTATACATAGTGGATGCATCTTGCACCCATGCAGTGAAAAATAAGGGGGAGGGAGTTTTGTTAAAGGTGTAGATCAAAACTTTCCGCTTATTTTTCACTTTGCAATCTACACCTTTAACAAAAAATTCCCCTTTTTTACTTTCCTTTGTCACTCTGCATTTTTAACGAAACTTGTCTCTAGAAAAAGGAAGACGCCCAAAGGGGGAAGGAACTTAAGTTCAAAAATGAAGGGGGTAAACTTGGGCTTGAAAGTAGGGGAAACCTGAGCCCAAAACTGGGGGGAGTTACGCCTGATTTTGACTCCAGATTCGGGGGAATAGAAGCCACTGTTACCATGAATTCTGCATCAGAAATGTGCACAGTTTTGCTGTTATTGCCTGATTCGAGATACAACTTTCTAAATTCACAAGCCTTGTATTACTTTGCATCACATTAACAAAAGCTGACCAATTAAGTGGTGAAGTCATAAAGTTTAAATTTTGCAATCCAGCATAACGAGCCGAGCCCTGCTCCCCCACACCAAAGAACGTCGTGCAACGACGTGCATGCATGTAAACATGTAAACTTTTAGGTGTCGCAACACGCCGCAAAGAGGCCCATGTCATTCTGGCCCACGGGACCCCCCCCCTTTTCATGGGGTCCATGTTTGGCCAATGATGTTTCAGTGTTTTCAAATAGACTTGATTTGATGTATTTCCAGGAGCCTCGGCTGTACGGTGGTCGAAATGTTGAGCGGCAAGCCTCCGTGGCATGACCTGGAGGGCGTGGCCGTCATCTACAACATTGGTATGGCTGAGCGACCCAAGTACCGACTGCCGGACAGTGTCTCAGAGATGTCTCAACTGTTTGTCGAGCGTTGTTTTGTGCGCGATCCGATGCAACGACCGTCAGCCGATCAACTCATTAAAGACCCGTTCGTCTGTGATGTTTGAATTTGCCTATTTGTGGCATCGTGACAGATCGGGCAGGCAGCAATTGCATTCCACAAATTTCAGGATAAAAACATAGAAACACCAAAAAGTTAAGTAACCTGCAACAATCACCCAAACATTTCTTGATTATTTTTTTGTATCTTGAGGCGGTGGTTTCCAATGTTTGGGGCATTGTTCAGGGCTCGAATGTGTAAATCTGGTTTTGCGTTGACAGTTCGATTGGCAGCATTGATACTGAACGAGCAAGGGGATGGGGCAGTTGTCCAGCTCTCACCTGAACTTTGGCCTGTTTTTTTGTCTGAAAATTTCTAGTGACAAAGTTTGACATTTTGTTGGGGGGAGAGAATTTAGGGGCAGAATTGAAATTTTGAGCACCCATATAATCGCCTCGGTCGGAAATTTGCCGCTGTTTTTAGGAGAACTGCAACTTCCTGCACCCCCAACTTTTTATAGACAACGACGCCCCTGTGTTTAATCGCCCGGTGCTCAGCAGGCTCAGGTGTACGCTGTCAGGTTTAAGTTACTGGTACGTCAAAAAGTTTAAATGCATTTGGCGCCTGGGCTCTGACCATATCCAGGAAGGGAAATGGAACTTTGTATCGCATCGTGATATGGTACGGTGAGGTTTTTCGAAAACGGCACTTCTTGAACGGTTGTGTACGTATTGTGTGTTTGTGGCACTAACTTAATATGTTGCGTTATACGTTTGTCCAGGCTTGCCGTGGATATGAAATTTTTTTATCCATATTTATCCACAGATTTTCCGTGGATGTCCATGGATATAATCATATCCACAGACGCCTATCCTGCGTATTTGTAGCCCCCAAATTTTCACAAAATAGAGCAGTGCAAGAGTGTCCATTCCCTCCTTCCCAAAAAAAATACATTTCTCTTTGGAAGTTGTTAAAAATAAGTAAAAGTACAAAACAAACACACATTTGCATTAAAATATGAGCTTAGTTAAGTATTTCCAGACGTTCGTGTAAATCTACATGATTTTACTGCTTCTGTTTTTCGTCAACCGTTAGGTCGAGCTTTGGGTACAATATGTCGTCTGTCGGTCCGTAACCCATGTATTGTGGCTAAACGGTACGTGGTAGAGGTCGGCGATGGTATTGTTTGATTGGGCGGTAGCGACATTCTATAGGCTTTTAAAAGTAACCATGTCTCTATCTGCAGCGACTTGGCTGCAATTTTGAACGCAATGTTGCTGCCTGTAGCCGTCAACAACGTGCGACGAATTGCCGTATCATATCCTGGTGTTAATTCTGGCGTTCGATATATCAGCGTCACCATAGCGTGTATGAGACTGCAGTCACTCTGGGACATTGCATTCTTTCCAGGGCGGAAGTCGGACGCTGGCCTTCGGATGTAGACGGTACGGTTGGCTCACCCCAGCAACAGCTATATAGGATTTTTATTTTCTAAGGCGCAGGTTGCATTCATGTACGGCTAGGGTGGTGTAAACGTTTTTGAAACACACTTACCGGTAGTTTGTACTTCCTACTAACATTATATACGCTATTAAGCAAAGAATATAATTTGGTTAGCATCAGATAAATAAAATATAAACTCGCAAATGGATAAGACCTTTTGGTGCCCAACCAACAGCACTAAAGCACTAAAGATTAAGATTTGTTGTTGCTATAGTGCTAATAAACTAATGTAGGCTAACTACACGGTGTTTCATAAAAAGGACCCCTTTTTGTTTTTTTCATAATTTACTCAAATTATGAGCAATTTACATGAAATTTTTACCAGTTGTAGCTGAAGAAATACGAAGTCGAAATATTAAACAAAATATGGCAGTTGATTAAATATTCTTTGCTAGTCGTGATGTAACGCTGACGTCATAATGTGTCACAGGTACAGACATCTGTTCTGTCAGTTGCTACCCTGCTTCGATGGTGAACTTAATCTGGTTCGCTAATGAAAAATGCTTATCGTGTCAGAACTGAGCAACATGAAAACATGAAATCGGGCGTCTTGTGATCCAAAAACTCGACATCTTGCAAGCTTGGTGTGCTAGTGCACTGTCTTGCTCGAACATATGAAAGTCCATCTATCCTCACAGACACATAAATGCGAAAATGCGATCGCTTTGCACGTTTTTGTGGCTGCAGCTGTAAAGCTTTAAATATTTGACACCAACGAACCAGATTTTTCACCACTGAAGCAGGGTAGCAACTGGCAGCACCAATTGGGATTAGCCTGTTTGTACCCGTGATACATTATAATGTCAGCATTACATCACGACCAGCAAAGAATATTTAATCAACTGCCATGTTTTGTTAAAACATATCGAATTAGTATTTATTCAGCTACAACTCGTAAAATTTCATGCAAATTGCTCGTCATCATCTTGAGTGAATTATGAAAAAAAACAAAAAGGGGTCTTTTTTATGAAACACCGTGTAAATAATGACGTACTGATGTCACTGATTATTCATTTGAATCAGTGACACAAATAAACGAGAAAATGAAGAGTAAGAACGGCAGGCAGGGAAATATTACACAGAGACAAAGCATATAAATATTGAATTTAATTAGCAGGTGCGCCAGCCTAATATCCATGGATATATCCACAGGATGGCTTAAGTCTGATATCCAAACACAATTATTGATTTCGGCGCAACTCGCTCTTGAAATGTGTCTTGGAGCCAGAAATCGCCAAAAATCCATAAAAAACCTATTTTGGCGTTCAAGGTCGCCCAAGGTCATTGAATTCGGTGGCAATTGAGAACCAGTGCACGACTTCCTATTAGTGATTAATAGTAACCTAGCCCCCATCTCGCACCGTTATTGAGATACAGCGATTTATTGGCTAAAAATTGCAAATTTTTCCTACCCCCTCTTATTTAGCGCCCTCGTTCGGGGTGACCCCTTTCGAATTTATGGACAAGCTTCACAGCTCCTGGAACTAGAGTCTTCCGGGCAGCCGACGGTGAAGATATGGTGATCCTAGCTTGCACCGTTTTTGACTGATCCACCCGTGGGACAGACAGACAGACAGAATTGCGATGGCTAAGACGCGCTAGAGCAGTCTAGCTGCTTTCGTGCGTAAAAAGTACGGACGAAAATATTTTTTCGTTAAGAAATTTTTAAATATTGTTTATTTTGTGACATTCTGCCGATTCCGCGTAATGTTACACAACGACTCATGCAAAAAACCAGTGGCGGTTCTAGACCGTAATATCTGGGGAGGGGGCAAGGTCCCATGACGAGCGCGGTAGCGCAAGCCTATAACGGGGATCTGGGGGAATACAGGGTCAGGTCAGGGACAGGGGGCCATGGGGCGAAGCCCCCCTGAAGCTGAAGCACTTATAGTTTTTGGATGTCTACTGGAAGCCGCAAAGTTGCCCATTTTTCAAAAATTTTGAAACGCAAATAAGTCAGATATCTGTGTTATCTTTGCAGAAAATAATGGGTGGCCACGAAACTGGGAGGCCTGTGCCGCCCCCGGCCTCGGCCTAAAACCGCCACTGCATAAAACTAATTGACATACTGCATAGTAGGCCTACGGCCGGATGAGAGCTGGTGAGAAACCCAGGTCCCAAGTGCCGAGTGTCAGCCAGTGTGTCTGACATGCAGGAAACGTTTCGGTATGGAAATTCCAATTGGACGAATAAAGCACTACAGTGTAGGGCGGTATAGCAAGGCCGTTACATGCCTATAGACCCGTCAGTCTAATCAGAGACTGCTATTGGATTGGTGGACACTATGCATATAGTGCCTTTGATGTCTAAAAGGACAGAATGCATAGTGGAGGGGTTGCGCGGGGGCGGAGCGACTGCAAGTTTATGGGCGGGCAATAGACTCCGAGAAGCGGACGACGACAGCCCTCTTAAGGACGAACCGTTCCGCATTATGAGGACGAGCAAAGTCCTTTGCGACGCTGGATGCGGCAGCTGCTGATGGCGATGACGGCGCTGCCAACGTTCGCGGTTCCGCTGGTCTGGGACTGGATGAAGGTACCTCCTTCCGTCGACCCGCACACTGACGCCAAGGCTCGGTCGTTGGCGGAGTACTTCGAGCGCACCTGGGTGTCGGGAGACTTCCAGCCAGTCTCTGGACACACTATGACAACGTCGGGCCTCGCACTACGAACGTCACCGAGGGTTGGAACAACGGACTCAACAGTCGGTTGGGCATGTCGCACCCGACGCTGCGCCTGTTTCTCGACTGGCTCCAGAAGTACCAGTTCGAGGTGCAGTGTCGGCGGATGCAGCTGGAAGCCGGAAAGCCGCCGAAGCCGAAATCTCCGGTGTACGCGAAGCTGGACGCCGAGCTGTGGCCGGCGAAGATGTCGTTCAGTCTGCAGTACGGGCGCATTTTCTGCGACGTCTTCCCGTATAACGCGTCCGTCGGACTATGGCAGTTCCGCGTTGCTGCCGAGCACTATCTGGCTCGACTGAGCTATTTGCTAGACTGCAAGTGACCAGAAATATGCAAAGGATTAGTTTACATGAGTAGGCCTAATGCGCATACTGTTCGCCTTATATATAACTATGATGATAGGCCTCTGGTACAATAGCAACCGCAGGTTAAAATTCTGTTAAAATTTGATTATTTTCTTCGATTTTTTAACGGCCAAAAATGACTAATGATAAACGTTTGTAATCATATTTCATCTCGCATTGGACATTTAGACCTACTGACTACGAAACAGGGCAGCAGCCCTATTTCAAACTATAGGCCTATTTCATGAATGTTGCTCTGATATGACCGTGTTTTTTTAGTTATTGCTGGACTGACTGTTTTAGGAGAAATATGCGTACAAGTAAATAGGTAAACTGTATTATGTGTATGTAACTTTTGGTATTTGAATTAATTTAAAATACTTTTACGCTTATTTGTCGGAGAAAATTGCTATAAATAATGAAAGTATCAAGACATAATTGTTTGTTGTTGTCAATCACACAGACCTCCATCACACACAGCAGTTTTGGTAAACCTATTGGCTGATCAGCAGACCAATCACGTTCGATCTCTGAATAATGCTCCGCCCCGCCCGCCACCACCCCGCCGCTACTATGCATAGTGTCCCACTACCTGCTATTGTAGCTTGCTAGACAGCTAGAGTAACCCTGGTCTAATCGATTTGGACTGCGTGCTGTTAGGCCTACCGTGGTGCGCGCCATGGTTGCAACGCAAACAGAACGTGCAGTGTTATTTGCTTCGTCTGGCCCACTAATGCGGGACACTGGCAATTTTTTGCTGAACCCAGCGGAGATCGTTGTGGAGATCGTTGTCGATCACGTTTGTCTCACGGCTACTCAGCGGCATGCACACCGTACTTATTATGTCGCTACACTACTTTGTAAAATATAAATATCTAAAAACAAAATATTTACAGATGGACAAAAGGTCTAATGGCAATTTTTTGGAAGTATTCAACTTAAATGTTAAAATAATGAGTTACAGTAAGTGTCAAAAACGTAGGAGGACATGTTAAAGATTTTTTTCAAATAATTTGAAAAATTTTACTGTGCACTAATTTTCAATGTACATTAATGCTGGCTGATGGCTGCAATTTTGCTCAGTTAACTGCATGAGCATACAGAGCAACGTGTTTCAGTTGTCCGGCCCTACAAGTTGTGCACTTTTTTAAAAGATGAAAACTTACTCCGTAGCTACACGTAAACCTTTTTGACACTTATAATAACTTATATCTAACATTTCACTTGAATACTTTAACAAAAATTACCACTCAACCTTATTACCATCTGTAGATATTGTACGTTTTTGGATATTTATATTTTACAAGGTAGTGTAGCGACATAATAAGTGTGATATGCATGGCACTGAGTAGCAAATTTTTTCCGGAGTCTACTGGTGAAAAAAATGAAAATTGGTCAATATTTAGCGAAGATATGGAAAAAATACAGTCGATTACTTTTTTGGCCCACCCAGTATATCCGGCAGCGGGATAAATAGCCTGTAGGCTATTTATTCGGTTGAAAGAAAACGAGGCTGCCGAGTCATTCAGTTAGCGTTACCCCTATGCTTATTATTGCAGTAGAATAATATGGTTAATATTAGATTTAAGGTTAGAGTATTTTACAGATTTATGTGACGATAGATGGATCACAGGCTGCGCGGTAGCGCCAGCCCTGTTGTAAGGGTGACCAGCCATTTCAATGGGAAACTCCAAAATTTGACCCCTCGTATTTCCCAAACCCCTTAATTTTTCCATGTCAAAATCTGCCCAGATGATTACATCCAGCATATCTCCTGATATGCGAAATTTGGTGAAAATCCGTTTAAGGGTGGCTTCCCCACGAATAGATGAAATATAACTCTTGCGTGACTTTTTGTGCCTTTCCTTCCTTTCCCTTTTTTTCTTGCCGTCCTCTACAGGAAAAACGACTGAACTGATTTTAACGCACGATGGCTCATATGAAGCGGTTTCGCGCAAGGAAGTGCCTTTTGGGGGTTACAAAATTTAAATTCACCATTTTCACCTATTTTTTCACAAAAATATGAAAAATTACAATGGCGCCTATGGGGAAAATTAGACAATGCTTTAACTGTCATAACTCCGGCTATGTATAAGATAAAGTCGTCATTTTTGGCTCTAGGGTATGGTATTCGGGGTCGGTGGTATTCGGTGTCATTTATCGACCCCCGTTGCCACGGCAACGAAATTTGGGACAAATGGGCGATAACTTGGCCCCCTTAAAAGAAAATTGCACGCTGTTTGCTGTTTTTCGGGTCCGCGCTATCCGATGGTGTCATTAAAATTTTTCCCCTGCAAACTCCGGTTGCCATGGCAACGAATTTTGGGACAAAATTGGCTATAACTCGGCCCCCGTAAAAGATAATTGCGCGCTGTTTGCACATACCCCCATATTTTCGGGGCCGGGCTATCTGATGTTGTCATTTAAATTTCTCTCCTGGCGATCCCTGTTGCCATGGCAACGAATTTTGGGACAAAATTCACTATAACTCGGTCTGTGTAAGAGATATCTGCAAGATTTTTGCGTCTATAGTGGGGTTTTCGTGGATGGGCCATCGAATGCTGCCAACCGAATTTTTTCCCGA
>Ga0056128_1002579_pt1 | contig 21619 bp, 12 predicted proteins | sample WorMetLIZISLAND2_FD_71113 | JGI IMG/M metagenome (GOLD analysis project Ga0056128, IMG submission 71113) | Marine gutless worms symbiont microbial communities from Max Planck institute for Marine Microbiology, Germany - Olavius geniculatus... ... | reverse complement strand
CGGTATCATTAGCTCATGCCAATCAGCTGCCACTTCCAAGATTGTAAAGCGCTTCTGGTCTTGAAGAAGCATGTAAGAAGCGCTATAGCAAGTACGTGGACTTTACCTTTACCTTTAACATTAAAGCATATTATGAATAAACTTAAGTGACACTAATAAATGTGATAAAATTTCAGATAAAAGTGATGTTCAAGGATAAAAATATTGTTTGCCATTTTTTATTAGGCAAAACCATAGATATGTACAGAGATGTGGCATCACACAGCAGCAATCTGTAAACAAAATTTGTACTTTACTTTACAATATTTTAAGTGTAAGCCATGTTTTTATCAAGGTTTATTTCTTCTTTAATTGGAATCTCTGTTGCAGTTCAAGCAAGTTCGCCTGTTTCTACACATTTTTCCATAGCATGGTCGGTCGTCTGTCTGTCTGTCACCCTGTTTAGACCGTTCGACACATTTGGATGCCATCTGGGACGTACATTTGTGGGGTCCAGTGACACATTGTGTTAGATGGGGTCTCTGACCCCCCCAGGAAAAGAGGCAGTTTGGGGTCAGACTCCTAGCCAAAACATGCATTTGGAAATTGCAGCCAAACCAGACCACCTGGTGATTACAAATTGTAGGCGATTCTGTTTTTGCTAATTTTTGGGGGCATGCTTCAAGATTGTTCACACTAGAAGGGGGAAGAGTTTTTCTGCTGCATTGTACATAGGTGCTGAGGACAGACAAACTATTCGGGTGTCAGCTGCCAGTCGCGAAATCTTTGTAACGTTTCGGGTATGTTGTTTACTTTCTTACTTACGAGTGCATTTAATTTTGTCACAGTTTCAACCATTGACTAAGAAGCAGTTAAAAACGATATGTATTACTTTTTGCCGATCCATATTCTGAAGCATAGGGTGAGTCAAAAAAAAACTTGCCTTTGAACTTTTGTTTATATATTCGTTGATCGATTTGCAAAAGTCTTCCACATTGTATTGTTGTTACACCTGGTCAGTAAATTGATTAATTGCTAACTTACTTAATTAAAGAAATTTTGGAGTCAGTTACCAGCTTGTGCCCACCATATTGCCAGATTCTCGACTTTCAAGAAACAGCTTAAAACTTTTATTCACTGTGGCATGTGGACATTAGCAGAATGCAGGGTTGGCACATTATTCAGGACAGATACCCCGAAAACACCCAGTGGGTTTCTTTGGGTAAACCTACCAAAAAACCCACCACAAAATATGTAATCCGGTTTCAGTTTCTTGTTCCACTAATAACGAAATATTTTATTATGGTGAGATAACATTTAAACCCACAAATTTACACATTGGTGGGGAGCAAATCGAAACTCATATGAATGAACCAACTGAAACCCCGTAAAAATCTTTAAACCCATCAAGTTGGGCCTTAAATGGTTTAATCTAATAAAACCCTCAAAAAACGATAAAACTTTCCATAAAAATTCACATTTTTTGCAACCTGCATTACTAGGGGTGCTGTAATTTGTCTTGTAGTTTGCAGTACTGTTCTTTGTTCAGGTATCTAAGAACTGGTCAATGCGTCGTGATGGGGCGGACATTCACTCGGACGTAACAATCAGCTTATCACAGGCACTGCTTGGTGGCACCATACGTGTGCCAGGCATCAACGAGGATGTTGTCTTTACGGTAGGACCTGTAGTAGTGGTAGTAGTAATGTTAGTAGCAGTAGCAGTAATAGTAGTAGTAGTAGTGAGGTATCTATTAGTTTAAACCCGAGCTGGCTGAATCAATTGTTTTCCGGGGTAAGTAGTATAAATGTTTTGAAATTAATTTCCGTTTTTACAGTGAAGAGGCTTCAGTGCTGTTCTCTGTACTATCATAATTTGTGACGGTGACTGTTAGCACCTCTGAAGCTATGGCATTTTACTTTAAGGTCATTTTATTAATCTGTGCTTCTATTTGTTTATTTCTTGTCATATCAACAAGTACGATGTCATATTGTACAGATATTTTCGTGGAGTCCATGCATATCATCCCACATGTGTGTCGGTCTTTCTCGTCGTGAGGTTGTTGTCGTAGTAGTTGTAGTTGTATAGTTCTGGTTCTAGTTGTAGTTGTTGAAGTATTAGTAGTTATAGCTGTTGTAGTTGCAGCAGTTGTAGTTGTTGTTGTTGATGCTAGATACTGCTGTGCATATCATCTCACACAGATTTGCCTTTTTGTCTGTTTGTCTGTCTGTATGGCCATGGGATTGTTGCAGTAGTAGTTGTAGTTATTGTATTAGTAGTTGTTGTAGCTGTTGTAGTTGCAGTTGTGTTAGTTGTTATTGTTGTTGTTGTTGCTGCAGGTGTAGCAGTTGTAGTTGTTGTTGTAGCAATAGTTGCAGCAGTTGTAGTTGTACTTTGTTGTTAAAGAAAGGTTAAAGGTCGCAAATAGCTCCTAATGAGCGAACCCATCTCAGAGCTACGGAGCGTCACTTGTCATATGGGATCACACAGTGTTTGTTACCTGCCACCCGACAGAGGTGAACGCGCCCTGCCTTAACCCCAGCCAGATAGGCTGGTACTCGATTTACCTACCCCGGAGGGATGGAAGGCTGAGTTGACCTGAGTTGTTGTTGCTAGATACTGCTGTGCATATCATCTCAGATGTCTGTCTGTCTGTTCACGGGTTGTAGTAGTTGCAGCAGTTGTAGTTGCTGTTGTAGTTGTAGTTATTGTTGTTGCTAGATACCTCCGGGCGTATCATCTCACACACGTATATGTCTGTCTGGTCGGGGAGTTCAGCGCACAAATGCACCAGGACATGGCGACCACTACATGCACATCAGAATAGCTATACCCAGGTCACTACTAATAACACTGTTGCACTGCTACAACTACTACTTTGTGGTACTACTAACGCTACTTGGTGGCATGGCGTGGCGCTAACGTGTCGAGTCGATTCAACAAAGTTACTTTACACCGGACCCGGTTAGTACTGGGATGGGTGACTGTCTGCACGCAGGTAAACCGTCTTGGTATGTAACCAGCAATTCAGATCAACTTAGTCTTTTACCCCCCGTGGGATGGTAAAATGAGTATCAGCTGTGAAGCGGAATAATAAGGCGTAAAAAATAATGCCTGTACTTCCAGTTGTCATCCATCCTTAATAAAAACCTTCATCCTTAAAATTTTTATTGGATGCTCAAAAATATAGTTTTTAATGTAAAAATACTGTTTGTATGTAGTCTGTTATGTGGCAGTATTTTTACTTTAGTTTTTGCAACTACTGTTTACTGTGTCACTGCTTTATTATTCATTGTCTAATATTACGTGACAATGTGTCAATAAAAAGAAATTATTTCCCATTCTCTGTTCCTGTCTTATTCCCCATCCTGACTTTTCACTGGACTGCAACTGGAAGCACAATTCTTATTTTAGGCTTAGTGATGATGGTGATTGTAGTCACTATAGCTGCCTATAGGCAGATCTACACTGTGTCCAGAAAAAAGTAAACCCCTAGACAAAGTAGACATAGTAGAAGAAAAATGTCAAATCTGAACAAATCTGAATAAAATTTGTTTACTTATTCCCCAATAAATTGCCAAAGCATACACCAAATTTTGTTAAAAATATTATTTCTTAGCAGTGTTATTAATTGTTGAATATCGACAACAAAATATCTTCGTTACCAATATGGTGCTATGTAAGAAAACCCCAGGTACATTTGTGTAACTTCAACAAACAACATTTGATTCTGGCAAAATTCTACATGTACAGTGCATCATTTGTTGCCAATCTAAGTGCCAAAATTCAGTCAAATCTACCAATGTCAACAATTGTTACAGTGGCTTTCGTAAGGTTACCCCAAAACGTAAAGTGACCAGTATGAAGCGCACAGACTGTTGGACATGTAGGCCTAACTGCCAAACTGTACGAGTACTGTATGTGAGTGTATTGCAAACACACCAAAAGTATTTTAACACCGTACCTTTTCCCTTGTCTCAACAGCTTAATTAAAACACGATCTCTGTAGAAAATACCATTTTGTTATTGTTTACGTTGATTGCATCAACAAACGTCGCAATCGAGCAACTGCAATATTTAATGCCATATTGGTAGTGGAGATATTTTGTTATCGATATTCGACAATCAATAACTCAACTAAGAAACTATAATTTTTAACGAAATTTGGCATTTGTTTCAGCAATTTATTGGGAATTAAGTGTTCAAAATTTTATTCAGATTCGTTCAGATTTTACATTTCTATCTTGCAGATTGTTTAGGGGTTTACTTTTTTCTAGAGACAGTGTATATTGGCTTAGGCTAATCGGCTTGGTTCAAAGGTTGGCAGCTACCTGGCGCTGTGCTACATTCTTCAAATGAACCGCGTGACTTTGCAACAGCAGTGCCATGATGTCAGCACCATAAACATCGACATTTGCATTGTTTGGCACTATGACTATGGAACTTCTTCATTTGTATTGGAATTTATGTCCCAAGTACTGCTGCTATGCTGTTGCTGATACTATGAGAGAATATATTGACAGTTTTATCATGTTGCAATGTGGTTGGTTGCTAGTTCGCTGACGGCCAAACAGAGGGCGCTACTGCGGGCTTTTGCCGAGTCGGAAAAGGACACTGAAGGCACTGTCAAGACATTCAGTGGTAAATTTTGCTCCCTTTGAAATTGTGAAACTACTAGTAGTAGTAGTAGTAGAAATAGTAGTTGTAGTTGTTGTTGTGGTTGTGGTAGCTGTTGTTGTTATTGCAGTAGGTGGCCCAGTGATGGACGGTGTCAAGAAAAGGTTACTGAAGTGATTGTAGTAGTAGTAGTAAAAATAATAGTAGTGGTAGTAGTATAGTTGTTGTTGTTGTGGTGGTGGTGGTGGTATTTGTAGTTATTGGTGTAGTGGTAGTTGTAGTGGTTGTAGTAGTAGTTGTTGTTGTTGTAGGGGGTGGTCCCATAAGCGATGGTGTTGAGGAAAAGGTGCTGAAGCGATTACGTTCAGTTCTTGATGATGCTGAAGACAGCTCTGCAGCAGTCAGTGGAAACTCATCACAACAGTAGTAATAACGAACAGTGAACAACCACCGTGTTCATGGATTAATGTGTCTATTTAGGGCTGGATTTTAGCCCTGTGTAGGCCCTCTGGCGGACCCTTTTATAAATTTTCTTATGTCAATGTACAGAACCTTGCCACGAATGATGAGTTCAGCATTACAACTGTTACAATGGCAGTTCTGCTGCTGTTACTTGATTTGGGATGCATTTTTTCTGAATTTGTAAGTTTTATATGGGCCAGAGAATGTCGCACTGCACAAAGTGAACTTTTAGGTGTCAAACACGCCATAGAGAAGCCCTCACATACTTGAAAAATGTGCTGTTGTTCAGTGGCAGATTTAAACGAGGGGCCCCTATTGACTGGATGCGTCTTATAACCAAGTGAAAGTTTTGCACAAAAATTAATTATTTCTGCATAAAAATTGTAACCATTTTTGGGGAAGAAGGCGCAGATGCCTACCCACACTTTACCCTTCTGCTCCCCCCATTCCAAAGTTATGGATCCACCACCACTGCTGTCTGAATTTCCTGGTTTGTTGGGCTACTTTTTGTGGGGCCCCTGTTTCTCTATTCAGCTGAACATGCCTAAATCCACCTTTGTCTACATTTGTTGCGGGTCAGTTTACTGCACAAAAAGGCGTCGTGAGGTATCTTTCCCAGACTTCAGTTTATAGCTTTCCCGCAAAGTCCTCATGTTGACTTTGGTGCAAGGCCTCTGGGAAGAGAGATGGAGAGAGAGAGTATTTATTTGCCAAAACACAAATACAATGTTATCATACAATACTACGCACTGTAGGCGGGCTGCCAAAAAGCAATCGCTTATCAACGCTGGCCGCCCATAGAAACTGTAAGTAATCAATGATACAATATCCAAAAAAAAAGAAAAAATAAAAGTGCAATAGTCAGTTACAAACAATATGATTATAACAAATTGCAAAAACCAGCCTGAACGTAACAATGTTTAACTTCAACACAAAGACACAGCATTGTAAAATAATTCCTTCAAGTTATTCTTAAATGTAGTTATATTTTGTACACATTTAATATCTTCTGGCAATCGATTCCACAAATTACAACTTTTAAAAGTTATTGCCCTAGACCCGTAACAAAGATTAACAGTTGACAAGTGCAAATTATTTTTATTTCTTGTGTCATAATCATGAATTTTTATAGTTTTCAGTAAAATAATTATGATAAATCTTTGGCAGTAATTCTTTATGGTAAGTAAATTTGTGAACAATACAAAGTATTTTAAAACAATGAAGTTTGGCAATAGGTAAAATATTATAGTGTAGTTTACATACAATTCAATATTCCTGCAATACTTGTTTTTTTGCTGTAAAATTCTAAGTAATTTGTTGTTTAATTTCAACAGTTTATTAAGATATGAAGTATATGTATTGGCATAAATTTCAACACCATCTAATATATGAGGATGCACAAAACTAAAGTATAACATTTTCAAACAATCAAGAGGTAACTTGTGACAATGTTTGTAAAATATTCCAACAAATTTAGCTAATTTTGAGTAGATATAATCAATGTGTATTTTCCAGTGAAGCTCCAATATATTTAACACTGAAAACTCGGAAAAGGGGAGAGAAATGAAACGGAAGGGGAAGGGAGGGAAGGAACTTTGGCTCGAGGTGGATGGACCCTCCCGTTTGAGCGTTCGATGGTATATTTGTCATTTATCTTATATTTAAGTTCACAGTTTTGTGTAAATTAATAAGCCATTAAACTTGCATGTTTATGCTTGTTGTTGTTAGATTTTGACATGAAATTAAATATCATATGACATTACATGACAAATAGAAAACCTAACATTTTGACTTGAGTTTTTTAGTTTAAGAAGTGTAGATTTACACTATTTTTTCGTATTTACTTTCCGGACCCAAATAGTTATCATGCATGGGGTCGGTTTCAACCCCCATTTAATACATTTATACTCCGTGTCTCAGAAAAAAGTCGAAATTGTTTTTCTTATAACTTTGCAAATTTCCACCAACTTTAATAATTTTTGGCACAAAGATGGCCAAGACAATAGAATTATGTAAGGTGCACTCCTTTACCACTTCACCTAATTTATGTCAACGCATGTGGTTATTAGTATTGGATTGCTTACCTTTGCATCATCAATTCGGCAGAGAGTGCCACGTGGGTTAATAATTTTGTGGTATTAAATATTTTAATATGAAAATAGCAGACAACAAAATAGCTGACTGATGAGCTCAAGACATGTCTAATCGATGAGTGAATGCAGTTTGATCAGTCAACCTTTGATTCTGCTATCAGCCAGTGGCGTTGCGTCTAAGCTGTTGTCTTTGTATGTGGGACCGTATTTGGGCATAAATTCTGATGATTTGCAAGCGAGTTGTCATACAAACTTAAAATTCTGCTAAATAATTTACATTGAGATTTATTTTGTGCTTAATTAAGTCGTTACAGCGTTTACTTGGAAAATACCTCAGCGTTATGCAACAATTAGGAACATATCTATGTTTCACACGGTAGTGCGTTGACATAAATTACCGGTAGGTGGGATGGAAAATTAGTGCACCTCGCATAATTTCATCGTCTTGGCCATCTTCATGCCAAAATTAGCAAATTTAGTGAAAATTTGACAAAGTTATAACAAAAACATGACTGTTTTTTTCTGAGACACATGCAATGTAGTGCGATCTCCTTTCCCGGCCAAAACTGGACATTTCTGCGCAGGCTTCAAATAAAACCTTTAAATTAGCTCGAGATCATTTTCTTGTAGATGTAAACTTTCGTCCTTAACTTTTGGCTGATTGTCGTATTTCTCTTACTGGCCAGTGGCCAACATCTTTAAAGTTCGCCTGTGGGTCAAATAATTTTAGATAACAGAACAAATTCGGCGACATCACAAGTGGACTTAGGCCTAAATGTAAATTTCTCAATTAACTGACCTTCGTCAACTGCTTCAGACATAGACCTCTTAAAATAAGGACTGACGGCGGCCATGCTCGGGTTCGCGAACTTGGGTCTATCGGTATTTTCAGTTTTTTACTATAACTTTGTCAAACGTGGTCCGTTTGCTACAAAATTTTGTACACATAGTGCCACGGTCAACTTGAACAAATGCTGCAAATTAGATTACTGTGCGATTTCTACTTTCTCGTGTGTGCATACATTGAGGCTAAAGCGTACGTCGGTTTTTAAAGTTTTTTTACTGTACAGAATACGTCATATCGGTTAGGTCAGAGCAGACTTTAAGTAGAGCCATTTCTGTCGAATGGCTGTTTCTATAAGCTGACTGATGTCGCGGAAGAAGTCTAGCGACTACGACATAAGATTCAAGTTGCTGGGTCACAGCACGTTCCTCTGTCTTTGACAAGACAGACAGATTTGACACAGGTCGATAATTTTCCGCTGCATCAACGTCGGCGTAAAGTTGAAATCGATTTCTGGGACCTTTCTTTTGCTGGCACGATTTGTCTGTTACGATGCTATGTTTACGTTGACAGCAAGTGTCAGTGGTTGGAAAATTTGATGGCTCCATTTTTTTCATTTATCGTGTTTTAATTCTGTTGTCGTTCCACGCATAGGCTGAACTATTCTGTCACCGCCACCATGTCAAATCATTGCACTTTTTTGAAGTTAGTAACTGTCAACAAATTAATGTGTCAGCGTACTTGGGTCCGTAGTTGTGATAAACGCTTGCAAACGGTTTTTTTTAACATACAAAACATTTTTGCAACTGTGTGTCAGTGTAGGCCCTACTTAGGTCCGCTGTCTACGGATATCAAAATCTGGAATGCTGGAATGTGTGTGAAATTCTATGTAGCAAATTTCCCTAGTAACCTATAACCTATAATCCTATATGAATGTGTTACAATGGCAGATCTAGGCTTCAGCCAAGGGAGGCAGAATATTCCCTTTGCCCCTTCCCCTCTTCTCTTTTCCCTTTTCTCCCCTCTCATCCCCTTTCCCTTTCTTTCCTTTTCCCCTTTTGCTTTTCCCTTTCCCTTTCCCTTAGAGGTAGGACCCCTTGAATCCAGCTAGGGAGTCTGGGGGAGCGCTGTGAGCTCCTCCAGCGGGGTCTGGGGCGGAGCCGCAGCCGAAGTCGAATTTGATGCATTTTAGCCTTAAAATATAACATCCGGTGGCAATAATTTTAATAATTTTCCTGACACACGAACTTTTTAATGAGCAGTTTGGCAGAGATATAAAGTGTTTACTTATGCATAGGGGCTCAAGGGGGGCGCACGTCCGCCCCCCCCCGGGTCCGCCACTGATGTGTTGGTCTGTTCACCATCCTGTTCAGTGTTCGTGCACTGGTGACTGGTTATATTCTAGCCAATAAAAACGTGAGTTAGGCTATCGAACTTATCGTTGACTGTTGTATTCACATATTCATATCTGTAGGCCTGCGTTGCACGCTAAATGGTTTGAATATGAGCTGCAGAAGCTTTTTCTTTCAAATGTTACATAAGTTTCAGCTTGCATGGTGTACTGGGTGGCGCACAAAAGTGGAACATAGGCCTAGCCTTAGGCCTACATGTTTACGTGTCGAGCGTGCCAAAAAATATTAAAATCGACCAGTGTTTCACAAAGCTATTCAAAAAATAAAAGTGACGCGTTTTTATGGACCACGGTGTATACTTGTATATACTGGGAATTATGTAGAGTGGTGCACGAGAAGTAAAACATCCAGGCTAGAGCTAGGCCTAGATCAGGCGATTGCAGTGAGACAGTTTTTGAAACGATTAGCGCTCGTAATTCAGTTAAGGGCAGTCGTGGATTGAAAAGGGAGGGGAAGGAATTGCAATTGCAGTTGGAAATTTCTCACAAAAAGATTATTGGCACGCGACAGTATTAAAGTGAGGTGGCCAAAAGTACAGTCATTTGCGTTGAGTTTCTTCCTGATGTTGCGCGCCAAAAGTTACTGAAATCGGCCAATGCTGCACGGAGCTATTCAATAAGTAAAAGCGGCACGCTTTTATGGACCACGGTGTAGAGTTGGCTACAAATTTATTTATCTGCAGTTTTTCATGTGGCAAAACTTGATGCAGTATCGCAATGACGTCGCAGTGGGGGAGGCAGGGGACAATTAGCAGGCGCTGGGGCAATTGCCACTACCCTTAAATTTCGGCCTGTCGGAAAATCTTCTTGTGGGAAAATTTTCGTCCATGAATACAAAATTTGGAGCTGAAACCCACTTTTTGTGAAAGTTAGAAACAATTGAAATTTTGATTACTCATTTTCCTCTGTGGAAAATTTGCAGCTGTCTGCCCCTCGTACTTTTTTTAACGGACGCCGCTGCTGCAGTCCTATCAAAACTAATCTTCCTGCAATTTGAAATTTCTCAGTGGAGAGGTTTAGTGCCAGTGGCATACCAGAACTTTGTATACTGGGGTGCACTCCTGAGGCTCGAAAGGGTTATGGGAAGAGTCAGCGAGCTCACCCCCCACACACACACATGGCAGCAGAAAGTGGGTCTGGGGAATTGTTGTAAGCTCCCACAATGGGGTTCGGGGCGGCCAACCGCAAATGCATTTCGGAGACGTTAGCAGCCAAGAAAACGCGTCGAGTAGTTGCAAATGTCGTCTAATTCCAGCAAAAAAACTATAGCTAGCGCTAAAGACAGCTGTCCTAAGCCATGACCCAAGTCACTATCCCATGGCCACCATCCCATGGTCATCGGCGCGCCAAAGCTAGTGCTTGTATAAGTAAATAATCTGCATGACGGAATAATCAGATTTTATTTCAGAGAAACGAAACTTACAAAAAGTTAATTGTGTCAGACAAACTATCTGCTTGCCTTTTAGATGTCAACATTCAGCGTCTAGCCGATTATTGGCTGAAACCAGGATATTATTATACGTACACTGTTACAATAATAACAGTTATTAATTTATTATATACAGAGTATACAGCAGTAAATTGTGAAAGTCGATAGAAACTGTTTGCCACATAGGCTACGTCCGACCGTGCCGCGGCATAATCACGCCGCTATAGGCCTATTCGATGCAGTTGATTTGTTTCATGGCATAGTTCTCTTATCTTTCACTGCAGTGTCTAGAGTGTAATAAGTGCCCACAGTCTCACTTCACTCGAGCGTGACAACTGATAGCGTCTCCCGTTTATGTAATAATACTTGCGTCCAGGCAGAACACGCCGTCGATCACGGCCATGAAATAAGTACGTTTCATTGGTTTCAACACGGTCTGCAGTGTATTATGCTTTGTTACACTCAGACCGTGTTGAAAGCTATATTTCTGGTTTATTACACAGTTTTAACTGTATCCGTCTGTGCTGACAAGAGTCAAACTCAGGGAGGGCAGTGCTCAGGGGCGACTCCATTAAGAAATGTGTAAGAATGGTCCCCGGTGTAGCCCTATATTTTAGATTTACATTTTAGAAGTGTCCAAAAGATGCTTCCGCTTACGGGCCATAGTACAATTTTTCGAATAATTTTTGCAAAAAAAATCCAGTAACTTATTTTTCTTAGCTCAAACAGATCTTTTTGTGGACGGTTCTGTGTGAAATTAGTTCTTTCATGTTAATGGTCAAATGGGAAACACAATAAAAATAGGACCTACAGCTAGTATATGCCGTAAAACTGTTAATACAAGCCGGGTCTCATATAGTAGCGGGGTCTCCAATACAAGGCAAGGGTCTGAGACTGATGTTTTAATAGAAGCCAGGGGCTTCTATTAGCAGTTTTACGGTACGTAATCTGCAAAATTGGTTTGGCCGAAAAACAAATTATTAACGGACCCGAAAGTGAACGTTTTATGCCGAATAATTTACCGCGCCATAAAATTTTTCGTTTTATTATATTAATTTATAATTAGGCTTATTATTATTTATTAAGTAATATTATTGATTGGGGTCACGCAGGTGCGGACGTTGAGTTTATAGGGCCGAGGTAGCGGTTGTGATTGCAATGGTGGCGTTGGCGAGTCTACGCGTCGTGATTTCTGTCGGCGATTCCTCGCGCATAGTAGGCAGCTGCACGACCGCGGCTCTGAAGACTACGTCATCGTCCTTTTGGATGGACCTCCTGATCGCTGGCGTCGTGGGGGGTCTCTTCGACGCACCCCTATGACCACCCTGCAGCCTTCTGTGCACTGCTTTGCCGCCGCCGAACTTCTGACTGATGCTGGCCACCAGTTCTCCGCGTATGTTGTCGTTGCTCCAGCAGTAGAGTATCGGGTTGACGCAAGCCGAGCCCGCCATTGCCAGCACCTTGAGACCGAGATCCAACAGGCGGAAGAGGTCAACAGGCACGGCTGTTCTGTCGAACTCGACGACCAACGACAGAACGTTCCACGGCAGCCAAAACGCGACGAAGTTGACTATGATGAGCGCCAACAGTCGACTAGTGCGACCCTGGCGACCTGCCGTTGAGCCGGGCGGCGACCTCCGACCTGACCCAGTTGCAGCTCTGACCGTGGTCGTTTCCTGTCTAGCCGATCGGGCATTAGTGACAGACGACGAAATCGTGGTTCTTCTACTGTCGAGCCGGCGTCTTGCTGCGCGCCTGGTTCTCAGTCGGCCGTAGATACGCAGGTAAAGACCGGCCGTGGCGAACAGAGGCAGACAGAACTGAGACCTGCACTACAACAACGACTACAACAACGATAACGATTAGCGTACAACAACAGCAACCAGCCTGCAATCGAGTGACGACGACAACACGGGACACGGCAAGACGACAGCAACAACTATGACAACCATGGCAACAATAAGGACACGACAACGACAGTAACAACAACAACTACAACAACGACGATAATAGACATTTTGGTGTGAAGAGACGAGTTATGGGTTTTGCTGTGAGGGAGATATTAGGCCTATATAGGGCACCATGAGAAGGCAGTGGTGCAATAGAGTCACGAGGGTTCCATCTAGTCCGGCGGTATGACATTACCGAGAGGCAGACAGAACTGAATGACGAAGACGACGATGCTGTATGCTCGACGTGCCAGCGCTGACGACCAGATCTCCACACAAAACGACTTGTGGATGCCCATCAGATCGTCGTCGATCTTATGCAGCGACGTAAACTGGATCACCTACACGTGTAACAGATCACTGTGATGCCAGACAGTCAATAATAGGCGACAATAACAACATTATCAATATATAATGTATCAATATATAGTGGCAGTTTAGCACCTGCTACGAGACAGCACTATAAATATTGTCGTGGCTATTATTTTTTATCCCAGATGGTAAAGGTTTCCGGGGTTGAAAACAAAAAATGTTATCATTATTAGTATTATACAACAAGGACCAAAGTAATTTGATAAAAATACAAAACCGCCTTTTTCGTTTGTGTACGCCAGGCGGCAGCGTAGGACTGGCGATTTGGCTGCAATTTACATTGCGGGTATTTTTCTAAGGGTTCGACCTCAAATCACCGATTTTTGGAGTACAATGTGCCTTTTGGCCCCACAAGTGTACCTGACAAAATTGCATCTAACGGTTCAAGCTTCCGAATGTGACAAACGGACAGACCACGCTTTGGAGAAATATTCGGAATCTTTAAGTGGACGGCCGCACAGTAGGCCTATGTCGGCACTGGGCCAATGTACTTTTTTAGTTTTTACTTCTTTACACCTCATTCGAGTCTTGACCTTCCTCGCGGCCCCGTTCAAATTTTACAAACAGCAAAGAAAGAACTCCAGCAGCATGAGTTGGACGCGTGAGAAAATGTCGACCACCAACCCTCGAGTGACAGAATTCCTCATAGCCCTCTGCCGTCGCCAGTTGTTTCCAGGAAAAAAAATCCGCTTAGCGACTACGTCTGGATTTCCAGTTAAAGTAATTCGTCTGAGTCGCGGGCTCCGCGTAGGTCTTTTATACCACTCTGGTCAAGCAAAACTCTCTGAACGGCTTAAGCTACATACTGCGCTCGCTCGCAAGGCTTTGATCGGCTTTCATAAGCGATGGTTTTCTACCAGGGATCCGGACTGAGGTTGACACGCCACGCAAGCACCTGTCAGCCTGGGTACGGGGAAGACGTCAATTTGCGTGTAGGGGACAATTACGTGGGCGAAGAGAAGGCGCACAAAAAACAGCTAGGTCAAAGACGGCTCGATGCAGAAAATAAAGTCTTTGTCGCGAGGTCGTACGCATACCGTAAGCTTACGCCGAGTCGTTTTTCGTTCTTGAAAGCAAATTAAACTCCTCCTATAAAGCTTTTGGACTACAGTAGGCCTAGTGGCATCGTGGCCGAATGAACGCAAGGGGAGAAGTGCCTTCCTTCTAAATATTAAGCTGTCGTCAAATTTTGTTATTGTCGGAGAATTTCTATCTAAAACTGCGAAATTTGTTGCAGCAAAACTTTGATTTTGGCAACAGTTGAGGGAAAAATAAAATTTTAAGCACCCATAATCTCCTCTGTCAAAAATATAATCCAGGACGCCGCTTTGTGTACATTTATGTTGTATGAAATTATTATCTGACTGACCGGTATTGAAATGATGACGGAGATGAAAACGCTGGTACTTATCATCAGAGCTGCTACGGACGCTGACCAACGGCGCTTTAACGGACAGATGATCAGTCGATAACGATCCACAGCGATCCACACCACACTCAGGCTGGACGAGTAGAGGGGAACGGCGAACGATGCGAACATTGTACGACAGAGAACAGAACCGAACACCCAGCAATCAGTCAGCTGATAGTGCAACTGGATGGGAAGACAGAAGGCGCAGACCCAGAGGTCTGAGGCGGCAAGGTTGCCAATGAGGGCGCTGGCGACGGTTCTTGCACGACGAATTGTCGCCACCGCGTACAACACCGCGGCGTTACTCAGCACACCGACGACAACGACAACAACTATAATAGCAGTAGTAGCAGCAGCAGCTAGCTGTTGTTGTTGTAGTTGCTCAGCACGCCGATGACGATGACGGCGACAAAAATTGAGACGACGACAGCTCGCAACAGCGGGTGACGCAACACGTCTGCCTGCAGTATCACTAGGATACAACAACAACAACAACAACTACTACTACTACTACTACTACTACTACAGCTTACAGCTGATGACGCAAAACGTCTCCCTGTAGCTGTCCTCTGGCAATGGCAGCGCTGCCGTAAAGCCGTGTAAAGTTGCGAATGATGTCCAGCTGTAGTTTGAGCAGTTCGTCGTGGGACAGGTTGTAATGCTGCTCCAGTGACGGTGCGGTGTCGGAGGTTGTGTTAGTCTGTTGCCAGTTATAAAACTCGATGTCGTCTGATGCTGACTGCAGTTGTACGTGTTCGGCCGACATGACAATGTATCTTCACGTGTTGCCTGAAAATCATCAATGCATTGCCTGCTACTTAAATGTTAAACGTTGTGTATAGTTAGGCCTATTTATGGAAAACTCATTGCAGAGCTACGGAGAGTCACCTGCCATATGGGATCGCACTGTGTTACCTGCCACCCGGCACAGGTGATCCGAACGCGCCACGTCCCAGCCAGACAGGCCGGTAATACTCAATTTACCTGTCCTAGAGAGATAAAAGCAAGGGTGTCATTTAGGGGGAGTGAAGGGGTCTACGAACCCCCAAGGATTTATGGTTGTATTTTTTCCCTGTAAATCGCACCGTTGAAAAAGTGGTACTAGTGCAAAAACAATACGTTACGTAGATTAAGACCCCTCAAAGATTACTGAGACCCCCAATGATTAACTGAATTGACGCCATCGGATAGAAGGCTGAGTTGACCTTGGCGTTGGTTATATAGGGGCCTACGAAGATTGTTTAGGCCTACCTGTCCGCAAACAGTCACACATCAAGGTAGTAGGCCTAACCACTTAATAGCGACCAAACCGCGCACAGTTTCGGCCCGCAGCCGCAAAATGCAGGTCTCGCTAAGTTTCGTGTAGCTGGTGGCACAGATGTATGCGCAATACAAGTAATTGCAGATTACTCAACGCTGGCGCGAAATTAAGTGCATGCGCAGGTGCAATTAACCTAACGTGTGCTTCTAAATATATCGGTCGTTCTATCTATAGAAAGAGTATAAATTTCCGCTTCGTGGCGCACCACAGATGTCCAACCGCATATAAGCCACACAGTTTAATTAATTTTTTTTACGTCGCTCATTAAAATTGCACAAAATGGCGGTTTCTTGTTTCCTCGATAATATTGAATACGCTCTCCAGTAAATTTGCACTAAGCCTAAATTAAGTTACAACTAGGAGATCCATCAAACCGCAAACGCATCGCTACACTACCGTGTGAAATAATGCCAGCCTTAGAATAAGTGTGTCAAGCATACTTGTGCAGGTAAATTTTAGCACTAAAAAACTCTATATTTGACGATGACGTTTTTTAAAACACTTTACTGATATTGCCACTAAGATAATTTACTAAAAATCGGTTAATATTTGAGAAAGTTATGTATAAATTTAGGCCTAAGTATAAAAGTTACTGGCTATTTTTATAGACCATCCGTTGACTAAACGATTGCGAGATACGTAATCTGCTCTTACTTGCTTATTTTCTCTCGCTGCCGGCGCAAGCAAACCGCAACAGAGAGTGAAATCTCGCGAGAGACGACAAGATTTCGACGACTTCCGGATCCTATAATCAGCTTTGTTTCCGGTGACGTAATTACTAGTTTTGACGGCAGCTGCGGCCAATCAGACGAGAAAGTGAGATGAATTCAGAACTAGCCGGCAGACCGTGCTAGGTACGGCGACAAGGGGAGAAGACAAGCACATTTTCCAGTTATAGATGTCCGGGACCGGGAGTAATACCATCAACCCTGAATTATGTATGAAAATATAAGTGTAAACAGGCCTCTGTGCAATTTGGTGCTTTTCGTCGCGCTTTTAAAATGGGCAGTTGTATGTGTTCCTCGGGCTTTTCTGTAGTGTTATGATGGTGTCATCTCTTCTTCATGGCACATAAAAATACATACAGTATATAACGTACAAACATACAATTTTATATCTTCTCTACCATCTATAATGTCCGTGGCCACTGAGCGGGAAAAGGGGGAAGGAGAAGGAAATGGATCGAAAGATATTCGACATAACCTAGATGCAAGAAACGAATCCGGATATGATTTGGCGCCTAACCAGATGTCTCGGCGGTCTTGAGGGCGAGATCATTTTCACGTAAAAGACAACGAAATGCCGAAAATGGTGTTGCCACCTTGCAAGCACTACGAACTAAACACAATTGCTGATCATGATGTACTACAAAAAGTCACTGCTCCCGCTAAAAATGTCGAAATAACAACTACAGACTTGGATGAAAGAAAAAATGCACACACAAAGTATTAGGCCTAGTGCGTGACATTGATGTAAATTGTAGGTCCCCAACGAAAATTTCAAAGATAATGTGTCGGTGACTCGGTTCTGTCTAAAAGATTTCCAATTTCAACGCACGACAGCACGTAAGCGCGTACTATCGTAAGTCTGACCGTCTGTTTGTCTATCTGTCACAATCTGGTATACCGATTAAGCCCAGGTGATAATAGAAATTAAGACAATTAATCCAAAGACCGCAAAACGCGCATGCTCACCACCGGCTACAATTTGTTATGCTCAAAGTCAATCACAAAATAATTCATCAAAATTACCTGATAAAGTTTCGAGTTATCTAGCGGCCGATAGAAAAAACAAAACAGACGAACAGTGAGTAAGACGGATAAACGGACAGACGTTATCACATAATCGCAGTTACCTTTTTTGTAGCGTAGGCGAAAATTGTGTTTGCATTGTGTTTAAAAACTACGGAACGCTAAAAGATGACAAGGTTTGTGCCTAGAAAATTTTCTGCAGCGCTGGCGCCACTATTAATTGGATTTAACGGTAAAGTTAGGCCCTATCTCAAAATGTCGGTCTAAACGACCGCGCGTTTAGCTTGCATGCTTGTAAGATACAAAACATTTGCAAACATTTTTTAGATAGCATAAGACGTTTTTTGCAAACGTCTAAACTCACTTTTACGTGAAACAAAAAGCGAAATATGTTTCACAGGCCTATCTTATGCGTTTTGTATGGACCCAAAGCCATAACTGTGTTGTGCGTTTACATGTGTATATTCAACTTAATGCTTCATTTAGTGACAGCAAATTACAAAAAAATAAGCAGATAAACGAAAAAGCGAACAAGCAAAAAGCGAAAAGACATCCAGTGAGCGAGACAGACAGCAACTTCAGATACTATTGTTTAGTTTACTTCTGGCTAAGTTTATAAGATGTTGTCTTATCACAGCACACTGCTTTACGTTAAACTAGACATTAATGGTTAATAAGAAATACAATAAATCATACCTCTAAAGTAGCAGCAGCAGTAGTAGTAGTAGTTACGAGCGTGTAGTAGTTACACAAGTGCGTTGTTGTAGTAATCTGCGTGCTAATGAAAACTCAGTATTTTTTCTGCACCAATATACACGACTACTGCTACTATACTGTCAGTTTTAAAATTATCATTATTAAAAATGCCTTGATAAAAACAAAACATAACTATTTCGTAGTAGTATTAGTAGTTACGAACGTGTTGTAGTAGTTAAAATAGCGTTACAATAGGCTAGTCTCAAGTCTCTATCCTGCAGCGCCAGTAATGAGACTTACGTCACTGCGGCGGCTTTTAAACGACGACGACGCAAACCACTGACTATTAGAGGTGGGCTTAACGCGATTCCGGAAATATTCGGATAAGTATTCAGTTTTCATGACTTCGCTTTTGTTCACAAGTGCAGGTAGATGTAGCAATGTTAGAAAGCAATCGTAGTGTTTAAGCCTGCACCGAGAACTATGGATTATTCTTGGTTGTTTATGACAATCGCATGTTAAATAAAGAATTTTTAAAGGTAATAAATTTTGACATTTATTCGGGTTTTCACCAAATTTAATCAATAATTGTTTTTCAATTACGCTTTGATTGTTTTTGGAATGTTTAACAAACTTGTTATTTTTGAGCTATCTGACAAATAGACAATTAAAAAGAGACATGCAGCAAGCCGAATTACTTACATTCTTTGTCGGATAGGTAATATTTTCGTTTAATTAATTAATATACGTTGGCGTCCTAGTACAGTTGCTTAAATTGTCCTTAAACATTTATGAACTTTCTTAGAGCCCCGCTTTTAAAGGGTTTGTAGCTTGAGCAACATTGTCCAGAATAATATCGCGTCTGCACATTTAAGTCTCCTCTGCCAAAGTAATGTACGAGTATAAGCTATAGGTTTAAGGTGCCTATATAATCACATCGCTTTCAACCGAACCGAATAAAATACTTTACCGAATTAACCCATCACTAGTTTTGAGTACTACATCGGCACAGTCGAAGCAGGGATGCGACAGCGCGTAATCAGACTGAAAACCTACCTCTGTAGAAAGCCAATAAAATGGACAAGCTAAGACCGGGTGTGATTGGCAGTTAAGAAAATAGAATAAGAAACTTAGGCAACGCAGAAAGGCGCGCCTTCAAATATATTCTGATATTTTACCGTTTAAGGTCATTCAAGGTCATCGACGACGATGCCAAGCAAAGTTCAGTGGCTTTCATGCGATTTCTTAAGCGTCCAACGCAACGTGCGCGACGCACGCGAAAAATCGCAACGAATAATGCAGCTGACGCAATGGACGCAATGGCCAAAACGCAGAAATGAAAGCGGTGCCTATGCTTGCGTTCTGTCCGTTGCCTGCATCACGTCAGATGCTTTATAGTTGTGAGTAATCAGAACTAAGTTGGGACCGTTTATCTGATTGTAAGTAAACCGCGAATAATGCAGTGTGTCTCAAAAAACATACCCGACATTATCGACTGTAACTTAAAAACCACTTACCAAATTTTGATAATTTTTGGTAATAATATTTCTAACACAACTTGTCATTAAATGACCGTTCAGTTTCCTACCTCATCAAACGTTTGTTTCCGCGCTACGTGGGGAAAACATAACCAGCAAAATATCATTTTTATCCAATGCAATATGATTGCTTAATTAAGCTAACGCGTAAAAACACATTTTGTTTACATTTCTGATACTGTGGCTGACAATTTATTCAGTTTTCCATTTTTCAACTGCCTGCAGTAAAATTGCTTGAAGTGTTGGTCCACTATGCGAACAGAGGCAAGGAGACGCTTTCGCTTTCTTCATTCATTGAGCAGTATCGATAATGTTCTGCTCTAGACCAATCCAGGCTGCACTAGTCGCTTCTTGACTTCACAAACATTCTTAAACTTTATTTGGTAGACACACTGCTGCATGACAGTCAAACCTTGTAATAGACCTGCTGTTGGGGCCCACATATTAGGATAGGTGGAATTTATTGACGTTTTTTATTCATTTTAACACATATTATGCTTCGTCTGCTTTCCCCAGGTAGTGCAAAAGCAGACGTTGAATGAAGTGGAAACTAAAATATTTATTCAATAATTAGTTGTCAGAAATATTTTTGCCAAAAATTATTAAAATCTGCTAATCTTTATTCAAGTTACGATCGATAATGTTGGGGATGTTTTTTTCAGATTTTCTGTTTATTTCAACACATATTTCGCTTGATCTGCTTTCCCTAGGTAGTACAAAAACATACATTAAGTGAAATGGAAAACTGAATTGTCGTTTGATGGCAAGTTGTGTCAGAAATATTTGTACTGAAAATTATCAGAATCTGATAATTGGTTTTCAAGTTACAGTCGAACATGTCGGGATGTTTTTAAGACACAATGTATAATAATATATCGCACATTCTGGCAATTAAAAAAACTTTTACTGCATTGTCACAGCAGTAAAAACTCAACGTGAATGTCTTAAGAAACAAGATAATGTTCATACGAACACAAAGTCTGTCCAATGCATTTTGATAGTTTACAGTATATGTCCGTATAAATATAATCAGTGACCGTTTAGACCGGTAAAAAAATTAAACAGTTTAATTTCAAATATCGGTCGCGAAAAATGAAATTGACAACATTCGATGGCCAATCCCTGAAAATTTCCTATAGGCGCAAAAATCTCGCAAAAATTTTTGACGCAAGCCGAGTTATAGCCCATTTTGTCCCAAATTTTGTCCATAGTAACGGGGGTCCGACGGGAAAAATTGCAATTGGCAGCTTTCGACGGCGGATCCCCGAAAGCCGCCTATAAACGCAAAAATCTCGCAAAAGTTTTTTATGCAAGCCGAGTTATAGCTTTTTTGTCTCAAATTTCGTTGCCATGCCAACGGGGGTCGGTTAGAAAAAAAAGCAATTGGCAGCATTCAACGGCCCAACCCCGAAAATTTTTTATAGGCGCTAAAATCTCGCAAAAATCTCTTTCGCAAGCCGAGTTGTAGTTCATTTTGTCCCAAACTTCGTTGCCATGGCAACGGGGATCGGAAAGGGAAAAATGCAATTGGCAGCATTCGACGGCGCATTTCCGAAAACCCCCTATAGTTGGAAAAAACTCGCAAAAATCTTTTACGCAAGCCGAGTTGTAGCCCATTTTGTCCCAAGTTTCGTTGCTATGGCAACGGGGATCGGAAAGGGAAAAATGCAATTGGCAGCATTCGACGGCGCATCTCCGAAAACCCCCTATAGTTGGAAAAATTTCGCAAAAATCTTTTACGCAAGCCGAGTTGTAGCCCATTTTGTCCCAAGTTCAACGGCGCATTTCCGATAACCCTTCCATAGG
>Ga0056128_1002578_pt1 | contig 21620 bp, 10 predicted proteins | sample WorMetLIZISLAND2_FD_71113 | JGI IMG/M metagenome (GOLD analysis project Ga0056128, IMG submission 71113) | Marine gutless worms symbiont microbial communities from Max Planck institute for Marine Microbiology, Germany - Olavius geniculatus... ... | reverse complement strand
GTCATTGAATTCGGCGCCAATCGAAAGCCAGTATACGATTTCCTATTAGTGATTAATAGTAACCTAGGCCTTATCTTGCACCGTTACTCGAGATACAGCCAGTTATTAGCCAAAAATCGCAAATTTTGTCCACCCCGCTCTCATTTAGCGCCCTCGTTCAGGGTGACCCCTTTCGAATTTATGGAAAAGCTTTAAGGTTCCTGAAACTAGAGTCTTCCGGGCAGCCGATGGTAAAAATTTGGTAATCCTAACTTACACCGTTTTTGACTGATCCACCAGTGTGACAGACGGACGGACGGACAGAATTGCGATGGCTAAGACGTGCTGAAAGTAGTAGCTGCTTTCGCGCATAATAAGAATTTTTATAATAATTAATCGTATCCTTACCTTTCCTTAGGTCGACTCAGCCTTTTACCCTCCGTGGGATGGTAAAATGAGTAGTAACTCATTTACATGGGTTACGGAAGGTGGTGACCTTAGTACAGCTGACTGGGGCTGCCTAGCTGGCCGCTGCGTTAGTCTGTGTCTGCAGGCTGCACATGGTGGCCATGCGGCAGGCGGCTCTGGTTAGTGACGAAAGTGCATTAGAGGCGTGTTTGCGACGATGCGCTATACAAATTGACGACCTTAACTTACTTTACCTTACCTTTGGGGCGGGCATGCTGTTACACCTGTCCAGCGCTTAGGCCGTATCAGTTCAGCCCAATGCGCATCCCCAGAAAGACAAAGTAACGAAGGTTGTGTAAACAGCTGTGAAGCTGTAAATAATGGCTGTGAACTGTAAACAAAGTCTATGAAGCCAAAATCGGCATTTACCAAAATACATCACTGGTAGAGTGCACGTTAACTGTTCATTCAGTGTGATCTTGGTTTGCTCCTTGCTTACAGATTTTAGGAATCTTTCGGGTCATCAAAGCTTTAAGCTCCACCACTATGACAAGGTGGCACATCACAGTGGGGAATTAGTCATATCACCGATCGTTAATTTCTGCAGCATGTGTGGTGCAAACCATTGAAAAGTGTTGGATAAAACATGCTGTGCTAGGTTTTTCTGTCTGAAGGGGCACTAGTTCGAACAGTGCTAGAATTAAGCATAGAGTTAGTGATAGGGTTAGGAATAAATTTTTTCTTCAGCTTTGGCAGACCTTAGCTATGGCAGACCCGAGCCAGACGAACTTCAGACTAGTGCCATTTCACACCAGTAACCAGTCATAGTATGTGCTGTTGTTTGTAGGATGTGGAGAAGCATTCTGTTGGTTTTCAGCCATTCAGTCAGACCGGTGCAGGCGAGGACGGCAGTCTACAAGCTGAGGTGCCTACTAGACTGTTGGTTTAATAAACGGCATAAATTCGTCAGATTGCAGCCTTTGTTGACTAATTTGTTGGCGTTTCAGGAGTTGCTGCTGACTACTGCAGAATGATTTCTGTGCACCAATAGTCCCTGTCCTTCGTAGAATTACGTGTCCAGTGCAGATTCACTTTAATTTTAGTTTTAAGTTTTGATATGTATACATACAGCGCCATTTTGCATCATTTCTGAACTATTTAATGGTCATTGAATGGTCCTGAACAGCCACTGACAGGATAATTTTATTTTGGACTGTTGATACAGAAACAGAAACATGAAATCAGCAAGAAAACTTTTACTTTTTGGACAGGTATATAATATAACATCATAGGCCTTTGCAGTAACCATGTCTTCATCTCCACCCCTTTTATTAGTGTTATGTTCTGTAAACATTCTCTGTCTAAGTTTTATTCAGTGCTCAGAGATAGTTCAGTTCCTCCACTACTGCAGTACTGAGTGTGCGAATGCTGTTTTAGGGTTCTCGGGCCAAGCAGCAGTTCAGTCTTTATGACAATTTTGTGGCTGCTTCAGATTCTCCAAGTATGTCTCACTTTGTTTGCTTCTGAACAGGCAGAGGTTTTGTTGTCTTTGTTTTGTAATTAATCTTTCTCTTAACAGCTTGTTGGCTGCTATTATGTGTCTGGCAGCAGTAGTGGTTGCTGTGAACAGATATGGCGATAACTGCAACACTACTGTGAATATTACAACTTTTTTTTATTTTCAGCCTTGTATCATGGCAAAAAAATTCTGACATTGATTGACAACTGTCATGTAAATAATGGATAATGTGTTTGTCAGTTGTCGTACAATGTCATTGATCTTCTGCTGTTGATTATTATGAATATTAGTGCCAAGAACATTCAGTTTTTATGCACGCAAGCAGCTACTGCTTTAGCATGTCTTAGCCATCACAATTCTGTCTGTCTATCCATCTGTTTGTCCATCTATCAGATGGGTGGATCTGTCAAAAACTGTGCAAGCTAGGATCACCAGATATTCACCATCGGCTGCCTGGAAGACTCTAGTTTCAGGAACTGTAAAGCTTTTCCATGAAGTCGAAGAGGTCACCCCAAACTAGGGTGCTAAATGAGAGGGGGGGTGGGAAAAATTTGCGATTTTCAGCCAATAAGTCACTGTATCTCAGTAATGGTTCGAGATAGGGGTTAGATTACTGTTAATCATTAATAGAAAGTCATACACTGGCTCTCGATTGGTGCCAAATTCAGTGACCTTGCATGCCCAAATAGGGGTTTTATGGATTTTTTGGCGATTTTGGGCTGTGACACAGATTTCAAGAGCGAATTGCGCCGAAATCAATTAAGACGGACATGGAGAAGCTGCATATGAAATTTTCAGCATTGAATGTAGATTTCGATGGTCTAAGTCTCGATTTTCTAGGTTCAAGGAAACCTGTGCACAAGGGCATCAAAGAGCGGTACCCCCGTAAAAATCGTTATTTTAACGTTGTTGGCCAGTCTTTTGTGAAAACGGTTGCAGATAGGTATGGGCATACTGCCTGTCACAACAAGCACTGGTGACGAGCTTTTCAGTTATATCAACATCGATGACTTTGAAAGACCCTGAACTTCCAAAATAAGGGGGTTCTGTTGATTTTTGCGATTTTTGGCTGCAGCGCACACTCCAAGAATGAACTGCGGTGAAGTGGCTGGAGATAGACTACTATAGGCTTTCGCACATCTTGTGAGCATTAGCTCAAATTTCTTGTTGTGAACTGTTCACAAACTACTTGTGACTGTCTCTGTTGCTATAAATGGATCTGTGAGTGTCAAACCTAACCAGAATTGCAGTGTTTATAGAAGCCAAGACGAAATGGAAAAAAGCAATTCTGCACAGCCGGTTTTCTAGTATAAGCAACTCTTTATTTTTTGGCCAGACTTTTTTTTATTTTGTGATTTGTTAGATGAGTGAGATAATAACGAATGATGTGGTTTTCCATTCAGAGTTAGGTGGCAGTGATCGCCAGGACCGATGGTCAAGTCCTCCTCAGCGAGGAAACACTGTCTATGTTCATGGCCACGGCGTGTCCGAGGACGTTTTACAGCGTGCGTTCGCCAAGATCGGCGGCATTGTTAACATCAGCATGGACCCACACCGAAAGTTGGTTTTATACCAGTGCATCTAACAGCCTTGATATTTTATTTTTGCTACAGAGTGCTGCGTAGCAGTTAGCCAGTTTCGTAAATTAGTAGCCTTGATCATTGCTGTGAAAGGTGATTGTGTTGAACACTGTGTTAAGTGTTCATCATGACCATTCATATTACTTATTTACTATGCACCATCTGGTAGATGGATTCTTCTGCCTGAAATCAGTTGTTATTGCGGTACTCTTGTCTTGTCCAGTCTTTTAGTTTAGTTGTTGATTTAAGATGAATCAAACAAGCAAAGTCATTGAAGAGATATAACTGTTTCACCCGCAGCTAAGCACTTGCTTTTTTTGGCTCCAGTACGTGACTTTGTAGACCCTTACACAAAGAATTAAATTTTGGCTGCTTATTGCAGTTAGTTGATGTTGAATTGAATACCGAGCCATTATTGGTGGGAAATTGAACCAATGAGCCAAAGATGAAACCAATGTTTTATCTGTTCATGAGAGTTTTTTTTACATAACGTCTTTGAGGTTGCCGCTATGGCAATACCTGTGATTTCCTTGCTTGTCAAATATACGTTGGAAATATTGGAAAATGACTCTGTATTGCAGTTGCGGATTCGTCATGTTTGAATCGCTGGACTTGGCCGATCGTGCAATCTCAGAGGTCTGTCAACAAGACTAGTTCTCCTATAGTCTTAGTCATATAAACTTCGTTTTAACACACTAAGTGAGCTATATGTTGCAAATACGTACAGTTTAAGCCAATAAATGTAAATAATGTGCTGCCATAAATAGATGATTAAATTATCTACTGATGTAGCTGGCCATTATGTGCTTCAGACGCTGACTTAATTTGTAGTTTATGTTCTTTTGCAGCTTCTCAGCAATTTTGCTTTGGTTATTTAACACTTGGTCTTCTGAAGAAGATGAAAATAACTAGTTTGAACACACCGAGAAGAAACGCTGACTGCATTGCCAAACAAGGACTGCAGTGCACAAGGCCATAGGGAAAGAGAAAGACACAGGCACTTTGGAGACCTGGAAAAAGATAACCGCAGGACAGCTGGTTTCATATACAGTTAGAGGAAGATATAATGAAGTGGTCCACCGAGAACGACAAGGCTGCCTAAGGCTGTGTTCACATAGACACGAGTACGAGTACTTGTCCGGGTTTCGGCTCGTAGAAGCTTCACTCGTACAAGTGGAATGTTCACGGTCACTTGTACAAGCACATAACTAAACGCGTGTCAAGCATATGGAATGAAATTGAATTGAGGAAATGCTTTGCCATTAAAACAACAATATTCTGTCACATCGCTAATAATTTTACCAACTGCACACGTATAACGATGAATAATTTTACAACGACGTTAGTTCTGATGTCAAATATGCACCACAGCTTTTGTAAATTATATTATTATTTATGGGTAGTTTACTTCGCATGGTTTAGATAAAACATAACCTGCGCACTGTGCGCAGAAACTACTCATACGAGTGAAATTTACAGGTAACCCGTAATCGTATGTATGCGAATGGCCGCCATTGAAATAGACGCAAACTCATGTTTGCCGGAACTCATATACGGGGCACCCGTACAGTGCCAGACTCGTACTCGTGTTTATGTGAACGCAGCCTAAGTCAAGTCACATTTACTTTGCTTCTGTGCATTTCTTTGCACGTCTGTCATGTGTTAGTGTGAACTGTGAAGTGTGGGATGCTGTTTACGTAGATGGACGGCTGTGTCATGTCGGGTATACAACTCAAAGTATCGGTTGCAAGACGTCAGCCGACGCTGGACTCAGTCACTGCCTCTGTCAACACTGCCACAGCTGATAACTCCAGTGCATCGTGGTCGTCCATTGGTTTGTACTGTTGGCTCTTACACCCATTAGTACACCACAGAGTATCAGAGATGGATTTGAGGCCAGCACTTTGCGGACCAAGGCCAGTGATCTTGGAGCCTAAGTGCAAAATGCAGGCGGCCTTCGAGGCCAAGGCCACTAAGTAAAGTAAGTACGGTATGATGATTTTATACTGTGCATCAAAAGCCAGCTTGATCTAATTAATTACAACGGTAATGAACAGTAAAATGCTCAGAAAACTTCCCGAACTGTCCTTGAGGTCGAAGACAGTCCTCAGGGACCCCAACCCTGCAGGGCAGTACTACTACTTTCAGTTTTTTTCAGTTTAAACAGCCACATTTTCCATGCCAGCTCCGAAAAGTGAACCTGTGTAAATTGTCCGATTCTTTATTGTTGTTAGGCAGTATGCTATTCTATCGTCCAGGTTACAGCATGAAAGTGTTATCTTTAAATCTGTCAGATGTTTTGCTAAGTGTGGATTATGGAGATTTAAGGTGTAAAATGAGTAACTAAAATGTTCTTTTGTGTTACAGCTGCCAGCACTTCACAGAAGGGCAGCCTGCAGGAGACTCGTGAAATGGTCACCTACGACGATGAGGAAATCTTCTGATCATGTGTGACATGTCAGCTGCAGAACAATTTCATAGGACTTCCGCTTTGAATGACTGGGTCTTCGGTCATCCTATAACATTTACTGTTGCATAGATGGAACAATTATTTATTGATGTAGGCCTGTGGTGGACGGGTGTTCGTTTTGTGTTTTCCGAGTACCGACAGCCTACAAGTGTGAAAGATATCATCAGAGCACTGCCTCAACTGCGCCATGTACGCCAGTGTATTGATACATGTACTGATCGCCTACTTACTGATGAGCAGATATTTTCGCAATGAAAATGAAAATTATTGATCTGCTCGACACGAAAGTGAACTAAAATGAAAACCGAATGTAATGAGAAATTTGAGCTAATGCTCAAGAGACATGCGAGAACCTAAAAAATCGAGATTTGGACCACCAAAATGTACATTCAGCTTTTCCATGTCTATATCAGTTGTTTTTGGCACAATTTGCTCTTGAAATGTGTCTCGCAGCTGGCCAACAACGGTAAAATAATGACTTTTACAGGGGTACCACTCTTTGATGCCCTCCAGTGCAGGTTTCCTTGAACCTAAAAATCGATACTTGGGACTGCTGAAATGTACGTTCAATGCTGAAAATTTCACATGCAGCTTATCCATGTCTATCTCAATTTATTTCGACGCAATTCACTCTTGAAGTGTCTCGCTGCCTGAAATCACCAAAAAATCCATTAAATCCCTATTCTTGCATTCAAGGTCATCCAAGGTCATTGAGCAAGAGCCAGTGTACGACTTCCTACTAGTGATTGATAGTAATCTAGACTCTATCTTGCAGCATTACTGATATACAGCGACTTATTGGCTAAAAATCACATTTTTCCCACCACCTCTCATTTAGCATCCTTGTTTGGGATGACCCCCTTTGAATTTATGGAAAAGCTTTACGGTTCCTGAAACTAGTGGCTTCCAGGCAGCCACCAGTGAAGATTTGGTGATATTTGACTGATCCGCCTGTGTGACGGTCGGACGGACAGAATTGTGATGGCTAAGATGCACGAAAGCAGTAGCTGCTTTCGCGCTTAAAAAAAGTGCAGTTGACATAACCCGATCTTTAATGTTCACCGTTCAGTTTGAAAGAATTATACACCACTTCTTAACAACAGAGGTAGTTAATGTTAAGCATATGCATTTGTCGAAATAGAACTGATATAAAACTATATGTCAAAGGAAAATTACTTTCTTCCGAACTATATAAACATATAGAAAGTCCTCAGACAAAACAGACTAATTTGAGAACTCTGCGTTGATTTGTTGCAACTCTTGCTGTGTACGGTGTAATATATACAGTCTTGAATTTCAGAACCTTGCATATAAACACACTCTGAACTCCAACATGACTTTACTGAAAATTAAGAGAAAAAGAGATTACACAAGTACTATACAGGCTATAGCATGCAGAACAACATTACCACACTGTTGTATGGCAGAAATATTGTAGCACGGAATAACATATTTGTCACTGTCACCTTTAAACACTTGTAGTCAGATAATGAACGGTGTCAAATTCCGCATGTGCATCAATGTGACAAAATGTAGCAAATTCCTACTATGCACACACTTGACAGTTTCCAAATCATACTTACAGTGTACAGTGTATATGCAATAATATGCATGTACAGAAGATGACGGTGAAAATTTCGTTCTTAAACAAAATATAAAGACTTATACTAACATTTGGAAAGAAACAAAAGCAATTGCATCCTGCAGCAAAGGGGCCATCCACAATGATGTCTACATGGATATGTTTGCAAAAAACCAGGTTTCTCACAGACCGAGGTTTGTTGCATTTGAACTAATCCCGATTGGGGCAGTTTAAGTGGGAACAGGGTTAAACCCAGTTAAGTCGGCTGGTTTACTGCGGCACTGGTTTCAAGAACTGCTATATAATGCTGAGCGGCTTTGTACACCGATGCCAGTACAGTCACAAAGATTACACTATGCATACAACAGTCAATGTCTAAAAGATCTACCGTGTGTGAAACAGTGTTGGGAAGCATTTACAAATGGTAAGCTGAGACAGGAGAAAAATCCTACACGACTGCTGCACACGCTAGGTCAAACGTTCGTTACCGTGGCTCAAGTGTAAATCACCCTGGCCTTGTGCAGCCCTCTGCAAACCTTCAGATAACAAAAGACATCATTCCTACAGTCAGGGAAAAATCAGAGGGTCAGGAAAAGTCAGGGAATTTAAAAGTACCAGCATGCAAAAGTTAACAAAGATGCAGAAAAAAATTTGAACTGTTGTACGGAGACTGCATACTTGTAACAGTTCTAAACTTTTCCTGCTCGCTTCGCTCACAGACTATTTGTACCGCCACTTATAAATTTATTCAACCACCCTTGTTTTAGTGCACTTGCAAGCGAATGAAAACTGAAATTGGTATTTCATGTGATCAAATTAGTCAGGAAAAACGGTTGATTTTGTCCTGAAAAGTCAGGAAGTCAGGGCAAGGTCACGGAAAATGAATGCTGCAGAGTAGTAGGAACCATGAAAGGAATGCTCAGTTAGAAGAAACGACTTAAGCAGACAGACCTTTTTAAACAGAAATTCATTCTGATATTGTATTCGCTTCACAATAATGTGGTAATTTAAAGTATCAACACCGGCACACTTTGGCAGCACAAAGAATTTGACACTACAGCTGTAAGTGGCTAAAGCTGAAATGTACGTGAGTTGTAACTTTGTCTGCTTTTTGGACTGGGCATTCACAAGGATGACATTTTTTTCTACGATAGTTTTGCCAGATTTAAATAATTTAGCTGCTATGCTTAAAGTGGACAACATTTAACACTTAGCAGGGACTCTGCAATCACTTGAGAGTTATCGCAACAACATATTGATCAGTATGATTGTGCCCAGTTGTGCATATGACTCTACAAATAAACTTTGTACTAGTATAGTTAATAATATGTCCGATATCAGTCATCCACAGATTAAGCCAAGATAACAGTGTACACATTCGAAGGAAATACATGACAGATGTCAACACCGGAAAAGATTCTTGGCAACCTCCCTATGAAGGATGGTGTTTTTCCTCAAAAAATAAATCAGTTTCGATTTTGAATCAACCGTTACGACTGTTCAACAAATTACCACCACAAATAATGAATAAATGACTGTGACTATATGGTTTTCTCAGCTTCGATACCCGAGTCAACCTTAAAATTAACCTGTGCAGTGTGCATGTTAACCTTTAAACGTCTACAGCATCAACCTCTGTTATATTTATCAACAATATTCCACACATGCAGTCTGTTTAAGAATTCAATGTTTACAGAATGTGGCCTGCAGTTTAACAGCCAAACATCCATAGATAAACGGTGCCGATGTGTCCACATTGTTTATCGCGTGTCCATGCTGTTTATCGTTTGCTGTTGGCATAGCTGACGCTGGTGGTGCTGTGTGTCGTCGATCGAGTCTTGAAGTTGGCTGCTGCCTGAAACTGCAGCTCATACGCCAGAGGATGCACCTTGAATCCATACAGGCTGCAACAACAAACACTTCACTGTTTAAAAGCCATTTTTACGCAGAGTTTTAACCAATTTCGATCTCAGTAATGGGGCGTTTACACGATGAAGCAAACATCAAGCAAACATGAAGCATAGGCCTACATGAAGCAATCATGAACCAAACATGAAGCAAACTTAGAGCACACATCATGCATGTGCATATACTGTATATTCAATAAATTTGCTGCATGTTTGCTTCATCGTGTAAACACCCTATAAGACTATACCGAATATGACTGAGCCTGATTGTCATTACTGGTCAACTGATAAAAAGCAAGAAAAATTCTGTGTTTTAGCAAATTGTATGGCATTAAGTTAACAATTAATCAACCAAAGTCGCCCAAGTGGCTGAGACCATCACGTTCAGAAGATGATCTGAAAGTAAAGTAATTTAAAAGCAATAATGAGCTGCCTAGCAAAACACAGAGCACCGCCTTACAAGTAACTTATTAATAGATCTCTCTGTGGTTAATTACATTTGCACTTTTTGTTCAATTTTCATAGAGTACTCCCTCAAAATGGGGCCATGGAAACGCTGTGAATCTAGCGAACACTATCGTGCAATCAGTAAGTCCCAGTTGACTCTATAGTCTGTATTGGTTTGATTAGAGTTTTCCAGCTTCCCGCACAGAACTGCCTTGTACAATGTAAGCTACTTATTCAGGAGTGACGAGTGGTTACGCAAAGCTGGCTTAATTGGTCACCTGCCTCCGTTAATGTTCTACACTGTGTCTCAACAAAACATCTTCGACTGTAACTTGAAAACCAATTATCAGATTTGGTAATTTTTGGCACGATAATTCCTGACACAACTTGCCATCAAATGACCATTCAGTTTCCCACCTAACCCAACGTTTGTTTCTGCACTACCTGGGGAAAACACAACCAGTGAAATATCACTTTTTTATCCAATGCTATATGATTGCTTAATTAACATAACGTGTAAAAAACACATTTTGTTCACATTTCTGACACTTTGGCTGACATTTCATCCAGTTGTCCATTTTTCAACCACCTGCAGTAAAACTGCTTGAAGCGTTGGCCTACTATGTGAACACTGGCAAGGAGACGTTTTCTCCATTCGTTGACAGCAGTATCAATAAAGTCCTGCTCCAGAACAATCCAGACTGTACCAGTCACTTCTTGACTTCACAAACATTCCTAAACTTCATCTGGTAAACACACTGCTGCATGACAGTCAAACCCTGTAATAGACTGGCTGTTGGGGGCTCACAGATTAGGATAGATGGAATTTATCGATGTTTATTCATTCATTTTAATGCGTATTATGCTTGGTCTGCTTTCCCCAGGTAGTGCATAAACAGACGTTGGATGAAAATGGAAACTAAAACACTTATTTAATAGCCAGTTGTGTCGGAAATATTTCTGCCAAAAATTATTAAAATCTGCTAATCTTTATTTAAGTTACGATCGATAATGCCGGGGATGTTTTTTTTCCAGGTTTTCTGTTTATTTCAACATATATTTCGCATGATCTGTTTTCCCTAGGTAGTGAAAAAGCATACATTAGGTGAGGTGGGAAACTGAATGGTGACTTGACGGCAAGTTGTGTCAGGAATATTTGTACCAAAAATTATCAAAATCAGATAACTGGTTTTTAAGCTACATTCAAAAATGTCGGGGATGTTTTTTTTGAGACACAGTGTATTAACAGTTCCTAGTTACTAACTATTAGCTTCCATTAGCATCAGAAATACTCCATGTATCAGTAAGAGCAGCTGACCGTGCGGTGAACTGGTTGGCGGGGCGTTTCGGTCTGTACTCAGGGTGAACCATGAACAGCATGTGTGGAAAGCCAGTGCCAAAGTATGCGCCATCAGTGTGGTGGTGTCTCGACGACTTGGGCACATAGACGTCCTGACACTTCGGGCAGTACAGCTTCACCATTGCCTCCCCGGGAACGTCTGACAGACCTGTAGACAGGCAATGCAATAAAACAATACGACGATTTTGCCACGGTAAGCCACGGAATTTTGCAAACTGACCGCGAAACTAGGGAAAATTTTCCGTGGAAAACTGTGGGCCCTACTGTTTTTTATAATGCAGGTTATAGCTGAAACCAGTTAAACTGTTAAGATGCAGGCCTGTCATTTAGAGAGCTGCATCAGTTGAAACGATCCCCAAAGGGTCTTACTTGGAAACATGAGCAAAAATGGAGTAAATCCACAGAGAAGTAAGACAGTTAATCAAAAACAGAAAGTAACAATATCAGCAGTAATCAGTTACCAATTGGCAGAGTTGGCTGATTTTCACAGTAAACTCTAGGGCAATAACCGAAATCTCCCTGCTGCCATTTCTCAATCTGTCATCACATAACACAAAATTCACAGAAAAAATTAGCCCCAAATAGGACAGCAGTACAATTCTCGGTCGTGCACAAAATTGTGATCGAGTTAAAAATTCTGGAGGTATCACAGTGGTCAGCTGAAACAGCCAACTTTGAGCAAATGGCAATCCACTGTGGTTAACTTCCACAGCTATTATTCCAGGGGCCAAATTTTCTAAACTTATTAGGAAGATCTTTGGAAGACAACTTTTCCAAAGAAAATATGCGGATTTTCGAAACTTCTTTGGAAACTTCTTAGGAAGAATTTAGGCAAATATATAGGAAAGCACTAACTTCAACACGGAGAAGGCTGTGTAATAAAACGAAATTTGCAAAAAAAGTACACAATGCTGACACTTAGCTTAGACGTCCTATGTGACGTCACAGGTTATTTGCGTAACGCTGCGGTAAAATCAACAATGAGTAAGTAAAGAAAATTGACGTTTGGTCAACTTAAAAAATGAAGCGATGTGTAAAATGCATTTCCCGTGGATGTGCTAAGATAAGAAGTTTTCCTAAGAAGTTTTGATAACATCACATGGTCATTATAAGCGCATCTGATTGGTTGAACTAGTTTAGGAAAATAAGAAAAGAAGAAGTTCTTTGGAAATGCAAAGAAAGCTGTTGAAAATTTGAGTAAGAAAACTTCTTTGAAATTCTTATATCATCTGACATAGGAAGATCTTAAGAAAATGTCTTAGAAAAGTTTCGAAAATTTGGCTCCAGGCCTTTATTGAGCAGAATAAGAAAAGTGTATATTAATTAAAGAACTGAGCTCAACTGACTTAAATATGCTGTGATGAATTAAATACAATGTGTGTGCACAGTGTTTCATAAAAAAACCCTTTTTGTTTTTTCATAATTCACTCAAATGATCATCAGGCATTCATGCAATGTGTCCAAACAGGGACAGGTGCCTTGACCGGACTATGGCTGAGAGATGGGGTTGCTTGGTTAACCTTCTGACTTCGTCGTTGCACACATGCTGGTGCCAGTTGATTCCTAGCAGCATTCTGATGAAACAGATGCAAAACAGATCTTAACAGCTTCCCCCGCAGGAAACTGGACGAGACCACCGGGACGTCCTCGTATTACATGGATGAAACCCATTCAGCAGGATCTGAAATCAAGCGACCTTAATATGGATGACGCATTTGCCTTGGCTCAGAACCATCCACTCTGGAGATTGATGTCTACATTCGGCGCTACGCACTCTTAGTGGTGCTTGCCAGAAATGATGATGACTCAAATGATGATCAATTTACACAAAAATTGTACCAGTTGTAGCTGAAAAAATACTAGTTCAAAATATTGCAACAAGATATGGCAGTTAATTAAATATTCTTTGCTAGTCCTGGCGTAATGCTGACGTCATAATGTGTCACGGGTACAAACTGGATTGTCTCAACTGGTGCTGTCAGTTGCTACCCTGCTCCAATGGTGAAAAATCTGGTTCATTCATGACAAATTGTTGACGTTTTACGGTTACAGTTACAAAAACATGCAAAGCAATGGCATTTACGTGTCTGTGGGGATAGTTGGACTTTTACGCATTCGAGCAAGACAGTGCACTAGCAGACCGAGCTCACAAAATAATTGCATTTTTGGATTGCAAGACGCCTGATTTCATGTCTCCATGTTGCTTAGTGCTGACACAATAAACATTTTTCATTTGCAAACCAGATTAAGCTCACCATCGAAGCAGGGTAGCAACTGACAGCTTGTACCCGTGACACATTATGATATCAGCATTACGTCCGGACTAGCAAAGAATATTTAATCAACTGCCATATTTTGCTGCAATATTTTGAATTAGTATTTCTTCAGCTACAACTGGTACAAATTTTGTGTAAATTGATTACCATTTGAGTGAATTACGAAAGAACAAGAAGGAGTCCCTTTTTTATGAAACACTGTGTATATCACATAAGACAGTTTCTATGACAGCAGGCTGGTGCTTACCATCTGAGCAATACCACGGTTAGTCATAATGTATCGAGCATGAATCAGTCCATAAAGAAGTTCAGCCGCCTGCTCTATCAGGTCGCTCTGGTTTGGATTCTCATCAATATCATCATCTGCACAACCAAGGTTCAGGCAGCAACATCACTGCTATAATACGAGTATGGGAACCGAGAGGTGTCATGACAGCAGCTTCTGGTGTCAAGTGTCTACCAGACTAGTGCAACGATAACAGTGCTCACGCTGACACTGAAATTACACGTACACAATCAGTAAAATCAATCCCAACTTAAATTTCTTACAACTTGGGCTTCATTTAAGTGGCTAATTTATCTAGAATTTTTATGTGTTAGGCCACATGCCAAATAACTTTTTGCAACTGCGGCAGCAAGTTTTTTACCTTTAGTCTACATATAACGGTATTTACATGCAGAACAGCAACAGGTTTGAGATCAAACAGCAAAAAAGTTAATACAAGTACCATAAAACACTGGTACAAACTACGTAACTGGCAATGTGTTGATGTATTGATGGTATGAATAGGTATGTTTATGGTATATTCTCTCCCTTTAAAAATTAACTAACAGGTGGTGGTCTGGCTCGATAACGTCGTAGATTGAATCAACGAAGTTAATCAACACCAGGCCAGGTTAGTACTTGGATGGGTGACCATCCCAGAATGTAACCAGCCACCCAGGTCAACTCAGCCTGGCCATCCCTCTGTGGGTAGGCACGAGTACCAGCGAAAGCTGGGACGCAAACAGGCACACCGTACGATGCAATAGCCCATGTCCGTGGCCTCGTAGTGTAAAAACTGGTGTCTGCCTGAGGGCTAAGGAAACAGAGATCAGCACCGTCCTATGGGCCTTAAGGATCGGAAGGACTTTATGTTTTTTACTGGAAAAAAACTATAGTATATTTTGTCACAAGTGGTCCAGATAAAGCTGGGTCATGCCAAAAAGTGAACAGGACTTTTTAAAGGCTGCAATGCACCAGATGCTCTTCCTGTGTTCAACAACAGCTTTAAACCACTGCAATTGTAATCAGCAAAATCTTACCACATTTAATATTTAACAAATAAGTGCTGCAGAACTAAAGCTAAAGTCAAACGAAAATTAACAAATGTTTTACTAGTGTTTAAAACTTATCACAACTTGGATTTACTTAACCAGTCAACTTATATAAAATTACTATAGGTTAGGTGACACTACAAAGTTGCAGTTAATGCAGCAATTACTGCTGTAGCACGTCTTAGCCATCGCAATTCTGACTGTCTGTCTGTCACATGGGTGGATCAGTCAAAAAAGATGCAAGCTAGGATCACCAAATCTTCACCGTCAGCTGCCTGGAAGACTCCAGTTTCAAGATCAGTAAAGCTTATCCATAAATCCGAAGGCGGTCACCGTGAATGAGGGTGCTAAACGAGAGGGGGGTAGGAAAAATTCTTGATTTTCAGTCAATATTGGAATTCATGCACTGGATATACCACTAGGCATCATACACCATCGAGTCTAAATGAAACATCATTGTCGTGCGCTCAGATTTCGTTCGCACCGAGCCTTCACACAGGAAACGCTGTCACGCGTTCCCCTTTGCATTAGCTGGGCTTTTCTTGTTTGTATCTGTAGTTATTAGTCAACATACTAGAACGGTAGTAACAGGTACCACTAACAGTATAACTAGCTAATTAATCAGTTCACAAATAACTCAAAATATCGTACCAGGCTCAAGATCAAGGATCATGTCAATTGCCTGTCTGTAATGAGGAACTTGTTCATTTAAGCCAGTCAAGTTGAACTTGTCCTGAATATATTCTTCATCTACCTATCGTTGCCAAAAAACATACATCAAAAATATACTACAGTGACCAATAATGTTATCACACAATTACGCACCTAGCTGCAACTTCAGTTACATCCATATGGTAACAATAATAACAATACCAGTACCTCACAAAAGAATTCATTTCCACGCAAGCCACAGAACCACGAAATCCACGACACCTCTTCTGAGCTACTCATTGCTAAGCGACTTCCAAATCTGTGCACATGATAAATAAAGTAAAGTATACTCTGAATAGCACGATGGCAGTTCACTTTATTTTCTGGCTTGTTTCTATTTTGCTGCAGTTTGAGTCAAAACATATCAGCTACAACATTTTCTAACTAAATTAGAAAGTAATAATTTGCAGTTGAACAAAATTCACTTCCACGTATTTCCCATTCTTTTTTGCAAAGACAGGGGGCCAGTTATGATCACTGATCGGTAAAAATAACTCTGAAGGTTAGTTTCACCGATCGGTGAAACTAACCTTCTAGGCAAAAAAGACCGATCGGTGAAAATAAGTCAGAAAGCTAGTTTCACCGATCGGTGAAACTAACTTTCCAGGCTAAAATCACCGATCTGTGGAAATTATATAGAAAGTTAAAATCACCGATCTGCTAAAATAAATGACCAGCGGTCGGCCATACTTTTATTGCCTCATAGGCCTATATGTTCGCAAAATGTTGTTCCGTTTGTGGTTAACTAAAGAAAGTAAGTACAGTAAGACTTGACTGAGCGAAAATTGGCATTTACATAGACTTTAAAAGATTTCTATAATATCCAGGCCCGCTTTAGGGGGGGTGGCACCATGGCACTGCCAAGAGCCCCGCACCCCATAGGGGCCCTGCACTATGGCGGTAATCGCCGCAAAGGACCATGGATCAATCAACCAATCTAATTCTAACCAATGTTCATCGCCTTAGGAATGAATTACTGTCACAACTTGAACTCAAAAAAGCCTTTTAAAAAATTTTGTGAGGTGGGGGGTGAGGTAAAATCTAAGGTCCAGCGTGATTGCAGGTCGCTATGTGACATAAGGAGCCCCGTGGGTAAGTCAGTGCCAAGGGCCCTGCACTGGCAAAAGATGGCGCTAATAATATACATAATCCGACGTAATTTCTCAACATGGATATCGACATCGTAGAGTCGGGTATGTGTAAATATCACGATTTCGGTGATCGTAGGTCACATGGCTAGTATCATTGATCGGTGATTTTAGCCTAGAAGGTTAGAACCACCGATCGATGAAACTAACTTTCTGACTTATTAATTTTTCACCGATCGGTGATCCAAATCACTTCGCGAAGACAGTGATACCAGTCAGTGATTTCAGGCCTAGAACACTCGAGCGGCTACGGGTAAAAAGCGGATTGCGGATGTGCGGATCTGCGAATGTCGCAACAGCTAACTCGGTAATTAAGCTGTAATTTGTTGGTTAAACCATCTCCTAACGCCATTCCTAACCCTAATCTTAATCCCATCCCTAACCATAGCTCTATCCCTGTTGCGACATCCGCAGATCCGCCGATCCGCTTTTTACCATCGTCACAATCGAGCTTACAAAATTTGTGGTCTTAGCGTAGCCGACGTTGACGGCGGAGTTCAATAGCAATAGCAAGCAATAGCAATGTGGTATATATTGCACTATAGTACTCTGTTTATTTTTCAAATGACAAAAATGTTGCACATTGTGCTGAAAATTAATATTATATACTATATTATATACTTACTATAAATGCTTTCAAATACACAACTTACGAAAAAAAACAAAGTTGACAAAATTACGTCTAAATGCAACCATAAAACCGGAAATACAAAAGACGTCTCACGAAACATAGATAATTACATAGATTTTTAAAAACAGTCTAAATTTATGTAAAACCAACAGAGATGTGCAGATCCTAGAATTTTTACCTCCGCCAAGGAGGTAACTTCTTCTTGTATCTGATATGACCGAAACGCTAATGCTCACAAGACGCGCGAAAGCCTATAGCAGTTCCGGTTCAGCAGTTTAGCTGAAAATTGGGGTGTTCACACTAAGTTAATATACAAATACTAAGTTCTCTATCTGGATCGCAAAACGATAGTTCCGTGGCGCCACCTTGTGAATGAAATAGACTTGTGTCGCAACCCGAAATCGCCAAAAAATTCATAAAACCTCCTATTTTGATGTTCAAGGTCATTCAAGGTCATTGAATTTGGCGCCAATCGAGAGCCAGTGTACGACTTCCTGTTAGTGGTTAATAGTAACATAAGCCCTATCTCGCACAGTTAATGAGATACAGCGACTTAATGGCCAAAAATCGCAAATTTTGCCCACGCCCCTCTCATTTAGCGCCCTCGTTCGGGGTGACCCCTTTCGAATTTATGGAAAAGCTTTACGATTCCTGAAACTAGAGTGCTCCAGGCAGGCGACGGTGAAAATTTGGTGATTCTAGTTTGCACCGTTTTTGACTGATCCACCCGTGTGACGGACAGATGGACAGACAAACAGACGGACGGACAGACAGAATTGCGATGGCTAAGACGCGCTGAAAGCAGTAGCTGCTTTCGCGCGTAAAAACGGACAACCGACAACGAAGGATGCAGTCAAGCGACTAGCAGCGAGCCGTTAAATGGCCACGTCACAACGCATGCACCGAGGGATGGAACATTGATGCAAAGAAACAAAGTTTTTCTGCTATTTAAAATGTAGTAACTAAATTTTCGTACTTGTAACAGTACGGTACAATAAATAAATACAATGCAGAATTTGCACTTAAAAACTGACAGACGAACTGGACTCGTGGGCTGTGGCGACCCTATACAGATCTCGGAGGGTTCCAGTCTAGACCTAACCACTATGGAAGTTTGTAGAGCATTGCCGTGTTTTCGAAGCAGTCTTCAATCCAGCGAAATTATCACGCCAATCGAGTTCATTCTAGGCAGGCCCGTCGAGAAAGGGGGTATTGGGAGCTAGGGCTAGACGAAAATCACGAATTCACGGAATTCACGGAAGCCGTGAATTTTGGCGCTTGCCGTGAATTTTAGCGTTTGCCGTGATTTGTCGTGAATTTTTTTGGCACGGGCTGCACTTTTGTGTCAAAATCCGTAAAATTTGATTGATAAACATTGAAGCTAGGCATCTTGCTTCATATTTTTGTACTGAAGACTATGGACTCAACAGTTCCTGTACTGTAGCACTGCTGTGTGTATAGCTGGATATAGTTGCTAAAACTGTTCCTGAAAGTTACTAAGAACGATTAATGTTAGTCATTTTGTGAGATGACGATACATGACTGATTGTTGACTAGGCAGAAAACAAAAATGTTTGTCAATGAGACGTTTTTAACGCTATATATGACCGTGAATTGGCACCGTGAATTCGCCGTGAATTTTGCGACTTTTCTAAAAGGATGCCGTGATTTTTTCACTTTTGCACCGTGATTTTCGTCTAGCCCTATTAATTACCCCCGGCCCCGCGACGTTTGGGGGCCCAGCCGTCGCTCAAAAATATAAAGTACACCAGAATGCGTCATTTAAAAAAAGTAAAATTTAAAAAATTCCCCAGAGGGGTCCCGCGAGAATGTTTTCCCGGGCCCCGCTGTGACTTTCGACAGGCATGATTCTGGGCAGCTGGTTGAATCGGCGCCGTGCTTTGTCTGCGACTGCGCAGCAGCTGCGAGTCACCCACAAGCAACTCGTCATTGATCGACCATGAGCGCGCCTAGCAATGCCGTAACGCGCCATTCGAATAGCCAGGACGACGCAGCTGCAGGACGACGTACAGCATCAAGCTGCTGCTGCTGCTGCACTGGCTGTAACACGCAGCCGCTGTGCATGCGTTGAGCGCCTTATTCTCACAGTTCGACAGACCGACATTTTTCCCGTTCGTGGATAAACGTGTGCGTGGCCGAACAGGTGAGACTGGACACGGTGAGTGCACACGAAGTGTAAGCTATGCAACGTCATGTCTTGGCATTTTATGCGGCCGTCCTAATAAGTTGTATTAAGTTTACGGGTCTTCGTCCGTCGCATATACGTACTCCACAGTAAAAACCGAAATTGCAGAAAATAAAATTGGTGCTAATATCAGAGTTCCTCAGGGCAGCTAAAAGCAGACGAGACGGCTCCTAGCACACATGATGGCGACAGACTATATATCCTACGGTAACGTTGCCAAAATTCCAAATTGTGACCACATGTATGAATTGCACTAGGCCTAGCTTATACGTAACGTGCTAAGATTTTTTTTTCGGAAATTAGACCTATTTTACTGTTTTGCGTCGTGCGTACGCCGCAGCCTCAGTGAGCGCGTCATATACTACTTTTTATTGTCGAATTATGGCAAAATAACAGAAAATGAAAATTGTGATGTTTCAGGCTGTCAACGGCTCGCGTTCGTTATTTCATCGGCTCACAAGGGTTGGTTATCTGCGTCGTGGAAAATGTTCCAGTGACGTCATAACTGATGGAGATGCGATGTCACTAGTATCTTTGCGTCCGCCAAAGCCCGTCCGTGACGTCATCAGCTGAACGTGACGTCACGCGATGAGCGTGCAGCAAAGCAGCACGGGAAGGCTTGCATCGTGTGTGTTTGGCTGGGTGGACGCGGGAAAACGGAAGTTCTTCGCCGTGCTGTTGTTGCTGATTGTTGTCGAGGTCGTTGTCGTGGTGCTCATTGCTCGGGCAGAACACGACCGATTCCCGCCCCTACCACCCACCAGGCAAGCACAACCGGCCAGACCACAGACTACTCGGTAAACTGCTGCGACCAAGCTCTACGAACGAGTGGACGAAGCCAGACTCCAGGGGCCTCTATCCCTAGGCTTTAACTGGTGGGCGCAGCTTGCACCCAGTGACAAATAGGGGGGGGGAAGTTCTGTTAAGGGTGTAGATTTGAATCATATCAAAACCCCTAACAGATCTAGACATCTAGAGAGAGATATTGAGCCCGAAATGGGGGAAACGTGAGCCCGCTTTCGGTTCCAGATTTGGGGAGGAGGTAGAAGCCACTGCCAAAATCACACTAGCAGCACGAACCCTACAATGCTCTTCAATACAACCACGACAAAGTGTCACCTACAGAAGCGCCGGATGACGTTCGTCATTAGGCCTACCGCGTTTTGATTGTTTTCTCTATTTCTGCAGCGGTGGCCATCCTCTGAGTGCCAAGAATTAAAGCAACTTTCCCGCTGTCCCCCAAGTCGCATAAACCCCTCATCCAGTCCTTCATCCTCATCCCTTCCTTCCTTTATCTTCTCTCAGCCTTCCTTTCCCTTCCCAGCTAAAGACACTGAGGGAGCACCAGTGGCGGTTCTAGCCCGCAATATCTGGGGGGCACGGCCTTATAGCGAGCGCGGTAGCGCGAGCCTATAACGGGAGTCTGGGGTAAAACTCCCAGCGGGGTCCAGGGGCAGAGCCCCTGGTCAGGGACCAGGGGTGAAGCCCCCTGAAGCTGAAGCACTTTTGGTTTCTGGACGTTCAATGGAAGCCGCAAATTTGCCCACTTTCCACAATTTGGAAACGCAAAGAAATGAGATATTTGTGTTATTTTTGCAAAAAAATCATGGGTGGTCACGAAAGTAACTGGGGGAGCAAAACTAGGAGGTCTGTGCCCTTCGGCCCGGGCCTAAAACCGCCAATGACAAGCACCCCAGCGGGGCTCTTTCGCATTTGGGCTGTCAAAACGCAGTGCCGGCGTTAGAAAGTTGCAGGCGCCCCAATACAAGTGTGAGGCCCCTATAATAAGGGGTCTGGTGGCAGAGCCCCCAGCGGGGTCCTGGAGCAGAGCCCCTGGTCACGAAGTTAAGGGGGCTTGCCCCCTGTAGCTGAAACACTTTTAGCTTTTGGATGTTCACTGAAAGTTGCAAATTTACGCACTTTAAAAAAATTTGAAACACAAAAAATTAGATACAATTTGTGTTGTCTTTTAAAAAAAATGACGTCTATAGGCCGCATTATGTCACAGATGTACAGTAATGAAAAGTAATGGACTTGTCCACTTTGGGTAAACTTTCCACATGTTTATTCATTTTATAT
>Ga0056128_1002577_pt1 | contig 21621 bp, 16 predicted proteins | sample WorMetLIZISLAND2_FD_71113 | JGI IMG/M metagenome (GOLD analysis project Ga0056128, IMG submission 71113) | Marine gutless worms symbiont microbial communities from Max Planck institute for Marine Microbiology, Germany - Olavius geniculatus... ... | reverse complement strand
ACTACATAAATAATAGTAATTAATAACGATTAGATAAAATACATAAATAATAATAATTAATAATAATTAGTAGAAGGAATTGTCCGGGCAAGTACACACAAATCAGACAATTGAACATTATATCGGTGACATCTGTCAATCAATTAGTCCCTAAGATTCGGTGACGTGGCGAGGATTTGGTGACAAAAGGGCAGCGGCGTGGTCGTGGACTAATAAAGTTGGGTGCGCAAAGTTGCAGCTTTCAGACGGAGAAAACTATAGATACTCAACATTTCAATTCTGCCCCAAAATTTTCCAAATTAGGTATTCTCAGCCCAAATTTAGAATTTTTTTGAAGAACTTATTTCCAATAGGGTAAAATTTCTCCCTGACTCTTAAGATGACGCCACTGTAAAAAAGCACGAAACTTAGTGAAAAAAAATTTAAAGGTGACACACATTTGACATATGATGAAATTCGTGCGGTAATCAGCGACAAGGCTACAGGGCTGTATAATCGAGTGCCATAGTAAGCAGAATAGGCTGCTGCTGCAAACTCTGTGTCGGTATTTTGCAGGACGTGCGACCAGACAAAATCAAAAGTCAGAGTTTCTGTGGCTCTAAGGTGACCTAAAAGATTAAACAGCTGGACGTCGAGAGGGCACGCATAGCTGGCGACGCCAATGTCGACGCGGTAAGCAGTAAGGTGTCCGCTGAATCTACCGTAAAGCTGTATACCGGTCAGCTAATCGTCTTCACGACTGACTAGCCAACTCGCATACACGACGACCGCGCTACAAAAGTAATAGCACCAAGACTGCAAAACGAGTTTACCAAAAACCGCACAGCCTTTAGACGATCAAATTCTCAAGTGTTTGACGTAATGCGACATGTGGACGTGTACGCGTAAATGTAGGCCCTACTGGTGAATGCCGAGCTCTTCGAACCAATAATGGCCTACAGTCGTCTGCGGCCTGCGTGGTGATATCGAATTGATGCTCCAAACACCCAAACTGCAGAATGGCGACATTCACTGCGGCGCTTATCATGAGCTGAAGAGCCTCTTACTCAGTAGGCCTACATTTCACGATAGAACTCGCAATGCTTACGTCTACCACTACAGTGTCTGGAGTGGTATGATGCGTCGCAAACAACTCAACGCGTGCAGTCAGGCGTGACCAGACGAGCGACAATGCAGTAGGTTTACATGCACTGCTGACAGTCGTCAATAAGTGCAATAAGTGTGTGTTGAACTTGAACCATGCAACGACTGGAATGTTTCGTCAAAGCAGCAGCTACACTTAGTCCCATTTGTTGTCGATTTGTTACGCAAGTATGGGTTTAAACACAGTGTATTATGCGAGTGTAGCCTACCTAGACACAGTACACTGTGGACCGTGTTGAAACGTACTTATTTTATGGCCGTGATCGACGGCGTGTTCTGCCTAAACGCACGTGTGATATACATTTGCTAGACGCTAGACGCTAGACGCTATGCAGTTGTCACGTTTGAGTGGAGTGAAATTATAGGCACTTGTAACAATCCAGGCACTAATCAGAGATAACAGAACTAAGGAGATCGTAAAAAATAACGCTGCACAACAAACGGTACAATAAGTCCACAATAAAAATCTGCAACAAGTTGTACAACAGACAAGAACATGTACAGCAATCTGTATATACAACTTATGTACAACAGTTCCACAACAAAACGAAGTAATGGAGTTCGTTCATAAAACTCACTCCCACTCCAGACATTGGCTTTAGCACACCGCTGCGTTTCAGCTATGTCGCACAGTGCAGTGGGAAGTGTGACGGCAAAGGCATAGCGTCTCGAACCAGAAGTAAGAAACTTGCCTCGTTATCTGTCGCGTAAGGACCTCCTTTATTATTGTCGCATTCCACGTTGCACGGTTGTAGCGAATATGACCACAAAGCACTTTGGCAATGGTGGCGTAACGCTTAGCGCCCCGGTGGTGGGTGCCTGCGCAATGCCATGCATAATTTAGCACGCTGTAATGGCCGATGTTTCGCGTACACCGCGGGCCGTCACCACGCGGCGGCTGACCGCCGAGTGGGTGGGCGACTTCCCGCAGTCCATAAACTGTCGAATATGATGACGACTTGCGCGCAAAAAGAGCGCCGCCTCACCAGTGTCATAATGGCTGCCGCTGATACTCATCAGACCTTGCAGCGAAGCTTTTTACGCGCGAAAGCAGCTACTGCTTTCAGCGCGTCTTAGCCATCGCAATTCTGTCCGTCCGTCCGTCCGTTCGTCTGTCCGTCTGTCACACGGGGTGGATCAGGCAAAAACGGTTCAAGCTAGGATCACCAAATCTTCACAGTCGGCTGCCTGAAAGACTCTAGTTTCAAGAACCGTAAAGCTTTTTCATAAATTCGAAGGGGGTCACCCCAAACGAGGGCGCTAAATAAAAAGGGGGTTGGCAAAATTTGCGATTTTTGGCCAATAAGTCGCTGTATCTCAGTAACGGTGCGAGATAGGGCCTAGGTTACTATAAATCACTAATAGGAAGTCGTACACTGGTTCTCGATTGGCGCCCAATTCAATGACCTTGAATGACCTTGAACGCCAAAATAAGGGGTTTTATGGATTTTTTGGGCGATTTCGGGCTGCGATACACATTGCAAGAGCGAATTGCGCCGAAACGAATTGAGATAGACATGGATAAGCTGCGTATGAAATTTTCAGCATTGGACGTAAACTTCGATGGTCCAAGCCTCGATTTTCTAGGTTCAAGGAAACCTGCGCACGAGAGCATCAAAGAGCGATACCCCCGTAAAAGTCGCGACGAAATGGCTGAGATATACTGACAGTGTGTGAACAGGAACTGCTATAGGCTTTCGCGCGTCCCGTGAGCATTAGCTCAAATTTCTTGTTCAAACCATTATGCAGATTTCGAATGGCGTTAATATATTAGTTTTCGCCAAATTGTTTATATAGACTCTAGTTCTCTAACCTATAACTTCTCTCTTTTGTCATCGCATGGTCTGAATGACTTTATTCTACGCGGCGAAGAACTGTTATCATAGATCTGCTATAGTTTTCCGTACTGTTTTGCCCACAACTGATACTTTAAACAGAATAAAGCAAACAATTAATGTCCAAAACTATACACGATACTCTTTCAATGCCTTTATCAAATAGTAATTTTTAAAAAAATTATTTCACCGCACATTTTCTGTAAAATCTGCATCATAGCTTAAGCATACATTTTAACATCGCATACGGAATTTTCACCGCGATCTTAAGCTGAAGGAATGCTAACTGAAAATCTGAGCAAAGCAAAACTCAGGTGCTCAAAACAGTCGCTAAATGACGTTTATTTATTTTATTTCAACATTTTGTTGCATACAATGGACATGAAAATAGCCAGCAAGACAAATTGTAGGCCTAGTAATGTGCAACTGGCAACTAAATGGTGATATTGAATTACCACAGTCACTTGCATAGCACCTAGAAGAATGTTACCTTCCTTACAAAGACAAAAATCTGCTCACATTACATCAGCTATGCTAGATAATTCTGTACGCATCCACAGCAGCAAAAAATACGTTGGAGAAAAAAACGTTTTTTTTTCACACAAGAATGACTTTCGAGCAGTCGCTGATGGTATGGCCCGATGTTTGACCGGTCATGACCGGTCAAATATCCACCCCTCGAGAGCCTGATATTTGACCGATCACCGCCTTGAACAGCCTTAGCCGGTACGTAAGACCACCGAATGATGGTCGTAAATGCGGTACGGCGAGCACCGGCAGGAACACGGCGGCAACGGAGCAACTGACGACCTCAACCCTAACAAGTACGGTATCAAGGATCCAGCTTGCTGTTCGCCATGCGGGTGCTGCGTGCGCACGGCACGTATTCCGCGCCACAGTCGTCTCGAGGCTTCAGTACGCGGCGCCAGCATGGTCGGGGATGTGTTCGGCTGCCGACCGAGCGCGTCTTGATTCTCTGTTGCGACGCGCCAAACGGCTCAGATACTGCACCGACGACATCCCGGCCATCACCGACCTGTTCAACTCCGCCAACGATGACTTTTTCCACCGTGTAAAAATTAACTCTAACCACGTCCTCCAGCCACACTTGCCTCACAAGACTGACATACCATATCAGCTTCGAGCCCGCTCTCACTCAATGACTCTGATCAATAAAACTAAATTTCTAAACGATAATGACTTTCTTGTCCGTATGCTGTATTCTAGTCTAAGTCAACTGAACTGATGTGAATGTGAATGTGAATATTGCGAATCGCTGCTTTTTATACTAATTATTTTATAGGTGATGAACTTTCTTTTAATATACGGTCATTAGCTAACAAACTTATTACGATACTTGATTCATTTGTCTGTTTTTATCGTTTTAGCCATAAACCCGCTTATTTGTTCTGTCTGTAACGATAGTTTTTAAAGTAAGTTTCGTCAAAATTGTTTTTAGCTTTTGGACAAACTATGAGATGTTTCCGTTTGCATGTTTTTTAGATTTAGATTTATTACGTATCTTGTGCTTGCGTTGTTAAAAGTTGCGCTTGTCAACTTTACATTAAACGAATATATGATGATGATGCCAGTCAGCCAACGAGCACCTCAAGCCTACCAAGTAGTAGACCATCACAGACAGCCGGTCGGCAAGATTTCAGCAGTGCTTGCCTGCCAGAACCTCAAATTTACCACCCATATTCTACGCTAATTTTTGGTGTTCACTACTGTCACATAAATCTTTTAAAACGCTAACCCTAACCCTAACGCTAACACAAACCCTAACACCAACCCTAACCGTAATACTAAGCCTTAAACACTACACCATAATATTAACGCGAATTCTAGTCATTAGCTCGTACACCATATTTAACGTCATTCGCTAAGTGGCGACTGCGATTTTTCGTTTTGACCGGTCAAATGGCCTACAGGCAATTTGGCCGGTTGCTGGTCAAATAGTCACCGCGTATCCAAAAATATTAAACTCTGATAATCGTTCTTCAAGTTACAGTCGAAAATGTTGGGGATGTTTTTTTGCTACACAGCATAAAACATATTAATACTAAAAAGACAGCTTCTGACGTAAGTTGAACGTCATTTAGATTTCAAAAAAAAACGAACAACAATGAAAGCAAACAGTACACGGCACTTAGTTAACGGTACAAAAAACAATTTCTACAACAACAAAGCAGCAGACCTTAGTTTTAACAAACATGGAATATAATGCGTTGTGCTCGCGTTATCAAAGTAGACTACAGCATGGGGCTTAAAATTGGAACATAGGCCTACATGTTTTACGTAGACGATAGGTCGAGCAATCGAACAGTTTCTACTAAATGACACGCAAATGTGAGAAGTGCACGACAGACGATGCACGCCAGAAAAAAATGGATAACACAGTGCACGAGTAAAAACATTCGAAAATCGATTAACTTGATATTTGGCGAAAATATGGAAATGACAAAATATGACGTTTTATGGAGGGCCGGAGAGGCGCAGTGTATATTTATTTTCAGCAAAAAAAATAAACATATGATGTTGCAACACAAGCAGAGGCTGGAGTGGACAGAAAGACCCGGAGGCAATGCCCACAAGTGCTCTGTACAAAAAAATAGAAGTAGTAGAATATGCGCTTTAAGTCGACGCATGGGATGGGATGCAAAGCTTGCGGAATGGAAGATGGAGTTCGATCATGCAGACAGCGTCTTTCAGTGGCGAATTCACGCGCCGTCGACGTCAGTTTTTCACCGCCAGTCAGCCGCCGCCGCCGAGATCTCGACGAAAAGCAAACTGCACCCGCGTATATTTCACAGCACAGCCAGAACGCGAGAACCATGAAACAAGATCGCCATAATGTCGCAGCGAACACCACGCGACGCCTCGGTTTACGTTTACAACCGTGGTTCCTGGTGACGTCACATGCTACTCGATGTTCTATTCTATGGGTTTCTAGAAACCGGTGTAGTGGAAAATTTGTCGCACCGGAAAATAATTCCCACATGCAGCAGTACGGGTTAAGGTTAAGATGAGGGATAGGGTTAAAGTTAGGGTTAGGGTCAGGGTCAAGAGTAGGGTTAAGATTAGGATTAGGTCAGAGTTAGGATTAGGGCTAAAATTAGGGTTAGGGTTGGGGGTTACTGGTCGTCCATAAATAACGTAACGCGATCTTAAGGAAAAATTTATCCCCCTCCCCCTTTCGTCACACTTCGTCAACTTCCCTGGACCTCCCCTTCGAATATGACGTCACAAACGTCTAACCCCCCCCGGCAGCCTGTAGTGTAGAGTACAGAGATGAGTTTCAGCATATCATAATTCTAATATATAAAATTATATCCATTATCAAAATTGTTTACTGTCAATTTAATACATAAAATTGTGTGAAATTCAGCACAGTGTTTCTAAATGTTCCTCGTACTGACACATACGGCGAGTTGGCAACATGAATTTGGCTGTCTATTGTGCCTTTCCACAGATGTGAGGCGTGTGACGTCACACTTTCTTTAAACCCCCTCCCGTACGTCACACGTCGCCTTTTCTCCCTCGGAGCGTAACGTCATTTATGGACGACCCCTTAGGGTTAGGGTTAGTTACATTATAAGAATATGGAAACGGGAAGATTTTTCCAGGTGCGACAAATTTTCCACGACACCGGCATTACGTCTGCTTGCCGTAGAGCAAAACATCGAGTAATAAATAGAATTCGCCACCTGTTCACGCGTCACGGCACACTTCGTGCTTAAGTTCTGTGAAATCTGCAGTGTGATGTGCAACTTTTATTTTTTTTCATTTCAAAATAGAAAATCCGGTTACATTTTTCAGCGTGTCTCTTAAGGACCTATGCATCAGATTTAGTCTTCTTCCGATTTACCGTTTTCTGACTTGCAGAAAGGCACGAGACAGACAGACAGACAGACGAAGAAGAGGGTCAGTCCTTAATGCACTTTCCCATGCAGGGTGCGGGGTATAATAAGATTCGCGACTAAACCTGGCTACGACAACAATTCGATTAAGTATCGTCGAGGCGGCGGTGCACGATTGAAGGGGACGGACAAGCGCTGAATCCATGTGCAGGCGAGGAACCCTAACGGGAGTCAGTCAGCAGTCAGCACTCGGCGGTGGCGGGGGAAAAGAACGGCAACCGACTGGAGACCTCGGACACTGCAGAGAGAGAGGGAGAGGGAGAGAGAGAGAGTAAGACGGTATAAAACAGAATCGAGACGACGTCGAGGACGACGACGAGGAATGAATCAGTAAACATCGATGCCGCCGCCCTGCAGTCTGCCATGAAGCACTGACTGACGCTGATTTCCACGAGTGGAGACAGACAGCGAACGGGGCGGAGCAACACGCAGGAAATGAGACCCGACGCCCGCACGGCGTCAAGATCGAACAAAGCTCGTTTTGCGTGTAAAACGAAATCGAAACAGGGACTAGCTATTTATATGCAACGTAAGATTAAAAAGGATAGAGGTCGAGTACAGCTCTACGGAGAGCTACGGAGCACTACGGAGCGTCGCCTGCCATATGGGAGCGTACACAAAGTTGCTGGTTCAGATCGCTTTCATTCGCTCCCTTACCTTTTTTGCAATAGCCTAGTTGCCCCTAACTGACACATTTATTATCACTTACGAAATTACTTACGAAATTATGAATTACACTGAGCAGTAGGATCAGAATTAGGGCTAGGTTACAGCTAGTGGTAGGGTTTGTGCTATAGTGTTCAATAACTACGATTTCGCCGACAAGATAGGCCTAAGTTTTAGTTGCATTGACGCCAATGCCGCATAGTCATGTATGATCTACGAATACGCCGCCGGGTGGCCGCAGTGTTAGAATGATTAAGGAGCCACCAAGCCGTCGTGATCTTCACATTATGTAGCACGGCAGCGAATCCGTCGCTCATAACCGACTGACGTCTGTAGAAAATTGATAAAGAGCGGGCGGGCGCCAGGAACGTATCGGCTTACAGAGCGACCTCCAGCGGTCGAAAGCGCGCCGTCGGCACGCACGCCAGTGGCGTAACAAGCTACTAGAAGCCGGCCCCCTGAACAAAATATCCAGGCAGGCTCGTCTCAGTCTCTTATCCTTCCTTATCCTCCCCTCCCATTTCGTTTAGGCGACTTCCGCCTAAAATTTTCATGTTTGTGCACGTGCTTTATTGCACGTCAAACGCAAAAGTTCGCAATGGATTTCGTCACATTCGTGCCTACAGAACATCTGCAAAACACGTCTCCGTGGCTAAACTGTTTCAAGTGAACGATCACGAATGCGATTATGACAATTCAGCGAATAATAGCAATGAATCGAGTCGCACGCGAAAGCTGCGGATCAGTCTGTTTGGACAGCTACCCGCATACTCTATATCCACTCCCTTCGATTCCCAAATAGACTGCAAATGAAACCGACGTTAGTGTGTTGGAATGAAAATCGATTTTAAAAATTGTCTGGAATTTGGAGCCCCTGGGCCTTGTGTAGGCTACCCAGGCGTAACAAGGAACTCGGACGCCTAGTGCTACGCCACTGACGCGACCCGGCGGCGTTATACCGATGCGAGGCGGGGCAGAGATGCAGCGCGAGACCACCGCTGAGCATGCGAGGAATACGATGCTCTGCGTCGAAACAAGTTAGCGAGTAGCCAGCAAGCAACTGCTGACGAGGTCATTGTACAGCAAAGCACGTACTCTCAGACGCGTGTATCTTATCGACGTGTCGGCGGCCTGAAAACTATAACGATAAATAAGAAAACGCACATACCGTTCAGTTTCCGCCTTTTGCATATTGACAAAAAGCTTAGAACTTGACTTGCAAGTCGCTGATACAAATGTAGCGAATGCTCTACACGTTGAAAATGTCGCACAAATAATTTTGTACAAAAATTGTTGGATGCAGCCGCTAACGCTATACTACAATTCACTGGTTGTGCTATGTGGGCTAAATGGGCTATATGAGCTAAAAATGTATCACAGACTGTTAAATCAACTGTCTAGTTCATTTAGGCCCCTAATTCATTTATAAAGTGTGCGCCTAAACTGCTTAAACAAATACATTGTAATTTATTAACTATTAACTGACTGATATTGAAAAAATAGTATCAGTACTATGGATGATCACTACTCATTACGTGGCTGGCGGTGCATGGCTCGAGCAACTATTAGCCAGCTGAGTTTAACCCTTCTGTGCCGGTCAAAACGACCCCCTCCTGCGGTTTTAAAAATATTTTTTGTCTTGCGCCGATACCACCGATATATTTTCTCTATCTGTTCCTTCACATCAAAGGCATTTTCTGACATATTAAACACTACTCTACCATTGATAGGTCAGGTTTTTCAGATCTTGGGACATATGGGATAATATCGATAAATTAGCTCGTCGGTATTGCTGTCAATGCTACAATTTATAACTAACGGCATTTTTTGTTCTCATGTTCCATTTTGTTGTTTATCTGACTAGTTGTTATGTTTTGACAATACAAATACTGAAATATATTTTAATTTTAGACAAAAGACAAAAACGGTTAATTTTTACATTATGCGCTATATAAATTCATGTTTTACTTACTTGCTTATTTATTTACTTATCTACTTACATAAAAATCTATAGCAGACAGTTCTGAAGTTTTTTTTCAGAAACCCTTTCAAGTGATGCATAAAATGCCTTGAAATATCGAGCAAAATGCGAATATTGGTGGAGGGGTCATTTTGACCTCCTCTTAGGCATGCGAGGCTGCCGAAAAAACAGGCATAAAAAGGTTACAATAGTTGTGTACTTTAGAATGTCACTTTTGCTCGAATATCGTTTTCAACAGCATAAGTCCTACTTGATTGCCTGCCCAAATATCAGCTTTAGTTGCTAATAAACGTTTGACAGTGGTCGGTATCAGAAGTTGAAAGATCACAGTTATGCACTCCTATACGCCGATGTGCACAGAACGTGAAGTAAGTATAAGTAAAAGCCAGATCTAATATGCGCAAGTTTGAACATCTTAATATAATAAAGTAAATATACTATCCTTGTATATACAAGATTTCCAAAACGACGTCCGCCTGTGCCAATTAAGCAAAACGAAGCCAGAGACTGCGTCGACCAAAAACGACAAACACATATGTAGCGGAAACAGAACGAATACACGAAAGATGTTTGTTATTTCAACTGCAGTAACCAAGACCGTCAGATTTCACCAACTGTTTGCCTGTCGCCTATTAGCCGAAGTTGTGTTTTCGACGAGGTACTGTGTACCGTCAGCAAGTCCGTCGGCGACCTCAAAGCGACGTAGCGATCTCGCATTGACTCGGTCTTACTACAGCGCCTGCAAATATGGGCAAAAGAGCACACATCCCTGGAGAAGGCAATGCTTCATCAGAGCCATTCACCATACAGACGCGTGCTTGAATCTAAAAGATACGGCTTGACTTTAAGTGCAAGAGTTAGATGACGCAAAAAGATACAGTAAAATGAACGTTTCATATCGGCTGAATAAATTTTATCCTGTAAGAAAATGAATATGACAGTGTCACAGTGCAGTCAAGCAAGTCGCGGTAAGCGAGCTAACTGTACAGGGTACACCCTCATACCTGTTGTAAATATCCCATATAGTGCAAGAAATCAGTCTGCCAAAAAGTAATATAGGCGTTATTGTTATGACATGCGGTGAGTGTATTTTCCAGCGGATCGACTAAACTATGACCGAACTCACGTGACGCCGCAACGGCGGAACTAAGCGGAGTGGCAGACGGCGACTGCAAGTGACGAGTTAATTGACCCGTGAGCACAGCACACTGGGCCGTGATACGTCACTGGACTGGACAGTCCCACGACCTCGACGGCTGTCTGTCTAATTGACGCCTCAACCATAGGGCTGGTCGACGCAGATTACCTCGTTCGATCCGAGGTCTCCTGGTGCTTCTACAGAGACGGACTCGGGGCTAGTATAGTAGCAATCAAAGCACCATTCGCCATGCAGTTATCAGTGGAATGCTGCCAACGCACTCTCTCAAACAAGACAGTCGCAGCGTACAAAACGATCACCGTTGAACTTCGGAGAAATGCCGAAGACGAACTGATCAAAGAAACGATCTGGAAGAAAAAAACTAACATACAATGCTGAACCGCGCGCAGGGTCACTGCGTTCAGGAAACTACGGAAGCGGATGACGGAAGTTGCGTTCTGATTATGACAACCTCCTAATGGATTAATTTTGTCGGCAACAACGTAAAGAACTTCGTGTAATTTTTTAAAAATTTTGCATAACTAAATGATTTGCAATTTGCTGTACATACATACTAGACAGACAAAAGTGTAATGGTAAACAAAGTATAGAAGAGTACAGCGACTTACCGTCATGACTCGAGCGGACGCCGACGCCGACATCTATGATAAAGACGATGACACTGAGCCAGACAAGACTTCGGCTGCAGCAGCAGCAGCAGCATTTGTCTCCTGCCCGCATCACCGCCTAGCTCACCTGTATACGATGCACAGAACACAGCGGCGTCGTCAACAAACCCTTGTCGTCGTTGTCGTAGTCGTTGTAGTTGTCGTTGCATTCGTCGTCGTTGTGGCCAGACGTCTGCTTGCAACACCGCCGCGGCTGGACGAACGAACCAGTCGCTCCCGCCACCCGGGATGCACTAAAGATCTTCTCGTCCGGCGGGCCGCTACTTACTTACCTATCCGCAGGTATGCACGCTGCTAGCGACGCTGTCGGTGGAAAGCAATCACCGGCGACTGATGGCGTCGACTGCATACGGTACAATCCCAACGCGAACTATAGCTCAGTGTGATATCATACAATATAGCCGAATCGTAACACTGGGACGCACGCGTTGCTCTTCTCGGCCAGATCACCTGTACTGATTGGCTTCTAGTATACCTGCAGCCAGCCCACCGACGGTTCAGCGACCGATTCCCGCCAGGCGATCTATCTCCGGCCAGTTTGAGTCGCCGCGCCGCGCGCCGTTCTTTACTTCCGTCCGTCTGCAGAGCGTGCAGTGCAGTTCACTCAGTGAGCCGTCGGCCGAGCTGCCTTGCTGAGCCTCCGCGGCGGCGGTGGCAGCAGCAGCAGCAGCCTCTGCGCGGTGGTGCGTCGTGCGGCCGCTGTGAGGCGCTGCGTGTGCGCTAGAGCCGGTGTCGTGGGAAATTTGTCGCACCTGGAAAATTCTTCCCACCTCCATATTGTCATAATCTAACTAACTAACGCTAACGCTAACCCTAACCCTAAATTTAACCCTATCCTTAATCTTAACCTAACCCGTACTGCTGCGTGTGGGAATAATTTTCCGGTGCGACGAATTTTCCACTACACCGGAGATGCGAGGCCACGGAATGCACGCCGCCGAGATGCGCGTGTCGACGTCGACGACGACAATCAATAGAGATACCTCGCGCGTTCTGCGATTGCCAACCGACGACCGCTGCGGTAGTCGCACTGCTTGGGTAGTTTCTATCGTTCCTTCGGTGCGGACACCTTGGGTGGCCAAACAGTTGTGGAGAGACATCGACAGCGTCATTAAGCGCAGAGTAGCATGGGCACTTTTATACCCATATTGCTGCTGATAATTAACTTATGACCAGTTAACCCAGATTCTAGAAAATGTTTCTTCTCGTGAAAATGGTTTTAGCATCAGCAATTTGAACGCTGATCTTTAAATGTTGAGTAAATAGTGAACTTATATACTCAGTTTCGATTGACGTCTACCTTTACCACGAAAACCAGCTACCCAAGGACCAACCCAAGGTGTCCGTACACAGGGTGACGTAATACCACCCACGATGTCACAGAATCAGAAATCGACAGCAGCACAGCGCAGCGATCGGTATAATGGAAACGTGAGGAGAGGAAGCGCCAGGTTTGGGCCCTCGGGCGACTGACGTTCATGACTAATGATGATCATATAGTTATCAACTTCATCATTATCATCATCATCATCATCATCAGCAGCAGCAGCAGCAGAGGAATAGCGGCATTGACGACAGGAACAGAAATACCAACCAGCAACGGCATTTTAGCACCGCACATAGTCGCGTAAAAACCGTGCACTTTTTTTCTAACAACTTTGGCAAATAGGGACCACATAATAATCTGTTTACTTTTACATTTTAAAGAAAACTACGAAGAAAACATGTAGTGCATGCCGTAATGTTTCTAGTTTCTAGTTTGTTGCCACGCTACCTTGCGAAATTTAGGTTGAATGTTCTTTGACGTTCAACTGTAGAACTTGACATGACACGGTAATCATTTAATTCAAACGTGATGCCAAATCGTTTCTTTGCAGTAATTTATACCTACAGAGATGTCATCTTGTGTAGAATTATTTACAACATTATTGCGTGTGATCAAAATACCCGCCAACTGCACGAGCGCGTGCTGTGACTCGTGCGCGCTATATAACATACTTGTCAGACAATGACGTACTGTTCAATGCTTCGTCAAGCGTTGAGCAGGAACTAAAGCCTCGCAAAGTATCACACTAATGTGACATCAAATGCAATACGTCAACAGCGCAACGTGAAAAAAGACAATAAATAAGCCTAACCACATGCAATGCAAACTGGTTTATCATGTTTCTTATGTATAGATTATCCAGGCGAAATAAACATTTAAATTTCGCAAGACAGTGCGTCAACCGTGACAATATGTATACCAGCTTTGCTTTTCTGCAGTTCATCTTGAAATGCAATAGTAAAAATATTTTTAAATCGTATACATTCGCTAAAGTTACTACGAAAAGACTGCGCGCCTGTTTCATTTGAGCTCATAATAGACACAACGTAGCATATACTAAAATTTATTCTTGACAGAGTTCCACGATATTTTCAGTTTTCTCCAAAAAGTGGCTACGCTGTTCCTACTGTGGAGGTAAACAAAAAAGGTGTACCGATTACGTAATTAATGTGGTTAATACAGTCGGCTATTAATCATCATCATTATCATCAAGCGCGTGCCCCGTTATCTGGAGCGTAGCAGTTTCCACGAGGTGTTATTGTTAACACTCATGGAAAAGTCGCGGCTGTAAAATTCCCCTGATGTCTAGCCGGGAACATGCAGGGTAGATGGATGACCGGTATAGAGTATCAAAGCTATCCGTAGCCGCCCATGACTGGCCATCCAGTTCGGTTTGAAGTTGGAGTTCCGATCTTATAGGTGGATTTGCCTCAACAGGCTAAGCGAGCACCACCTGCCCCAGTTTGAAATCAGAGTTTTCCTTCTCCTAGGTGAATTTGCCTAAAAAGGCAAATCGGCTATTAATGAAGTCGATGAACTCGGAACTGCGCGGTATACTTTAGGCCTACTGCAGTTTAATTCAACTACTGCGAAACGCTTAGAGATCGACCCGCGGCCAACACTACCTGCAAATCGTCGTATAAGGCAACAACATCAACTGCACGATGTGAGTAACAAACATTCATGTGATTACGGCGAAGATGGGCAGCGACTGTCATGTGTCGAACTGATCAGATATGCAAGCATCGATTGCTGGCGACGATGATGACGAACGTCCTGCCAGCGTCGTATGTACGACGGCCAACATACAGTTTACGGTTGCCTGCGGCCGGTTCGTTCTTTGGTATCGGACTACGACGACTGCCAAAGTCTATACGTTTCTCTTTCATCTCCTGTCCTGACCTGATTTCTCGTCCGTTGCTTCTGCCTGTTGAGATGTATCTGTGCCATTGTGCGCGCAGGTGCGTGTGTGTCTGCATGCACGCGGCGTCAGTCGCCAACGCAGCGCTGCATGGCGTCGGCGATTGTGTAACCCGCCCGAGGCCCTCGCCTCGCGCCGGTCAGCCTCCTCCGTGCAAATCTTATTGCGTTGACTTGCGGCAATGTACGCTATGCAGGCGGCCAAAAGACGGCGGCGACCAGTTTGTTGACCTTACCCACAAGCGCCACAAGTTGTGCGGCCTTCAATCTACGCGCTATGACAAACCGACGATATTATTATTTCCATTCATGCACACCGCGCATGGCATCCTTGGACATACGCGACGCTTGGAGTCATGTTTTTATTCACATGTAAATGAATCTTTAATTACGCTGCGCCCTTTCTGGCATTGAAATGATTAAAGTCGGCATATAATAGCACTGAAGTCATTGTGACTAGCGAGTGCACAACTTACAACCATTAGCCTATTAAGCCAACCAAACATAAACACGCACAGCCTATGCCATGTACTGTAATGGGGTGTTTACACGATCCAGCAAACGTCCAGCAATTCACGTGTATTTTGAATACATTTGCTGGACGTTTGCTGGATCGTGTAAACACCCTATAAGCCTGCTACTGGGTTACGCGTAAAAAAGTAGGCCTATAACGTAATACACGTGTAGAACATAATACGTAATACTTTACTCGGACAGTTGCGGAGCCGATGAACTCCACTGTGTTCAAATTGTTGTTCAACACGACTTCCTATACCGTATAGATAGATATAATGATCAACGCTAATTGTTTCCGAAACTGTTCTGCTGCTCGATCTGCGTAAAGTATTAGGTCCCCAGTGTTGGGAAAACTCAGAAAATGAATTAAATCAAACTCAGCAGCAAAATGAATTAACTCATAAACTTATTTGCTTTTTTAGGTTACCAGTCAATCAAATAGCCAATCAATCAGAAAAGTCATTAAGGCTTCCTAAAATTTTACAAACCAGTCAATCAGCAAACAATCACTGTTCAGTGTTCAACAAAGATATTTCTTACTCAGTTAATCAATTGCTTAGTTATTTAACCAAGTTCACTCAAAAAATCTTAAACTTATTCTGTTTCCAATTAGTGTTTATTCAGTGATTCTTTATGTTCGCTTTTAGCAACAACAATTAGGCTACTCAAAGCTTGCATAGGAGCCTATCTGAAAGTTTGTTGCTTTTTAGCCGACCGTAGACTACTTATTAAATGGTCAATAACCGGAAATAGCCGGTTCAGTCAGTTAGACTTACTCTTTGGTTTTGATTAGATAAACTGTTAAATTGTTGCGTCTGTAATTTTAATTTTTTTTTTACCATAAAGTGCCAACTTCCAGTGAGTTGATTTTAGAAGCCAAATAAACTCACAATTCACGCAAATACTGAATCTAATCAAACTCATAACTCACAGTTGTCGGAGTGAGTTAACTCAAACTCACAACTCACAATAGATGAGTTAACTCGTTAGTTGAAAATCATTTGAGTCAACTCATGCCCAAACACTGTTGGTCCCTGTGTTTTATCATGTAGGGGCCTACTATTTTATGCGCCACGCAGTAAAAAAATATAACTCAAAACCTACAACCTATAATTATAAATGCTGATATTGGCAAATCTGTCTGAAATTTTGCGAGAACTGTTATGACCATGCTGCGGCGGCGGAGGTCGACCGATTTTTCCACTGTCTTGACGACGTTGAAGCCTGGTTGAGCTCAAGCCGACTGCAACTGAACCCAGCCAAGACGTAAGTCTTGTGGCTGGGCTCCAAGTACCAACTGCTCCAGCTCAACATCCAAGACGTTCCGTCAGGGTTGTTGACTCAGCACATGACCTGGGAGTGGTCATTGACAGTGGTTTAACGATATCTGACCACGTCACTGCAGTCTGTCGTTCGGCCTACTACCAGCTGCGTCAGCTACGAACGATTGCGCGTTCTGATGCAAGAAAACGCTAATTCAGTCGTTCGTGTCATGCCGACTAGACTATACTGTAACGCACTGCTGTATGGCATCTCTGGCGGTCTGATCCAACGGCTGCAGTCGGTACAGAACGCGGCAGCACGGCTCGTCACTGGAGCTCGTCGACGTGACCACATCACTCCAGTGCTCAGACAGCTTCATTGGCTGCCTGTAAAGCAGAGAATCGACTTCACGGTGATGGTGTACAAGTCTCTGCATAGCTTCGCTTTGCCATACCTGTCAGCTCGTTTCTGAGGTCGGACGTCGGCACCCCAGGTCATCGGACGTTTACACGTGTACCATGTTGCGAACACGGTCACATATCGGTGACAGGAGCTTCACGGCAGCTGGACCGCGGCTATGGAACAGCCTGCCAATTGAGATCCGACGGAAAGATATTACTTTTGAACATTATAGGCGGCTACTGAAGGCGTATCTGTTCGTTTAGGGGCTGCGGCGCATTGTGACGTTTTTGCTTTTTCTGTTTAGACTTGAACTCACTCACTCACCATACGTGCAACCGATCTTTTGCAAAAACGACACAACGCAACAGCGTTTCAATACTTACGCAGAATAAAATCGGCATTTTGTCACGACTTGCTGACTGTCAAGTGGTCGTACGCGACGTCGGTCGGTCGACGGCGTCTATCGCTCGGCGTCGTCGACGCATGCATTGCACGCGGCTGCTCGAACGTTTACAGCACAACTACAGTCACAGACAGTAAGTTGCGTTGTTGTGTTTGTGGTCGTCGTTATGCTAACATCAGATGACACTCGGCCATTGGCGCGCCTTCACGCTACGCCGCCGACGAGTTATCTGCATATAAGTGTCATCTCGCTCTCTCCCGCCAACCGCGGACGACGCACAGAAGGTCGCTGCTACCGTTACCAGTCACCGTCGTCGCCAAAAAAGAAAGTCGGCCCATAATTAACCCTCCATGTGCCTACACGTAGGCCTACAACTGCCGCTTTTACCTCGCGATGGACGTAATGCAAGCGGGCTATTGCCGCCATAAAGCATGGTTTTACGCGCGATAGCAGAATGCTTCGCGGGTCTTAGCCATGGCCTGGGCGTCTGTCCGTCTATCATTCTGTCCGTCTGTCTGTCACACTGCTGTATTGTGTCAAAACGGTGCAAGCTAGGATCACGAAATCTTCACTGTGGCTGCCCCAAGGATTTTAATTTATCTCAACAAAATTTCGTGTTCCTGGGTGAAAGGGGTCCCCTCGAACGAGGGCATTAAATAGGGGCACCGCTATAAAAACGTTATTTTGCTGGTTATTGTGAAAACGGTTGCAGATGGGTACAGAGTACAGACGTGTTGCTTATCATAACAAGCACTGGTGACAGGCTTTTTAGTTTTATCAACATCGATGATCTTGAACGACCTTGAACCGACAAAATTAGGGGTTTTCGTGAATTTTTCGTAATTTCGGGCTGCGACACACATTTTAAGAGTGAATGGCTGGAGATAAACCAAGACAACCTGAGTATGAAATTTTCAGCACTAAACGTAGATTTCAGCAGTCCAAGTCCCAACCAGAGGAGTACCCCCTAAAAGTGGTTATTTTACCGCTATTGGCTCGTGTAGCGTGAAAACGGTTGCAGATAGGTACAGACATGCTGCTCATCATAACAAGCAATAGTGACAAGCTTTTCATTAGTGTCAATGTCGATGACCTTGAATGACCTTGAACCCCCAAAATAGGGGTTTTTAGTGAATTTTTTTAGCTATTTCCGGCTGCGTCCAAGCCGGATTTAGGCATGGGCAACATGGGCAGCTGCCCAGCCCCCTTCACAAAAAGGGGCCTTCACATTTTATGAACATTTTTTGTTTTTTTTTCAATGTGTCTATAAACTGAACAAAAATACGACGTTTAGAAATAATTTGATGCATCGGTGCGAAAACCTCAGTTGAAAGTAGCGAGATTAAATTTTGATACTGCCCACATCTATTGACAAAATTGGTGTTGTGTGTTGTGTCACTTGTTTATAATCTGTGCCATTGCTATAGCATAGCATGGGACAGATTATAAAATCACTTCTGTCATTCTGTCAGTCTGTCTGTAAACACTCCTACGGCCGCAATTTTGATTCGATTTTGATTAAATTTTTCACAGTGATTCGCGGCCCAAAAAGTAAGATCGAGTTTGTTTGCGATAAAAATCTGATAACTCCTTTTCCTATTTTACTTCAAATTTTTAAAAATTTGCATTACGGCCTATGGGGACTTCAAAGCGGTATAACTCGGTCCCCCAAAAGATAATTGCGCGATGTGTTTACCTACCCCATATTTTTCGGGTCGGACAATATTACGGTGTTATTTAAATTTACCCCTATCAACCTCTGTTGCCATAGCAACCATTCAAAAGTTGCAAAATTTTGCATTACAGCCAATGGAGATTTCACAGCGGTATAACTCGGTCCCCGTGAAAGATAATTGCGCGCTGTTTGCACCTACCGCCTATTTTTGGGCTTAGGCTATGCGACGGTGTCATTTAAATTTCTCCCTTGCCGACCCCTGTTGCCATGGCAACAAATTTCGGGACAAAATTGACTATTAGTTGCCACCCATAAAGATAATTGCTAGCTCTTTTCATCTACCCCCTATTTTCGGGCCCGCGCTATTCGATGGTGTCATTTGAATTTCTCCCCTGACGACCCTTGTTACCATGGCAAGGAATTTTGGGACAAAAATGACTACAACTCGGCTCCCGTGAAAGATAATTGCGCCCTGTTTGCACCTACCCCCCATACACGCAGCTGCTAGGCTATATAGCGTGGCAATGGGACAGATACCTCGTTCCACAAAACGTATTTCTATAGTTTTCTTTATTTTCGCAATAAGTCTGTGCTTTTTGATTCCTGACTTTCGTGTGTTTTTTTGCGTTTGGCGCGAAAATAGCTTAATCATTAAGTTTAGCTCGTAAATTGGTTTTTAATGTGTTTTTTTGTGAAAGTAAAGACTTAGTAGATGGTTCATTGAAGATATAAGATGTGTAAAAACTCACGCTGTGAAAACCCGCTACTAATACGTAATACTACCGTATATATAGCCTATAGCGCTGATGTATGAATGATTGCTGAAACTGATTCCAATTTTTGCATACAAAACACACTTGAAGCCATTTCCGTCTTAACCATAATTTTGTCAAATTTGTATTAGTGGCATAGACAATGGGGCTCAGGCCCCCAGTTTTATTATTTTTGTTTAAAAAATATATATTAGGGACTCAGAAAAATAATTAAAATTGTTGCCACGAGATCGCATTTTTGCGGCCGTAAAATGTACTAAATTTTATTTCAGCTGGCGCTGCACCCCACACCCCACCAGAGGAGCTCACAACATTCTCCCAGACCTAAGCCAAGATTAAAAACAACTAAATTAAACGCTGGCTGAAACAATGATGTTTACTGTAAGCTCTTAAAAGAACATTGGCGTAAACAAGGGGGACGGGGGCCTAACCCCCAATGCTCCAGACAAAACATAAGCATACGTTTAAACTGCATTAAATTTGCCAATTTGGTCAGTTTATTTTCGGGAAAACAAGTAAAATTGTTGCCACCAGATCTCATCTCTTAATGCTAAAATACACCAAATTAAATTTAGGAAAAATTGAAATTTCCGCTATAGCCACTGTAAAAAGGGTGTTAGTGAAAGTGCGAACACTGTTGTTAAATTAGCCTACATACTTAATGTTAATAGGCCTACGGGTTCGGGTTCGGCAGGTCACCGATCGGCATTTGTAGCTCTACCTTTAACGCGCCAACCTGTCATCGAATGTCTACTCTAGGTAGGCGTAATGTGTATAGCCGCGTCTGTATGCACGAGTGACATTGAGTGATTAATGGAACATCAGCAGTGTACAAACCCACAGAGCGTTGATAGATAGGCCCTGTCAAACGGCACATTTAGTTAGTCAGGTTGGCCGATCAATGTAACATTACGCAGATAGGCCTATACGTAACATGCGTAGGCTATTCATGCACATTGACTTGTCAATAGGTAGACTAAGGAAAAAGTCGAGGCTAGATTGATTAGAAATTAAAAGCACTGAACACTACTAATTTTACCCATACACGTTATCCAATTCAGAATAAGTTATGTTCACTTGTTTAACTGATAGAAATAAATATAGGCTAATGTTTCCATTAGGCCCTATATGGCCTATTGTTTCTGGCATGAAAATATCGCACAAGACGTTAGCTCAGTCTGTTGATTAAGCTTAGGCCTAATTCGTCACATGTCGCAATGTCTGTTACCACTTGCCCAAGATTACCTTTCATGGTCGATATCATATACCTAGCAAATAGCAGCACAGTATTCCATTCATTAAGTAGGCCAACTAGGCTATTCAAGCAAAACGGGCTTTCAAGTTTTGACGTTTTAACAGACTATAGGCTACTCATTTTCAACCTTTTCTTGTAATCTCAGCAAAATAATTTTAAAAGGGCACAGGATAGTGGAACCGGATGAATAGCCGTAACCAGCCGCCAGGCTATTTTTTCCGGCAGCCGTCTTCAACCAAAGCCTATCTATAGGCTTTGTATTCAACGGCCTTAGCTAGTACGAGCGCCATCAGTAGCGTCATCTGGCGAATGTAATAGCAACAGAGGCAAGTCGGGACGACCACCGCTAAACGAAATGCCTAGTTGCGTACTGATCAATCAATAGCGCTTATAAAAGTGCATCGATACTGTGCACGCAGTCAATCATCATCATCATCATCATCATCTTTATTTGAAATCAGACCACAAGGGTCCGTTAAACAATACACAGTAAACATAAAATCAGACACAGAGAGATATAGAGTTTATTTACCAAAACAACAATACAGTAAATAAACATACAATAGTAAATAACATAGGAGGGTGACAGAAAGAAAAAACACAGTACAATAAAACTAGAAGCTACAGGTAAACACACAAACACACGTAAACACACAAAGAATGTCAAACTACACCAGAATCTCATTCAGATATTGTATAATACTATTTTGAACCC
>Ga0056128_1002574_pt1 | contig 21625 bp, 17 predicted proteins | sample WorMetLIZISLAND2_FD_71113 | JGI IMG/M metagenome (GOLD analysis project Ga0056128, IMG submission 71113) | Marine gutless worms symbiont microbial communities from Max Planck institute for Marine Microbiology, Germany - Olavius geniculatus... ... | reverse complement strand
TTTAGTCATGTAAAGAATTTCTTTCAGAACATTTTGCTGAAAACCGCTTGACTCTATGACGTACGGTTGCAAAATTATGGTGCCATAAACTTTGTGCAGTTTTTTTGGACCACCCTGTAGTTGCACGAAATTAAACACACCATACACAATACACACTCATGCGGTAGTACAGATAGCAAGACTCCAAATAGGCCTGCATATAGCAAACTTTAGCAAACAATCGAAAAAAAACATTTAATAAATAATTAATTTACTCAACGTTTTTTCTCACTTTATTGCTTCGAGATAAACGTCTTGTCAAACTCATTAATAATTTTCTTCTTACTACTCGAGAAAGTGAATCTAAATACAAAAACCACCAGAACGGCGTCGGTATTTTATTTAAATTGCTGCAATTTAAAGCTTAAATATTTTAAAATGACATTATTTTTACACAGACCGTTCAACGCTTATTAACAATGAAAACACTCTTTGAAAATTAAAAGCCGTTAAAACGCTTATTGATACAATAATGACCTGTGTGTTTTCCGGAATGGTGCCTGGCAGCACGGAGAGCTTGCTGCAGACGGCTGAGCGCTGGAAACTGTTGAAGGTGCAGGGTCCTGTGTTACTGACGCGGTTGAACAGAGCTATGCCCAGTACAGCCGTCGCACAGACGGCCGCTATCATCGCATAGCGCTGATGTCGCACTTCAGTCTCCAACATGAGCGCCGACGACTCCAGCTTATTGGCCGGCTCAAGGCCTAGAGTCACACGCCGCGGCAGTATAGAAGTAAAAAAAAAGAAAAGGAAGTACATGTAATAGGCTATACAACTTGATATGAACGAGAAACACGACAGAAACACCAAACTAATTTTGGTTTGTCGCAGATTTGTTGTACAGCAGCGAGCAACTTAAACAGATCCGAAACAAGTCAAACAAATGATCTGCTAACGCAAACAGAAACGCGCAACAGTCGCGGTGCATGTTTGAAACACAGTAAAACAAAGTCTAAGTTATTCACCAAAGGGCGCCGGGTGCCAGACGACCCACGGCTATAGTGTCTATAGTGTTTTATTTACTTATACTTACTAGAGGTCGCCACATATCCCTCTGCTAGCGTCGTATCGGCTGGATATAGCAAATTTTGCCTACCCCCTCTCATTTAACGCCCTCGTTCGAGGTGACCCCCTTCGAATCTATGGAAAAGCTTTACGATTCCTGAAACTAGAGTTTTCCAGGCAGCCGACGACTAAGATTTGGTGATCCTAGCTTGCATCGTTTTTGACTGATCCACCCGTGTGACAGACAGACGGACGGACAGACAGACAGAATTGCGACGGCTAAGACGCGCTACAGCAGTAGCTGCTGTTGCGCGTAAAAACGGCAGCAATCTGCAATCTGTCTACTATAATCCAAGTCTTAAGTTATTCATGTTTTTAAAAGCCGGGTTGTGATCAAACATACACGCCATATCTCGTGATTATACGCTCACTAATCAGTCACTACATGTATGTTCAGCGTATAACCATGTTTAGTTATTGCAGCAGAAGTGTTCTTGATTAGCAGGAGGGTATTAGCCTACTCCATGCATTCGTACCTACCATCATCGCTATGCTTCTGCATCGTGTGATAACTAATCCGAAATTCAATGACCGATAATATTATAATATACGTCCATAAATGACCACTATTCTAGCTGACAAAACCGACTACGGTCGACATTATTAGTTTGCAGAAGCGTAAGCCCGTACGTAGGCCTACGTGCAGCCTCAGCAGCAGTATCAGCAGCAGCAGCAGCAGTACTCTAGCAATAAGCTTGAGCAAAAATCAATACTTGCCTGGGAAGCGCTACGATGTCGTCAGCAGCTGTTTAGCCTTATCCCAGTCCAACGTATGGGAGACATCGCTGGTGACTGCAGGGTTACGGCGCGTACTGTAGCGACATAACTTGGTACGCGCCTTTGGACTGGAACTCGGCAATGTGAAACTTTAGGGTACGTCGTACCCTAGTTTTCCTTGTTGTGTCCCTGTCATCAACAAGTGGCGGATATTGCTTAAATTGAAAGGGGTTTGGCTAATCAATTTATTTATTTTGTCCTTTAAAAAAACTGCGTAACTGCGTAGCCCGTTTTTTAATTAGCATGCTCCAGTAAGTTCTGCTGTTAATTAAAGATAAAGTAGAAAGTTTAGTAGAAAAGTAAAATAGAATGTTAAGTAAAATGTAACTTATCACTGTATCAGTATCATCGTTTTCATTAAATCTAGATTTTCTACAGTTTGATATAGAATCTAACAATAGGCAAGCTGGTCGCCATCGCTAGGACTGCACCAATATGATCTCAAAGAAGCTCAAGATAACTTGGAGAAACATATCCTATCGTTTGATCGCTTTCACACGATTATATTGTTGATATTAATGAACTAATATTTTAATTTTGTTTAAAATCTTTTTGTTGTAATAATAGAAAATAAAAATATCAAAGCATGTTAATAAGACAGTTGTCGATGATTGAGTTTGAGCGTCGTTCTACATTCATCAAATGAAATGAACCGGGGTTAAACTCCGGTTGCTTCGTTATGAACTTGAAACTACAGCAAAAATAGGTATCTTTAACTTAAGCACCATGCAGTCAATGCGCTGACTATTCTGAATTTGAATACGGTAAACCTTGCCGCGGTTTTCTGATGGCCTTGATGTACTCGTACGTTACGTCAGGTATTTTTTCTATGTCGATATAAACGCCCGTGCAGCCAGCAATTTGTAGTTCCCACGCGAAATAAATCAATCATTCCGGCCAGGTGACTTGCAGCGTTGCAGATAAGTTTATTGATGATTCGCCCGGCTGCTGCTGCTGCTGCTACTACCTGTGGTCGCCATGACAACGATGACGCTATACTACGTCACGCACGCATCGGGCAATTAACTTGCAGGGCGATCCATCGGTAGATCTGGTCTGACTGAGCAAAACGCTGTTTCGTGCTATTTCGACATTCGATTTAGTTTGTAAGTCTAATAAGTAGCGAATAAATAATTTATCAGACAGATGGGCTAGACCTATACAGCCGGGTGTTTAATTTGGGTCGGTTGCCAGAAACTAGCCTATATGGGCCTGCCAGTAGCCATAGCTGGGGTGCTTAAGTCTGCGTTCGTCTGATTTTAGCCGAGAAATAATAGCACATAATTCAACCAAAAACTTGTCGTGAGATTTTATAACTTTGACAATTGTCGAATAGTGCTTGGGAGTTTATATGGAGCTTATGGAATTTACCAAACCCCCAAAATTGCTCATAAACTACTGATTTAAAACACCCCGGATATTCAACTTCCCCCTTCTTCAACTGCCCTTGTGGTGTTTCGACGACCGAGCTATTCTTGAAAGGTTGTAGTCTGCAGAACATGCAAGCGGAGCGGAACGGACGGGCAGAAAAGTGAGAAGAGCGGAACGGAACGGTGGAAGTGAGTTGAGAGAAAAAATACTCGGGAAGGCAAAGGTTGCTACACGGGGAAAAAAGCGATGAACGGAGATCACAGAAATAAGTAAGTAAGCTGCATAGTTCAACGCGCTGCGATAATGTGTCAAACGCTTTCTGAACGTAAAGACAATGAGTGACGGCAAAGCAGTCGAGTGGGAGGAAGTTAGGCCTACAGGTGGTTACAGCGCAATCGGCGCTGAATGTTGAGGTCTAATCGAATATGTCCGGATCAACCAAACAGCGGGGCAAAAGCACGAGAGCGTCTCGCTCGCAGCGCAAAAGAACCGTCAGATCAGATCTCTCGGATCGTTTTGATCCGGTCTTAGAACGACCGCAGAACCCGGTGGCAGCGTACGTGCCCATGTCGGATCTGCAAAGTCTGCCGGGAGATGGAGCTCTGCAGCGAAATGAACCACGTGTTGAGAACTGCATGGCCGACCCGGCCAGCTGGAAGCGAGTTCTGGATGACGCATCCAACGTGGATCTATGGGACGGAGTGAAAAGACACGAGCGACCTGGGTGGAGAGATTGGCTTGACGCGGCTGATAGGCTGGCGTCACAACCTCGCACACCTCTTCCACAGGTTAGTATAACAACTATAGTTATAGCAACGCTGTGTTATGTCGCATAGAACAAACGCTTTACAATGCGTTCGCAGAAACGTTTTGTGTTCAATTTGCGTCGTTCAGAACATCTGTTATTTCGTTATTTTGCTGAATTGGTCGCCTGAATCGACACAGAAATGTCGAAGAATGCGGTTAGATGAAAGCAGAAGCGCTGTCGCAATGTACAGCGAGCGATACTTTCTATGTTTACGATCCTGATTCTTGGTCGCGCAACACGTAGCCTATAAGCTAAAAATAATTAAGTAACTAATTTATGCGATTGGCGAATTACTCCACACCGAAATACAGAGTGCGCCAAACTGCCAATCCCCCCAAAACAAAACTTTATATCTCCGAAATTGTGAAAAATTTTCCACCAAATTTTTAGAGCTTACAAAGGAGGATTGAGGCCACATTATTAACCTGGCTCTAAAATGTTAGCACTAAACAGATCCGGATTCATCTTTGCTACAGATTTATCGACTTAGATGTCAAAACAAACACTAACGACCAAGGGCACCCGCTGACTCCAGCGACGACGCGACGATCGTGATTTAGATACTGTGTAAGCCTAACAAATTAATAATACATTGCGAGACAACGATTGATTAATTTTTTTATGAAATTAAGCGAAATAATTAAAATTGATGGATTGTTTTTTGGACATTAATCGATTAAAAATGTAATCATTACCAGCCCTATTTCTAATTAATCTGTTTTTGTTATGTTCGTGATAGCAAGGTTGATTCTCGTCGGAACTGTTTATAGCCTGGCTACAGTAGTTTTGTTTAAATGTAATTACTAGCGACGAGCTATTTTTGGTCCAGTTGTTACGGCATCTACCTGCAGACTACGGAGTTGCCAATGGTTTGCATGTGGATGAGCTGCGTGTGAGTTGATCGTAAAATAATTAAGCAACTAGTAAATAATTAATTAGATAATTAGTGGGTATGGGTTGTTCGTGTATTAGCAGCGCGAGCTATTCTGTTTGACAATTATTACGCCTAATCTATGTTTTCACGACATCTTGTTTTCATATAATCACTTGTACACGCGTCATTCGTTCGTTAACGAATTTAATTCTAATGCAGCTGTCATAATACGGTTCTTGTCCGTTTTCCACGTACAGACTTTTAACTGGAAGACGAAAAGGCGCATAAAAACTGAAATTGGCGAAACACTTTTAGGCTTTTTGAAAAGCAATAAAACAGCTATTTTAAAACAAAAACAGCAGAAAAATTGTGGCGAGTTTTTTTCGTCAATTTTTATATTTCTGCGCCGCAACCGCTAAAACTGAAATCATGTAAAAATCACAGTCTTCAAAGGGTTAATTTTTCGATTATTGAAGAATGTCTTAATTCTTAAAGGACGATCTTTACGTGCAGCGTTACTGTTTGTTTTTCTCAAGTGCAGAGACATCTTGCATCGAATCACTGCAAAGTCTTAGAAGTAGCACAAAGTCAACAATGAAGTATTTTATATGTATTTATGACAAGAGTACTAGATTTTTAATTGCGGCTAAATATGCTATGAAATCATTAAAATGCCTCGAAACTTCGTACACTACGGAACGAAAATATAATAATTGAAGCAGTGATAATGGTGGCGGTGTTTATTGAGTGTAGGTGTTGGTCGATAAAATGCTTCAAGGCAGATTCGACGAATCTCAGTCGAACGAGCAGCAAACGTCTTTAAACAGGAACAAAGTCGTCGTTTTTGTCAGTTCGACTTTCACTGACACCAAGACTGAACGAAATGCGCTCATTAGAGGTCTGTGTGAAATGTCATCTCATCCTGCTGTATTATATACCCTTGATAGTTGGATTACAGTTTGACTGGTTTTTATCCAACGAAATTACGCTCGCAAGGCGTGTTTTTAGTTGGATGAAACTATAAGGCGTTTGCGTACTATCGGAAGAAAACGACGCAAGCCAGAACGCAGCAAGCGTTCGCAAAAAAACGCAAATTGCGCGAGAGCCAGAACACGACGAATGATTCAGTGTCAGCTGAATGTCGGAAATGCCTCCTACAAAAAATCGAGTTTAATTTCCAAGAAATCTGATCGATTAAACGTGGCTCTCGCCTTTAGGTCTACTGCTGTGAGAAATTTTCTTTTGTTATTTGTTTAATTATGACGACTGTTTGCTTACTATTCTGTTAACGACTCAATAGTAGGCGTCTGCATTTGGCATGGTTTATGGCGTTGACGCTCAGACGTGTATCCGTTCCTGCGTCTACTGTGTCGTAAGCTGGGTCTGGAGTTCGGTGCGGTCGACATGCGATGGGGAGTCAGCGAAGAGACTACCCGAGAACACGGCACGCTCGACATGTGCATACGCGAAGTAGTCAGGTCGGGCTCGACGTCTCAGCGTTCCCGATTAAATAAACGGTTGCCCAATACTGGACACTTCACGTTTTGAGGCGACCTCACAACAGACGCTCTAACTATTGTTTGCGTAGATAGATTTAACCGAAATTTGGCACTTTGATTGCCAATAGATAATGCACTGTTGATGTAAAATTTTGCCAAAATTAGATATTCTTTGTTTAAGTTATGCAAATGTACACAGGAGTTTACTTATGTAACACCATATTGGAAACGGAAATATTTTGTTATTAATATTCAACATTAAATAATTTTGACAAAAAATAATATTTTTCAATGAAATTTTGCAATCGCTTCACGAAGTTATTAAGGATTAAGTGCACGAAACTTTATTCAAATTTATTTAAATTTGACATTTTTATTGCACGATGTCTAAGGAGTCAGTTTTTTTTACCGGACACAGTGTGTAATATTAAATTCCACGCATACACTACACTACAGGTGCCTGCGTACGAGTGTTGGTCCGGCGTTCGTTGCTCTGCTTGGTAACAAGTACGGCTACCGACCGCTGCCGGCGCAGGTAGAACAAGACGAGTTCGAACGATTGCTGAACGCGTTGGAATCTGACGGCGCAGACACGACGACGCTACGAGAGCACTTCCGTCTGGATATGAACGGCGTATCCGCAAACTACGTGTATCAATCAAACTACGTGCTTGAACTCAACGACGCTATACCCAGCTTTAACTCTAATAATTACCGTAGCTCTAATCAACACAAACGCTAACTACATCAACATTCGTCGCGGCGTAGCGGCAAGCTCAGATCTTAACCTTACCCTAGCCGTACGTCAGGGCTAACCTTAATCCCATAGCCTGAGGCTAGGAACATTTTCGTCTGGATGTGAACGGCGTACCGGCGAACTACGTGCTGAAAGCGAGCGACGAAGAAGACGCAGAGGACTGGTCCAGACGCTATGATGATGACGTCATGACACCTGCTGCTGCTGCTGCTGATGATGATGATGATGATGAGCTGATGTAGTAAACGTTCGCCCAGTCTAACAGTTGATTGCAGTGCGTGCTAATAGTATTCTGTTTTGAACCGTAGGCCTAACTCTGAAGATGAAGTAATGATTGGGCGCTGATTGATGCTGGTCCAGACGCTACGGACTCATGAGAACGCAACTTCGCGACGCTGCCGTCAGAGTACTTGAATCACGTGACGCCGAGAAATATTCTATCTCTGTGACAGAGGCAGAGGTTCACGCGGGCATCATTGAAAACACCGCAAGACTACATCAGGTGCGTCTTGTAATCCGTAGGCGTAATGAATGTTAATAATTTTTTCGGATATTTTGTTTAATAAAAAGACACGTTATAACGTTTCTCTAAAAATTTTATAGGGGCCTACTCTTCAACTCTAATAAATGAAGAACGATCGGTCGTCGTAGAGATGACGGTGATTAAAATAAACGTGATCATAAATATATTAGCGTCATAATAAACATAATCGAAAGACAGTGCAAATATTATAGTAAATGATAACAGTTATACAAAACAATAACAAATTTTGCATTTAGGTTTTTTACTTCAGCATTTAAAATGCTGCGGAAAACTGCCGACAGAAGTGAATGGAAACAGATGGCCGATAGTGCAGCCAACCTCTCGAGCGGAAAAAGCTGCATAAATTCTAAGTCACTGAGTCACTGAGTTTGTGTGTAATGAACAAAATTCCTAAGTCCTGCCAGTTGCTACTGGGCGCAATATGTGTTTACAGGCAATAGTGTTGAATCGCGACCTGGCAGAAGTGACGTCATCATCACACCTGCAACGCCACCTGGTGGACATGATTGGCAGTGACGTAGACGATGACGCACAGGGATGTCTACGTCAGCTGAAGGACGTCAAACTATTAAACACGGTGTCAACTGATAGCTTTCTGCACTTGCAGTATACTAAGCCCAGGGACGACGCTGTCAGGTAGAGTGCTTGTCTCATGGTGTAATAGCGCCATTTGTACCTGTAAAAAGGCCAAAGTCATTTATTCGGCATTGCTTCGGCTTCAATTTCGGTTCAACTGGTTTCGATCTCTTAAAATCCTCCCAGTCGTAGTGGGACCGAAACCACTGTTTTAACACTGAATTACACGAGTGTCTCTGTCAAATGACATCTCATTTCGTTTAATGGCTTTAACGTTAGCGCACGAATGTAACAGACAGACGGACCACGCTACGAGCCAAAGACGACATTTGCTGCAATAACTGTTTCATTGTACCGCCAGCCGCGGCGGGTGATCCGCCAGCATGCACACTAGATATGCGCTATTTATCTCCGCCAATGGAACGAAGTAAACATTGGAGGAGATTATGAGATTGGTCGATTTGTCCGTCTGTCCGTCGTTGTGTGTGTCTGTCTGTCTGTGTACACGACATGTCATACACAACCGGCAGGAACGGTGGCCCCCTCCTGTGAAAACTTACATTGGCGGAGATAATGCATTCTCACAAGCGCCTTCTAGTTTCTTGAGGTTTTGACGTTAAATGATCTTGACCTTTGACCTTTCAACCTGTACATCGACTTGCTCGCTCCTCCTGCCTGAGGAAACGTTTACATCGATTTCGGTTTCTATCCGCCTTCTAGGTCAAAAATTTGAAGCCAGTACAGGACAAACGAACGCACGGCGAACGTACGGACGCGTAAGATGGTGTTGTCTCGTGTCACTCGCAGGCGCTACGTGAGGGAAGCAAGCGATGCGCTGTGTTCTTGCCTGTCTAAGTCCATCTTGGAAGCGTACGAGAAACACCTCCACACTGTCCCAGACGCCGTATTCTTTGAGTCACTTCATCATCGCGACATCGTTGTTGATAAGACGTCCAGGTTTGTCGGCCGCGAGCGTCTGCTGGCTACGATATCCGAGCACATCGACGGCGGGTCTGACCGGGTGTTTGCAGTCCACGGTAACTCAGGCTGCGGCAAGACCGCTCTGCTGGCAATGGCAGCACACGGATGGACAGACGGACGGACGAACGAGCAAGACACGTAATGCGGCCTATAAGACGGCTCTGCTGGCAATGGCGGCAGCGCGAGCGGCCAAAATGTCGTCGAAACCTTACGTCGTCGTGAGGTTTCTTGGTACCAGTATGACATCGTCCCGCAGTGGGTGGAGTCTCTTAGAAGGTCTAGTATTTAGGCGGTGGTGGTATGTCTGCTCAGTGCATCGCGGGTAACCTATGACATCGTCCAGCGCACGTGCGATGCTTCGCAGCGTCTGTCAACAGATTTGTCGCATCTACGGCTCCGACGTCTCCGCCGTATGTATAATATTTTAAACGTTTTTTGTTTGTTTAAACGTTTATTAGCAGCTGCGCAAATGACGGTGATTTAAAATAACCGGTAATACGGAAGGAATGGTCAAATTTGATAAAATAACTTACATTCATTTCATATCAATTTAGATGAGCTGGTAATGTTTGAATTGCTGCAGGTTGGATGAAGCAAGAGCTGTTTTCCTTACAATTTCGAACGGAGTCAAGCAGCCAAAAAAATTAAACCCCTGCAACTTTATTTCGTAAGTCAAACCCTGTGAGTTTGTTATGTGTTCAAAGTGCCGCGCGATCAAAGTCAAGGTCGCAGCAAGGTCAAGGGGGCGGAGACTCTCAATTATTTAATTTACCGTCTGATCTGTCGTCTAGTTTAATCTTGGTTTCAAACACGATGACAGTAAGTTGTCGTTTTCGCGAGTCTGAATGGAATTCTGCTATTATTATCGCAGATTCCGGAATCGTACAAAGAACTGACAGGATTCTTTCGCCAGGCTTTATCGCTGGCAACAGCAGACATACCGCTAGTTCTGATCCTGGACTCGCTCGATCAGCTGTCCAACGAGGACTTCGCCAGGAATCTCAAGTGGTTATCGCTCAAAGATCGTCTGCCGGCAAACGTTCACGTCGTGGTGTCAACGCTGCCCGGACAGTGTCTCGACGTGCTGAAAGCTTTTCTACCAGCAGAGAACTTGCTTGAGGTCGAGAGAATTGTTTGGTACTGTAATGTTGGTGATATTTTGGTTTTGTGGAAGGCACCGTTTTAATATTTAACAGTGTATAATTTGATTCTGATAATTTTGTTAGCCTATTTATTTCAATGGTACTATTTAAGCCTAATTGAGAATGAAACGAAGTATGTAATTAAGACCTACGTAAACTGCGTCTGATTATTTGTTATCTGGCCTAGTCAATAAGTAGGCCTACGGACAGATTTCGACGAAATTTTGCGAAGGGATAGGAGGTAGCTTAATTTGAACAAAGTGAGTAAATTTTGGTGGCAATCCGGATTGCTTTGCGGATTTTGAATCGCTATTTCACCAAAATTTGGGATTCTTTAACGTTAAGCGATAGGATATAAACTGACACTGTATTAGGTCGTTTGGTGGCGGCACTGTTCTCGGCAAAGTTTGACATCTTTAATCGCTTTTGGTCAAACTAGCTTACTTAACACTGAACAGCCTGTATTGAACAGCGTATTGTGAGTTAATCCAGTGCTGGCTGGTTGTGGCAGGTTACTGCTCTTCAGCAGGAGGAAGGTCCGGCTATATTAGATCAGATGTTGTCGAGCGACGGACGCCGTGTTACGTCCACTCAACGGGATGTTATTATGTCAGCTTTCACACGATGTCCTCTGCCTCTCTACCTGCGTCTCGCTGTCGATGTCGCCGTACGCTGGCGTTCCTACGATCAGGTCATTTCTTGTTTCTGTTATCTGCATTTACGTGCAAGAAAATGCGAAATGAAATCACCAAGAGCAAAATGCCACTAAACAGTGCATTAAGTCAGTAGGTCAAACATGATAGAAGATCACGTTGTTCTATTAGCGTAGCTTACATTTTTTTGTATTTTTCCTGCTATTTTTACATATTTATATTCATCTTTATTTACCATCTTTACTTTCTGTTGCAGCCAGTAGCTACATTAAAACATAAAAACATTACGTTGAAAGTAAGGAAAACATACATGCACTAGAGTGAATTAGTCAAACGAACAATACTGCTATGATAAACAGGATTTCACATAGCCGTATACATAAATGCGTTTTGATTGTTTTGTTTTGAAAGATGGGTTTAATGAGATTAATTAAATTAACTGAAATTAATAAAAAATAAATACAGAAATAACGCTTACCGCAACAGGTTACGATTGATGATTTCTCGGCGGATGTTCCGTGTCTGGTCGATAAGTTGTTTGATCGCTTGGAGACTCGCTACGGCCGCATGTTTGTCAAGCGTGCACTGAGCTACATCTCGGCCGCTAAGAATGGTCTTGCCGCTGCCGAGCTAGAGGATATCTTATCGTGCGATGATGAAGTTTTAGACTCGGTATGTAATCGTATAGCTTAGCCTATATGTTATGGCAATATGTAATATTGAGTTAGTATGATGGTTAACTGCACGTTTCTAATGCAATCAATCATGATCATTCATTTATTCATTCATTCATTCATTCATTCATTTAGTAAAGCGCTTCTCATCTTGAGTACGCAAGGATGTGTTAAGTAAGTAAGTAGGTAAGTAAGTAAGTAATAGTTGAATGTACATTATCAGTGGTGTATACATGCACACAGTACAGACGTTAAAATAAAATCAACAACGTTACAATAATGATGTCCACGTACTGCCAACCCAGTCTGGGTAGACTATGTTTCGCGGTCGTTTTAATCGGCCGCATTTGCGGGTCTTGCTTGTCCGTCTGTCTGATGTTCGTCTGTCTGTCGTAACTCGAACAAAAAATAAAGACTTGGGGTTAGGGTTAGCCAGTTCTCGCCGGACGGCCGCTTAGTATGTCGGCACTGGACCGACAGACGGCTGGCTGGATCGTATAGTCGTGTATTGTAGGTGTTCGTGTACTGGGTGCCGCCATTCCGGCGCATTCCGCCGCTGCTGTGGATCCGAGTCCGCCACGAGCTCGGCTTCTACCTGGTAGAGCGTGGTACGGACGGCGTGGCTGCGTACAGCTGGTATCACCGCCAGTTCTGGGAGGCCGCTCAACGCCGATACCTTTCCAACGAGTCAACTGTCACACTGGCGAGACGTGCCATTGCAGACTACTTCGACGCTCTCTGGGCTTCAGGCATGCAGGCTGACTTCCAGCAACCACTTTATTCTATTCCAATCTGTTTATTGGCATGCACCATATCACAACTTAGAAAACATTAGAACATGCTAGACGTAATTATTTAAACAGTACAGGCTACATTTGCCAACTAGGTTGAAAAGACGCGGATGGTACACAAGTTAAATTAGACAGTACAGTATATGTCAAAGTTTTGTAGTGACCGTGCGTTTTATAACTTATCACGTAGCTTTACAGCAGACATAAAATTTTGTAGATTGTTACTTTTAGAACATATTTAAATATAACTTATTGCTTTATAGTGGAAATGTGTTTTTGATGAATAATTAATATGCGACACGTTGCTGCTGTAGGAAAACCGTACTTTCCAGCCGGCGGCAAGGCGAAGCGGCTGGAAGACAGGCAGATGCCGGACCAGCCGATTGTGTTTGCCGGTGATCGTGACATCGGCAGACACCTCAATCGTCGCAAACTGCGCGAACTGCCGCACCAACTGCTGCAGCTCGCCGACTGGAAACGATTCGTTGATGTCTGCCTCCGACTGGAGTTCATCGAAGCCAGGTTCGACTATACACGAAGGTGCTTCCACACTTTTATATGGATTGGAGAGAAGAGGAAAGGAGATGTAGAAAGGGAAGCAAAGCGACGGAAAAATAGGTCAAAGTTTGATTCCTCGTTGCGAATCCTGCGTATAAGCCACTATGACTATATAAGCCTGAAATCCATTTCAGCTGACTTGTTGTATATTTGTCAGTCAGGAAATTCACAACAAATTGTGTACAACAAAACCGCAAAATAATCGAAAGCCTACAACAAATCCAGGTCCACAGCAAAATATCGAAGTACGGCACAGCAATTTAAGCTATAATATGTCATGATGGTGCTATCACACTGGCCCCTCTGTCTACTTAGAACTGGAGTCTAGAAGGCCCCCTAATAAAAATAATGAAATATGATCTTTTTAATTTTTTTATCTTACAAATATCAAGACCGTGAACAAATTCAGTTTGACGCCGTTTGAAATTTTCAATTTTTTTATCGTGTAAAAAATAGAAATGGTCTGTGAGCAGATTCGAAGCAGGACAAGGTTACGAATGCATGGCGGAGCTACAGGAAACAGCGCGCCGATCGGCACACCAGGATATCAGAGCTTGGACTAAGTTCATAGGAGCCTTTCTTAGTCAGATCCTACGACGTCCACTGGCTATTTATCAACTCGCTTCACAACAGGTTACAAGCAGTCAGTCAGTCTATTATACTATCGATCGATCAGTGGATATTTAGTCCGCCCGGAAGCGATAGCTTGCAAAGCGGACTCAAGTTTTACTGCAGATGTTTTTTTTTCAACGCGAGATCTCCGAGATGCGTGGGCCGACCGGCATAAAATTTTGCACGATGGTCTGTACTAGGCCCAATTTTATAATGCCGGTCTAAAATTTCGGGGGCCCACCCCCAAAAAATTTTAGGGGCCAAAACATGCAAAATTTGGCTCTATTTCAGACGACTTCGAAGTTCGGCGGCGAATATCTCCGAAAAGGATAAAGATATTCAAAATCGGATAAATATTATATCTACCGCGATTCCTCCCGCGTTAGGCGAAATAAGTGCGGTAAACTTTGGTCTACTAATTACGGAGATCTCGATGTGGAATCATACCCACCCAAATCGACTTTTTCGGAAGACCACATTTCGGCCCCTAGGGGGTGCTGCGCCCCCAAATTTTTACACGCGCCATAGAATGACTAAGTCGTGCCAGCACTCCCCCACCGGGGACTCAGGGACCTGGGTCCCTTTTACAATTTTTTAAAGGGGGTCCAAAATTGGCTTAGAATATAGTAAAGGAGCGCTTATAACTTCGGAGTTAGGCACCGCCCCCTTAAAATTTGGGAAGACAAAAACGTTCAAAAATCGGTGCGATTTACGACACCTTTTGAGTTTGAACGCAAATATCTGTGGAACGGATGAAAATAGCGACAAAATGTAAACCGCGTTAACGAGAACGATCTTTCCGGCGTTGAACAAAAACAATTGTGAACTTCGCTCTACTACGAACAAAGTTATAAGCGCTCATGTTGACCTACCCTAAGTCGACAATGCGCGTTCTGCGTATGCCATTGCATTTGAGTTCGGGCCACGTGACTTTGGTGCCAGGGAAATTTAACCCTCTCTAATTCCCCCCCTAATCGGACTTAGGGCGCCGGGCGGACTAACGTTGGGCTTTGCCCCAATTTTCTAGTTTTACTTATAGACTGCGCGAGTGTCTATTAAAGTATTAATGCTTACAACTGAGTGACATCTGTATGTTAAGATTTTTCACCAAGATCAGGTACTTTAACCAAATTATGCCTGTATTTTTTCAAGTAGTCGCTAAACTACGTAACTGCAGTAAGCCCTGCGTCAACTTGCAAACCGGCGAATGGACAAGTTACGGATGCAATAGGCATACTGTGTTTTGCGCAAAGCACGACCAACGTAACTGACGCAATCGTAGTCTGACGCAGACGTATGGGTCTGGTGCCGCACTGGCCATGCGTCACGGACTCAGTGGTCTGTCCACTTATGGGGCTCAACGGTCAGCGTCTGGGAAACGAGCAGCCCGCCTACGCCCCTCCGGTCAGTAGGGCCTATTCAACTAATTTATGACGAAACCGTTGCGTCATATTTTTGTACAACGGTGTATTTAGATTTGGTCGAACCCGGTGAGGCAGCAGTTGTCTGGTTACGATGAGGATCAGCTCGGTCTACCAGGCAACGTGCGTCTGATCCAGGACACGGTTCCTAGTGACGTGGAGGACCCGTGTGAACTGACGCTGCTGGGTCACACGAGCGGTGTCCGATGTTGCTGCTACTCGCCAGTTGGAGCTCTCGTCGCTTCCACCGCAGAGGACGCCAGTCTGCGCGTCTGGGACTCGCTCGGTAAGATTCAAGCTCCATCTTTTTCGATTTGTTGTGGATAGTTGTACAACGAAATGTTCGACAGATCAAAAGTCTACAACGAATCCACGCCAGCCTAACAGACTGTCATAATGTACAGCTTATGGCCATTTCACACCTACGACGCCGACACCACTCAACTCAACTCGATGTGAACTCGAATTGCCGACGCGATTCAACTGCTGTGCCCACCTACGACGCCGATGACGCGACTCGACTGTCTCCGACTATTTTCGACAGTTCAGTCGCATCGTCAATTCTGTTTACACTTACAACGCGACTCAACTCAACGGTAAAGTCGCGTCGGCGTCGTAAGGTAGATGTGAATTGGCCATTAGTGTACGACCAACAAATCCACAAAAATCCAAAAAAGCAGAGTTTGGTCGAAATTTTTTTCTATTGTTTTAACTTGTTACGCGTGTGAATTTTTCCTCCGACGAAGTGAAGCGAGAAAAAGGTTGTCTTGTGTCTCTGTTTCTCAGCTGGGTCACTCAAACATTTATAATTATTAATTTTGGTAAAATTCTGTGAAAACGTTGGCCAGGACTCAAGGAGGAAACAATAAGACTTTAGTGACGATCCGAATTCGTTTTGTTAATTTTAGATTATTATTGGGAATTTTATCATTTACTGCACTTTCTGTCAAGCAGCAAAGAGTTTCTGTTTATTTTTAGATGCCATCTCAAACATTTCTACTTTTTGTCGTCTTCTAGCACACCGAGTGCGTTTGAGGTTATTTGCAGTTAACACGTTAATATATAAATTGTTTACTTATTTACTTACTTACTTACTTACTTACTTACAGGTAGCGTTTGTGGACAGGTGGCTCTGAGGTGATGATCGTGACAGATCTACCAGGTCCAGTGTACCCGGATCTTGCTGATCCGTACCACGGCGAACGTCCGTGCTGTTTCTCACACGACGGTCGACACGTTGCTACTGGGTCTGAAGATGGATTTCTTCAAATCTGGGATCTTACTGGAGCCCAGGTTTTTAACATCAGCATTGTAGTTCGTTGTCTTATAAAAAGTGGCATTATTTTTTCAACGTCTAATGTACCGTACTTCGTTGTAACACAGCAGTGAACCGAGCGTCGCAACCCCTCTCACAGCAGCCCGTGGTTGTCATTACTCTTTTTAACATGCAGAATAATTTGTTTTATCCTACGTCTGCCCCATTCTAACCACCACGTGTTTACCATAACCTTCGGAGCTTTCAACTAACTGAAGTTGGCACGTATTCCAAAGTAAAAGAAGAAGAAAACGGAAAAGAAGATTAATGTTAGTTCTTCTGTAACAGTTGCTGTAGTTTGAGTTTACGACTAATTTGGTTAGCAAAAGAATTTCAAAATCGGCTGATGTTTGACCAAGAAGTCGTGGCTGTATGAACGCATGGATTACCCGTTACGTAACATGTACACCACGTCTTGAAAAACTAAGAAAATGTTTTTTTTGTCAAAACTGCGTCAAATGTTCACCAATTTTGACAATTTTTGGCACAACGATGGTTTTGACGATGAGATTATGTGACTGAGGTACACTTGTTTATCACATTTTCACCTAATTTGTGTTACACAGGTGTACAGTAAGGAGACGAACTCGTCGTCGATCACAGGCGTAAAATTTAGCCACGACGGTGAAAAGCTGGCCGTCTCGTCTAAAGACTGCAGTCTGTGTCTTTACAACGCAACTACAACCGACTACCGACGACTGGCTAAGACTAGCGTCTATGTACGCAGATAGTCGGCCATCGTCGTGGACCTGTCACGGCATAAGTCACCAAGCTAAGACTGATTAGGCGTGAATACAACTGGCCAAGACTAGCGTTGTAGAAGCGGCAACTAGTCATACGATTACTTACGACTATGTGGAGTCACTGGCCTTTGCTGAGACTAAGATAAGACTAAGTTAAGAAGCTAAGACTTATCTAAGACTGACTGGGACTGGTTAAGACTAGCGTCGTGGGAGCTGCGATGGGTTGCGACTGGTCGTGCGACGACTCGCGACTGTGCGTCGCGTTGACTGGTGGAGTCGCGGGACTTGCGATTGTCGATGCCTGCAACCACAGCGTTCTGTCGCAGGAAAAGGTTCGTTTTTGTCTGTCTGCCGAATGCAGTGCATCCATAACTTCGTAGTGAGTTATCCAGCTTGCAAACAGATTGCAGACAAACGGATAAACCGACAGACACGGTTAGAACGTACACTTTCTTTCGGCGGAATTAGTCATGTTCGCTGTGAAGATGAAAGAGTCTGTGACTCCCGTTGCCGCTGCTGATAAACAGACGCAACTCGTAACTTAATTACTTCTTCGTTTAGCTTCGGCGAATGACAAATTCGCAGTGGTAACAGCTATGCCTATACGATACCATAACCTTGTCGATTGTTTCTTGGACCACTCCCTATCTTCAAAAAATTATTAAAATCATTACTTCTTGAGTAATATATTGGTCAGGCAGACGAACCGACCAACACATCGACACGGATAAAACGACAGAACCTCGTTCCTGCGGCGGTGGTGACCGTTAGAGCTATACCCCGTTTTACACGATGAATCAAACATGAAGCAAATGTATTCAAAATACACGTGCACGACGTGTGCTCTAAGTTTGCTTCACGTTTGCTTCATCGTGTAAACATGGTACATGTATTACAAATTGTTGTTTTTTTGTAACCTGTCGTACAGACTTTTGTACTTCTTTGTGTAATTACTAATCTCCAAGTAGTTCTGGCAACTAAGGTAACTCTGATTCATTGCCTGATCGGTTGATTGACTGATTGATAACTATACTTTATTTTATTATTGTGTTGTGCATTTCGACATAGCATAGTTCATGATAACAGGCGAATCAGGGCGTCGCGCTAGGGGCAGAAAAGCAATTATTTTCTCCCTGAATTTTAAACTGTCGCAAAATCTTTTTGTCGGAAAAAAATTGTTCAAAGTGCAAAATTTGGGGTATAAAACTCTCATTTCGTAGAAATTTAGGGGCAAAGTTAAAAGTTTGAGCAACTATAATCTCTGCTGTCGGAAATTAGTAACTGTCTGTCAGAATTCTGTGGAAAATTTTGCAGTGTCTGTCGGAAAATCGCAACTTTCTGCCCTGAGTACTTTTTAACCGACGACGTCGCTGAGGTTGAATATTGTACTGTATGCATACGTACAGGGCTACGTGGATTACAACATCTGCTGTGCGTACAGTCCTCGTAATGACGTCATAGCGACGGCCGGGTCAGATTCATCGATAACTCTGTGGGACGCCGGTAGAGGGCGCGCTGTGAGCCGGATCACTGGGCACAGAGGATGGATCTGGTGCGTCGTGTTTACACCTGATGCTAACAAACTCATCAGCTGCTCCTCGGACAGGTAGCACTTAACCCTTTGAACACTTTTCAGCCGACCGACCGTTGTGTTTGTGGTACAATGCGTCGTCCGTCTGTCGTCTCTCTGTCCAAATGTAATCTGGCTAAAAAGTGTGTCATAGAGGATTGGCGATGGTACCGTTGGATATGGCATTGACAAGTTTCTATAGGCTGTCGATAGTAACCATGTCGCTAACTGCAGCGGTTTGTCCGCAATTTGCAGCGTAATTATCTGGGGGAGGTGCCGAAAGTTATCATTTTATCCCGTTATGTAAGGAAGTAACCAACTACGCTTACATTTGCTAGCCTTCGGTCGCAGGGAGTACGCAAGTCGGCTCTTTTACTATTTTTACTAACGGTGTGTAGGACGGTGAAAATCTGGGACGTGGGAACGAGGTCATGCGTGGTGACACTCGGAGGTCACGTGCACCGAGTCTGCTGGGCCGCCATTCATCCCGACGACCCCGGCAACATGGTGACGTCATCGCACCTGCTGGTGACGTCATCGCTGGACAACTCGCTAAAGATCTGGGACCTGGGCGCCTGCTTGACAGGCAAGGTGCCCGCCGTGGGTGGGCTGCATTACGTCGTACTGCGAACCAGCGCTGACCGCCAGTACCTGGCTAGCAACCAGCAACAACGACGACGACAACAACAACAACTACTACTGTGGCTACTACAACAAGAATATACTTGGCTAGTAACCAGGGCTGGGGTATGTCGTGCCAGCTGACGGAAGTGGAGACTCGCAAGGTGTTGGATGTTGCCACAGCTGGTCACAAAGGCTTCGTGGACAATGCCGCGTTCAGCGTCGACTCAACGAGCCTGATCAGCATAGATACAGGCCACCGAGGACAATACACGGTCTGTACGGGATTAATGCATCAAATTAAAACCGCTATTTCAGTTAGGCCTAATTAAGTTGCACCACGATTTATGAATAATAATAATAACTTTCAACGTATGAGCTTATTAACATACGGTTGGCGCATGTTTTCCTTCACAGGTGTCCCGATGATTAGGTCTACTGTGCAGTAGGCGCCTCGGGTGCCTGAGCCGCTTGGCGCGTGATACACCACCATGGAATTTTTTGACGTCTGGCGTACATGGCGACCTTACTTTTGGCCTGTTGAACAAATGAAAATTGCACACCGTTTACCTTTTTCCACCCGGTGCTGGTTTTTACGCCTTTGTTTTTGAGTTAGCTTACGTACGGGACGGACGGACGGACAGACAGACAGACAAACAGACGGACGGACAGGTAAAATGTATAATGCGGCTTTTATTTTTGTCATTACCATAACCTACAACAAACTTTTCTCAAATGGTTCAACGTATCTCGCTACAGAAAAAAACATTTTCTGTGACGTTTCTTGGTAGGTCTATATTTGGTTACTTTGGCAATATTTATCAATATTTATGATCATTTATTATTTAGCGTACGACGTCATATCGGTCCACTATGCAACGTGTGGCGTGTGTAATCTGTGTATGTCTAGGATCAGTCCGTGTACAAAGCTGAAGCGAAAGTGTCCAGTGTTCCAGACGGCAAACTGCTCTATACGCTGCCAGCCGTGGCGCCATCTGCTGTCGCATGCAATGACATGTGCATCGTTATCGGTACCATATCCGTTTCAGTTATCGTTTTCGTTCTTGCCGTCTTCCGTTGAACTATGAAATCAATCACATCAATAAAGACTACAGTCGTTAGCGTTTAGATTACAAAGTTTATAACACTCTGGAAGTATTTACTTTCGTTTCTTTCGTTCCTGCGTCGTTTATCACATCAATCTGTTGTTCATTTTTTTCAGCAAATGGTTCTCACAAATAGGCCTACAATATGTGGCTTTATCCTCGATCTGTAAGCATAAGCACTGCAAATATGGTGGGAAAATATTCTGGAAAAGCCTTATGGAATTGTTTTCATTGGCGCACCCTGTATTGTGTTTTATTGTAATATGTTCAAAATTGCTACACAGAGGCCACGGAGCTATAATATTTATTTCTACTTCCATGCACACAGGCACTGCTGACAACGGAAACTTGCACGCATTTGACGTCACCGAGTACCAGCTGTTGGTCACGTGGTCATTTGATGATGACGTCACTAGCTCGAAAGGTCAATCAGTAACCAGCGTCACTTGTTCGTCAGCCAATCACCGGGTTGCTGCAGCGGCTGGACAGCGGGTTAAGATCTGGGATATCAGGTGCGAAAAAGTCTCCTTTTTTCTCCGCATGACTCTTTGGCACGAGCGGCCAAAATTTTTAAAAAATACTTTATGCCATCGTAAACGTTCGTTTTTGCGCGCGAAAGCAGCTACTGCTTTCAGCGCGTCTTAGCCATCGCAATTCTGTCTGTCTGTCCGTCACACGGGTGGATCAGTCAAAAACGGTGCAAGCTAGAATCATCAAATCTTCACCATCTGCTGCCTGGAAGACTCTAGTTTCAGGAACCGTAAAGCTATTCCATAAATTCGAAGGGGGTTACCCCGAGCGATTGCGCTAAATGAGGGGTGGGCAAAATTTGCGATTTTTGGCCAATAAGTTGCTGTATCTCAGTAACGGTGCGAGATAGGGCCTAGGTTAGGCTACTATTAATCACTAATAGGAAGTCGTACACTGGCTCTCGATTGGCGCCGAATTCAATGACTTTAAATGACCTTGAACGCTAAAATAGGGGGTTTTATGGATTTTTTGGCGATTTATGGTTGCGACACAATAAGTCTACAGGGTGGCCCAAAAAAACGAGGCCACTCTGTTATATAGCTTCTAACTTCAGAAATACTGCTTAGATCTACACGATTTTTTGCAGAAATCAAGGTC
>Ga0056128_1002572_pt1 | contig 21625 bp, 6 predicted proteins | sample WorMetLIZISLAND2_FD_71113 | JGI IMG/M metagenome (GOLD analysis project Ga0056128, IMG submission 71113) | Marine gutless worms symbiont microbial communities from Max Planck institute for Marine Microbiology, Germany - Olavius geniculatus... ... | reverse complement strand
CCTTGCGCGAGACCGCGTCGTTTGAGCCATCGCGCGCAAAAATCCGCCGAAGGGTCTGACCTGTAGGTGAGTTTCTGAAAAAAGGTATATGGATAGCTATAAAAATTTTTGCGTATATTTTATCCATTTGCCGGGAAGCCCCCCTTGGAGGGATTTGCATAAAATTTAGCATGACGAGTCCTTTCGTCGACGTAATCGATCGTGCCAAATTTTATCTTAATCGGATCTGGGGTTTTGATTCTGTGGGGGGTCGAATTTTTGGCTTTCCCATAAGAAAGAGAAGTCGCCGTTAACACAGGGCTTGAACTACCGTTCAGCCTGTGATCAATCTGCGGAAAGCGTCTTGTCCAGAGAATCAGATAAAGCTATCGGCATGTTGTTATTTTTCATCGTTACACGAGTGCGGACAAACAACATGGATCTGTCTCATGTGCGGCTTCGTTTAGCCGGACATGTCTGACAAACGAAAATTTGCCTTGTTTGCCAGGCTGACTCAGATTCTTTATAAGCACAAGCTACACTTACTCTGTATGCAGACCTGCTGTTGTAGGCTACGGCAGATCCTTGAAAATCAAAAACCTACACAACAAAATAAATTCGACATTTCGACATGTTGTGGGATTCGAAGGATTTAATCAAACTCTCGTCACTCGGAATCAGAAAACCTTCACAGAAATAGCCAAAAAGTCATTATCATTCATCAGGTACGATTTTCGAACTTGAAATACATAAAATTGCATTTGCGGCCGAGCTTTGCGTGCCCCAGATAACGAGAAAAAGCTGTCATCCGTTTTCGAAGACGTCGAGCTAAATAATAAAAAACTGGTTCGAGACTCAGCGGCCGGAGTCCAACCCCTCCCTCTTGGAAACTTGTGATTATATATGAGGGCCTAAAATCGAAGTACCGGAATTTGTGTAGGCATATATATAAGCCTATACACAGTCTATAAAGTATAGACAAGCATTATCAATTGCGGCTTATTTACTTTTGTGTGCCAATGTAAAGGTTTTCATTCGTCGGCAATATAGTTTCTCAATTATTTCAATTTAAGGTTCTAGTTTGTCAACTAACTGTGTTTAAGCGGCTTGCATGGTTGAAGCAAATCTGCTATACTGACACCGATGTTGCGTGCCGTGCCGTGGTCTGTACGTCTGTTTGTTATAGGGTGTTTACACGATCCAGCAAACGTCCAGCAAACGTCCAGCATTAGCACGTGTATTTTGAATACATTAGCTGGAAGTTTGTTGGACGTTTGCTGGATCGTGTAAACACTCCCATTACTTGCAATGCGTTTGCTTAAACCATTAGACCGAGTGAGACGCTATTTGGGCGGAACAGGGACAGGTATCAAAATGGTGACAGTGGCTGAAACTTCGTCCTTTATACCGCTATAACGGTGCTCTTAGCAGACGTTTAAAAGCATCCTGCAGCTATTTCCAAAGTCTGGAAAATTTTCAAATCGACTGACCTGCAAAAGATTTCAAGCAGACAACACGATGATGCATCACGGTGATCTGCCATGTGCAGGTAACCGTTCAGTCACGTGACTGTTTTAAACAAACACCGCCGTCTCAGAAAAGAACTTTTACGGTTTTTTCACTGCTTCGTTCAGCGATATCACCAATATATCCATGACGACAGTGCTTTAGTTGTCTGTTTCGCGGCAGTGATGTAATCCATCGAATTATAACGACAATTGATGATGCCAGAGAATCGGATAGTTGTAGTTGCTTCCCATTTTTACTTCCTGTTGCCGGCATAGCCGCCTGTTGTGGCCATTTTTTACGCTAATTGCAGCTTTAGTAGTAATTGTTTAGTAGTTGTAGTACATTGGCTATACGACGTCAAGCGATCCGTTTAACTAGGCCTAACTGTTGAATTCTACTTCCCGTCGCTCATTAGCGGTCACGTGACCATAGAATGACGCGGCAATCAAAAAAGCGCGCCGTCGCGCAAAAAAATATGCCTTTGGCTTCAGTAACCACGCAACTCGGTACTGAAGAATCTTCGACTAGTAACGCAAAACCCACATCGAAACTCGAACTCGGAATCGTACTCGAGTCGATGTGAACGCGCCCTGAAACGACGCAGTCGTATCCGTAGAATGCAAGACACAGCTTTAGCAGCGGTTACCATAGCAACACGTCCAACCGATAACTGACTTTTTGCTACAGTGGTACTCCCTGTTGACGTCACATCTATCGCTGACGTAATCGCAACGTTAACCCCGCTGTCCGAACCTGGTAGCCCACTGCACTCAAAACGCGTCGCTACACTACCTTGTAAAATGTAAATTTTTAAAACTTACACCTACCACACAGTTTGTATTTACTCCGGTGTCCGAACGCACGTTTTCGGCGCAGGCCGGCGGCGGACTTGTTCGATGTGTTTCACTCGTGAACTTCCATTATCTCTGAGAACGACAACGATCTGTGTCTCTAAGCTGGTCGACGACTCCGCACGATGTTATTCCGACAACGAAAACTGGTCGCTAAGTTGGTTCTCGGGTTTACATATCTTTGCGGCACATGGTATACGACGACGATTTCTAGGCTGGTTCCCGGGACGACCAAACAAGTCGCCCAGCTGGTCTTCTACTACGTGATGTTATTCCAGTGATAGAAAATTCGACGGATGTACTGACTGAATCTTGCTCCATAGGTCACAGCGTCAGTGTGCAGCGCTGCCGTCTAAGACTTTCGGTCGTCACAGCGACGCGCACGCCTTCTAAGCTGGTTCCCGGAACGACACAAGTCGTCGAGCTGGTACGCGAGACCACACACGATGTTATTGCGACAAGGCCGACTACAAGACTGACTAACGCCGACTGGCGGGGCAGGCGACGGCGATCTCTGGCGCCTCGACATCGTCGAGTCGTCGACGACAATTTATGGAAATAGATGCCACGCTGGACGACGGGACGGGACGGGACGCGTGGCGACCCACGCCACGCGCTTATAATTGCATCCGGTTTGCGCCAGGGTGGCCCGGACGGGTCTAGCCACTCTAGTCGAGAAGTCTAGGTAGATCGCGAGCCAGCCGAGTAAACGTTGTCGATGACGGCCACAGGCCGAGGGCGAACCGCGACTCTGACTACAGGCAGACCCTAAGACTCACCTATAACAGGTAACCTGCTGACAGACCGGGTACCAAAATTTAACTTTCGGGACGGGATCGGAACGAGAAATAATAAGCAACACACAGACATCTAATTGCAACCGTCTTTGCTGTTATTGACGTTTCGCCGACCGCTGTTGCCTTCTTCGGAACGATGCTTTTCACTCGACGCGTGTCGCTGCGTCAAAAATAATCTTTGTTTCTCTCAACTTTGACACTGAATGGCATAACTAAACATTGTGTTAGATAATTTTTCGTATTGTAGGTCTAATATATCGAACAGTTCGGAGCATTTGTTTTGGTTTGCCAAAAAATCAGATAGTTCACACGCCTACCAATGTGCGTGCATGCCAGACAATCGCGCCAGTTTTATTGATACTGTAGATTGCCGTATTTCAGTCTACACAGAACATGATACTGAATCGATCATCAAATCTGCTATAGTTTGAGCATACATTTCACCAGGTCTGCAAAGAAGCAAAATTACTAAACTATTTCCCGATTTCGTAACATATTTCGTTACTTACTTATCGCACAGCAGATTCCGGGTCGGCCCTCGTTACGGGGCAGACTTGGTAATAAGTGGCGAGGGGGTAGCTGGGCGAGGTCTTCGATTAGCAATTGAAATCAAGACTTTCTGCCCAGTCGGCCGGCCTACACTCTTGCATTCTGCACATGCGTCGTATACTGCCATGACGCGGACGGCCCGTTCCTCATGCATAGTTATCAGCCGTTCGTCTCCCCGATATATATATTGACCCGTCAGCCGTTCTCCCACAAATATTTCCCCCTCCCTATCTTCTCTCCACATATATATCGTTATTTACGTATTTACTCAGTGTTTCGTGCTTTATTCAGCGTCTTTTGGTGATCATGAACCATACAAGTAATCTGAGAAATGCTCACGTGACGCGCGACAGCATCGGTGCTGCCACCTTAGAAATCAGTGTACAACGTGCAATAAAATAATAATCTGTCGAATCTGTACGGAGAACTCCTTGAACCTAGGAGGTCAAAGCTACGTTATATGCTAAAAATGTCATGCGCAAGATGTTCTTGTCTAGCATCTACAGTAGGGGCCCTAGTTTCAATGCGATTCACTGTTGATATATGCGTTTTTGGATTCCAAGAGAGTTGAAGGTCATGAACGTTGATACTCCCGCAAAGGTTGTCAGCGATGCTTGTTACGGTAAGCAACAAGCCTGTGTTCAGAATCAGAGCGACGAAAATGAAACGAACTAAGATGAAATACAACGAAACGAAACAGTTTAAAATAAAATAAACTAAAATGCGAGCTCCCTAATTTTAGTAGGCCTATGTATATACTGTGTAAACTCTTTATAGAAAGTGCTTAAATTGTGGAAAAAGTGGGGAAACTCGAACAAACGCGCAAGACCTCGTAGGCGTCGAAATCGAGACGCTAAAGGCGTTGTTGGGGATAGCTCAGGGGAGAAAATGTCCCCTCTCCAGTCGACCAGGAGGTCTGGGGAACGACGTAAGCTCTTCCAGCAGTGTCTGGGGTGGAGACCCAACCGAGATTAAAATTGGTTTATTTTAGCCATACAATCTGGCTTCTGGTGACGATTTTTTTAAAAACAAAAATGATGACAGGAAGTGGTCACAGAAAGGTTCACACCACAGTGGTTCCCCTCCAGGTCTCCCAGAAGTACGGGAACGTCGTTCCTTTTTGAAAAAAATGAGGGAACGACGTTTTCCGCGTTTCCCCACCCGCAATTAAATTTAAGCACTGTTTTATAGACGCAATTAAAATGAACAGAGATTTTGGTTCATTGCAGTTCAGTTTATTTCCGTCGTCTTTAGGTTACTGCAAACAACAGGCTTTGGTCGAGTTATAAGGTTGAGGCTATAAGGTCACAGAACTATTTAACAGTGTATTTTTGAATTCGGGGTTAGATGGAAAGGGTAAAAAGTGCGTTTTTCAACGAAAAACTGGCCACATCTCAAAAACGGAAACGGTGAAATATAGAGCCAAGGTTACTATTAATCAATAAAAAAATACGCCGTTTCAGATGAAATAAAAAATATTGACCTTGGATGATCTTAAAGGTCTCTGACAACTAGTACGGTCGGCTATACTAATGACAGCTGGGATTTTTGTTATGTAGTAGCAGTTAAAAATTGTCAGCATTAGGCCTACTGCGGGGTGCTGATAGAACACTGCGCGTAAATGTCCATTGGTTCGATTGCATTTCAATTTGTTATCTAATGCAGTGTGACATCGTGGACAAATAAGATATGTTGTAGATTTCTTGATCAGTTTTGGTATAGCACGATGTAGGCTTACAACAAATCTGCAACAAATCAAAGAAAGTAGAGTTTCTGCTTAAGTCTAGCTACTTTCCGAGTTTTGCTCATTTTCGCATAGTTCGCGTCAGCCATATTGGGGAGAGAAAAACTCTCCCCCTTAGCGCCAGGAGGGGTGGCGGTATCAACTGGTTGGTTGATCTGCGGGACTGTCAGACATGACAGTGAATGTCTAAGTACTCAAGGGTGACCGGCACGTGACTCGGGGATGCTGGGCTGCTATCCAATCAGCGTCTCGTCTCTACTGATCACCCCCGGGATCATCGACGATCTACGATATCTGGGCGCGTTCGGTTTTTGTAACCGACCGTCCGGTCGAACCGATCCGCGACTAATTCGGTTGATCTCGTACTAGAAAAGCTTTTTCGCTCGATCGTGGAAAGTCGAAAACTTTTAATGACATAAAAATCAGTTTGAGCTGGTATGGCTGTTTTAGATCTTAGATTATACTGCAATTTTTTTCTCAGTCCGAGTTACAAATTGTCGTCGAAGAACATATAACACTGCAAGGCAGAAACTTTTTATATTGCTACAGCAGCAGATGCAAAACACTGAAATGTCTTCTATCAAAATTTTCGGAGCGTTTAGTAACGTGATGTAAACTGATAGCGGTAGATGACTTTAAACGAACATAGGGCCTACAGTCACACGTAGCTTGAAATATGCAAAGATGGGTTTTAAAATCCGAAGATTAAAACATTTTTTTTGGTTTTCGATTTTTTTTCTGAATTTTGTTCTGCTCCTACCAAGCCAAAACCGTTTTTGTGCCTCTTACAGCTTACAAAATCTTTAAAATTGTATGCATAAAGGCCTGTTCTTAGTCATTTGCTTTGAATTTATAAGTAATGCGTGCTGTGCACGCTATTGTTTGAGGTCAGATTTGAGATGCATATGAAAGATTTATTTTGTCGACAAAATTAAGATTAACATTTAGTCAAGATTTTGATAGCCACGTGAATGACGTGGCTGATGTTAAGCACGGATGAACATTCCGACCGATGCATTTTGTAGAATAGCCTTGCTTATTGTGTATTTTTTCTTAAATTCGTATTAGGCATCTATACCATACAGTGATGTTGAGTAAAGATTTTCAAAAGCGATTGTAATCAGAGCGGCTCGGTTGGATGCGAAATTCGAATGCAGCCAAGGGCCAATTGGCTCAATTGAATTGCTCCTCGGGTGCCAGTAAAAAACAACCCCTCTTTCTCCTCATCTCCCGACTTCCACGCTACGATCAGGCTATTGCTATGCCGGTAAAATCGTTGCAGTTAGCGTTTTGTCTGCCCAGTGTGTCACTGAATTGATAGCGTCGCACGAAAATTCGCTTTATCAATCGTGCTTTCATCGACGTTTTATGGTTAAGTTTAAACATCACGATTGCTGTAAATTAAAGTTTGATCGCATTGCATTGCTTTAGTTACTATAATGTCGGCTATTTGCTACTGTCTAATTTACTATCGCATAATTTCGTTAGCATCATTTTTTTCTAATCACATGCTTCTTAATGCATGCACACCATCTTTGGACCGAATTGTACATTGTGTGAAAAAATGCAAAATATTTGCAAACCTATTATCGTTTTAGTGATGTTATTATAGTGTCATTATTATTAATTTATTAGTATTATTTGTAAACGTTATATTATTACACATTTTTACGCACGACAGCATGTAATGCTTCGCACGTCTTAGCCATCGTCAAGGCGTCCGTTCGTCCGTCCGTTTGTAGGTCTGTCCGACTGTCACACTCCGGTATTGTGTCAACGCAAGGCAAGCTAAGATCACGAAATCTTTACTGTGGACTGCCACGAAGACTTTGTTTTTCGGATCCGTAAAGCTTTTCCCGAAATTCGTAAGGGATCACCCCGATCTAGGGCGCTAAATGATAGTGGGTACCAAAACTTGGCCATTTTGAGCCAATAAGTCGTTGTATCTCAGAAACGGTGCGAGATAGGGCCTAGGTTACTATTAATCACTAATAGGAAGTTCCATACGCCCTTTCGATTGACATTAAGATCAATGACCTTGAACGACCTTGAACCCCAAAATAGGGGGCTTTAGTGATTTTTTCGCGATTTTGGGCTGCAGCGCACATTTCAAGAGTAAATTGCGCTGAAATCTTTTGAGATAGACCAAGACAACCTGCAATATGGAATTTGCAGCATTAAAGGTAGATTTTAGCAGTTCAAGTCCTGACCCCATAGGTTTATGGAGACCTCCGCCTGCGGGCGTCGAAGAGGGGTACCCCATAAAAGGTCGTTATTTTACCGCTGTTGGCTCGTCTAGCGCTTGCAGATAGACATAGACTTGTTGCTTACTGTAACAATAACTGCTGACAAGCTTTTAATAGTTTAACAATAATGACCTTGAACGACCTTGAACCCCCAAAATATGGAATTTTAGTGATTTTTCTGCAATTTTGGCTACTGCACACACTGAAACAGTAAATTGCAACGAAATGGATGGAGACAGACCAGGACAACCTGCGAACAGGAATTGCTATATGCTGTCGCGAGTCTCGTGAGCTCTGCTCACATTATTTGTAGAGCTAGAGTTAACATTTTTTAAAAGTTGTTGTGATTGATTTTTAAAGTGTATGCTAAGTCTTGTGCATGTATTTGACATTTTTCATATTTCTGCTGTTTTCGCGTTTTTGGCGACCAATGAAGATTTTCGTCGTGAATAATTGTTCTTGCTGTAAAGTTATAAGTAGAGCGTCGTAAGCACAATGTATATATGCCACGAGCATTTTTTACACAGACAGACAGACAGACAGGCAATCAGGGCTGCAGTGCGACGGCTGATCTCGTAGAGTCAAGAATTAGCGAGCGCATTGACCCAGAAATTCGAGGCTTTTCAGCTGCTGCTGCTGCTGCTGGACACAATACGACGTCACTGTTGGCAAATTGTCAATCTGACCGCAGAGCGTGCGCGAGCGTAGGAGCACACGTGTGATTCTGTGGGGGACTGGCTTCGATAGGCCGATTGCGACGGTAGGCCTATATGGTTACACCAGCTTCTGTTGGTACAGTTACTTTTTTATGCAGCGGTAAAAGTGTAAAAAAACGAAAAAAACACTTGCAAAAGAATAAAAATGGTTGTCAAAATTTTGCATTTTTTGCAGTTGATTGAGTAGTGAAGCTATATATACCATTTCCCAAATTTGTACTATCTATTTATAGCCGACTCTACTTAATTAAAGGTCGAGCTATTTGCAAGAGTTGTCGTCCGTCTGTCCGTCACGTACTTATTGTAGCTAAGCGGTGCAAGATAGAGCCTAGGTTGCTATTAATTGCTAATAGGAAGTGGCATGTGCCTTTTCAGATAAAATGAAAATCATCGACCTTGGATGATGTTCAAGGTCAGTGACAACCAGTACGGTCGTCCTCTCCCTAGCGACAGCTGGGCTTCTTGTTTGCGTTAGGCTACTGATGACGTGCCGGAGCCTTCAACATACTGAAGTTGGCGCGTAGCCTATTTCGAAGCGTGTCCATGTCAAAACCGGGAACGACAAAACCGGGAAACAGTCATCTAGGCTTAGGTTTAGGAAATAGGCTAGAGTGAAGGATAGGGTTAGGGGTATGGCTAGGGTTAAGGGCTACGGGTTTAGGGTTCGTGTAGTGAAGTAGTTTTGACGTTCCCGGTTAAAGGTGTTGTGGTTCTCGTCAGACGAATACAGATTTTCACCAACTATCCCACTTCCGTACACTCGACAGTTTTAGTTTAGGACGGGCGGGCATCGTGCGATTCCCCGTCCCACTGAGAGAATCTCGGCAGAGCCTTGGTTAATCGGCTAAACTCGGTCCCTCCCGTCACATAGACGACCCGACCCTACCGGCCGGTCAATTTGCGGCGGGCAGCGAGCGACCACAATGCCCGTGCTAAACAGAAACTATTGTCCCCGGCGACAGTTTAGAAACGCCGACCGGTACCGACACGGGCTCGCTGCGCCCGGACCGTTTTCGTCCGTGCGTTCGTTGGCTATTATGATGTAGCGTTGCACGGTGCGGCTGGAAAACGCCATCTGGTGGCATCGAGGAGAGTCACAGGAGAGAGAGGTTCTGCAATAACGTCTCCACTTGCATACCAACGACTTGAGCTTCAGCCACAGAGCGCGTCCGTTGTCTGTAAGTGATCCGCATTATACTGTAGGCCTATGTCTCAACGAGGAACGCAAGTGACATCTACTAGATGTCACTTGAGGAACGTTACAACCAGAGCGTGTGAGCGAAGCAAAGTGCTGAGAGTCGCGGAGCGGGAACGGAGCGGTGAACGGAGAGCACAGAAATAAGCATGGGTGTCAATCCCAATGGTACAGAAGAGACACGTCCTTCCAATATTTGGACTGGGGGACACTAATGTACCGCTCAATATTTCAGTAGTAATAGCAGTAACGTACACGGAATTTTCATCCGTGCAACATTTTGGTGGGTCCATTCTAAGAGAAATCATTACAAACTAAAATGCACCAAATTCTACTTCGGCTGGTGCTCTGCCCTACTAGGGTTAGGGTTAGGGATGATCTTAATGAGCTAAAATTTAGGGGTCAGGGGCTCAGGACCTACTTCTAAGAGAAGAGAAAAGTTAAAAGAAAGAAGAAACAACACCCCATTCACGTCGAAAGCTGCAAGGCACATAGAGCATGCCCTTCGACTTCCAAATGTTTAATTTTCCCGACCACTATATGCAGCTGCACAAACTCGGACATTCGACACCACACTTTGCATGTTACCTTTAAATTTTTGGGCAGACCACTGTAAGCTGAAAGGTCAGCCCTTTGTCATGGTTGTCGTCCGTCCGTCCGTCCGTCTGTCTCTTTGTCCGTCTGTCTGTCTCGGATGTATTATGGCTAAACGGTGCAAGATAGGGTTTAGGTTACTATTAATCACTAATAGGAAGTGGCATACGCCCTTTCGGATGACATAAAAACATCTACCTTGGATGACCTTCAAGGTCAGTGACAACCAGTACGGTCGGCTCCAGCCTAGCGACAGCTGGGCTTCTTGTTTACGGTTAGCTATCTGCCACTGGCACTAAACCCCAGCGACTCCGCTGCTCCCGTAATTTCCCGCATGGATGCCGCTGAATATTCACCTCCCAAGTTGTAATGACACTGAACTTCAAAACGATATCATAACCAACTTCATGTGTTGATATTTTTCGCACTTATATGACTGTGTCTGAAATGTATTCTTAACTCCTGAAAAAGCAACAGCGTCAATGAACTATTTTGCCTGTAACGTCGCCGTATCGAACACGTTCAGTATGCTTCACGAGTGTTTACTGCACAGAAAAATATCGACTTTAATAAAATTATTATTTTACATAATTATTTACAACATGCACAACGTTCGGAAAAATCTTCATGCAGCAGGTATACGTAAATAATAATCTGTACAGCAATGAAAGAAAGGATATGACAGTATCTTGCCATGTTCACACAATGCATGTCGACAGTTCACGTTGGTGCTTTTACCGTGCAATGAATAACGATTGTCATATCGCTGTCGAACATTGTAACCACGAAATACAACGTTGTTGTACACAGGTTCGTCTTTGGGGTGAGGTGGCACCCCGCGCCCCACTAGGGCCCCAACGGATAATGGATCGATCGATCAATCTAACCGATTTTCAATGCATGGGGATGAATTATTGTCACAACTTGAACTGAATTAAAAAGTATATAAAATGTTGGGGAGCCAAAATATATAGTCCAATTTTTTTTCGCTCGCTCCGCTTGCGAAAGTATATATATCTAAAAACCAAAGAAGCTCCAGGCTTACCGTACAGGCTTAGGTCCATCCTACGGTTTTATGATGGTCACAGGTCGATCACTAAACTGTGGTATTAGGGGTCCCGCGGGTAAGTCAGTGCCAAGGACCCCGCGCTGCCAAAAGACGGCCCCGGTTGTACAATGCTACTTCAATATTAAATCATACGAAAGCTTGTCTGTCCGCAAGATAGGTTACTCAAAAAAACAGCATATGGATTATGGTTAATTCTTTCGGACTGAGGGCGTGGCCTATACAGAAAGCATATTCTGGTGACGATCCGGGTCGATTTTAGCATGACACTGATCTCGGAATCGAAAAGGAACTTTATTTACTGTTGCGATTCCTGCATTTAAATGGACAACCTAGGCCTATGAAATAAAGCGCATTTTCGGCGGAGGTTTAACATGCTTTCTATATAATAGTATTATCAATGTAATTATAGGCCTACAACCTTCAAACGGAATGCCTCGAAATTATTATAACATAATTATTATAACATAAATGTTCTTACTTGACGTTTTTTCTTGTACCAAATATGATCAACACTATATATAGAAAAAACGCATTGGCCGTTCTTATGAACAGAAGCTACACGACAATATAATAGTAATTTTTGGGGCCCACAACGATTATTTTACTCAAAACATCAGAACAAAAGACCCATCACATATAAATGAAAATGCAACAAAACAACAATAGAAAAACTAACACAAAACTTATAAATTACTTCACACAATAGAAACAACAATTATCAATAGGCGGAATCGTTTCTTGAAGCACCAGCGATTACGCCTATTGCTACACATTTCTCCATAGCGTGGCGTGGTCTGTCGTCTGTCTGTCGTCTGTCACATTTGTGCACCTCGCTTAAACCGTTCGACGCATTCAGATGCCATTTTGGCAGGTACAATGACACATTGTGTAAGAGAGGGTCAGGGACATCATATAGGATGGTGAAATTTCGGGTAAAACCCCGGCCAAAACACACAATTGCAGATTGCTGTTTCGACATGGCAAATATAAACGAGGATGGATTCCGTGATTTTGGTTTGTTAATGATTATCTTCGATTGAAATATTGTACATACAGGTTACATCCAGGTTACTTCGCATAATCTTTTTAAACCCCTGCAGGTAAAGCTAAAAAAATTGCTTTATAAAATTAAGCCATTTTAATTTTTAAAAACATAAAGCCTCAAAATATCAAAATTCTAGGGTTTTGAGGTTTTTACTTGTTATTTAACTTATAATACAAATCAAATTAAATTTTCGCTTAATATAGTCTTGATTTATGAATTTTTAGCTTTGTCGTCACATATCACAAACTCAAGGAAAACAACGTGGCGTGGAGAGTATAGTTTAAATGATGTTCTGCCTGCATGGTCTGAAAATTTGTGTTCCGTTTTCTCAGTACACCAAAAATTTTTTAAATCTTTTTAAAAACCTTCAAAACCCTAAAAACCAAGAAATAAAACCTAAATCCTATAATGATGTTACTCCAAAAAACATAGGTTACTTATTTCCATTTCCAGATCAAAACCCAGTCGAAAACACCGGGTGGCGTTTGTCTTTACCCGTGGCCTACGCGCCTAACCGCACAGTGCACGTATAGCCCAAGTATCGCACCGTTTATCAACAGTCAAAGAACAGCAAAACATATGCTATTATATACCACCGTGAAAACGATTTCCGCGAACGCGTCATATATGAAAATACCGTAAAACTCCTAATGCAAGCCTGACACTTTCCCCGAATTTAAACATTGCTAACTGGCCATTAAAGTTTAAACTTTTTCTGCATACGGTGAATGTAATTGCAACACGTTTTTCGTTTCTTTAAATAAGCTTACAGGCTGAAACAGCGAGTACATAAATTCACCAAACTACAACGTTTAGTAACTGATCGAAAAAGGCAACTGCCGAAACGGTAGCAACTTAGCAAATAAAGAGCGTAATTTGACAAAATGGAGTTTACTTTTATGTTACACTTTGTCGATATATATGTATGCCATGACCTATATTCAGGCATACACTGCTTGAACCGCTGTTTAGAAGACCTATCAATGGTCAAGTCACTATGCATTATCAACAAAAAAAGTCACACATGAGTACTAAGTAAGTACGTAAGAAAAGATCGCCGAATTTGCTGAACACCGGCTTCTATAGAAGTTTCGCGGTAATAGGCCTATACGCCCTATACACACACCTGCGCGGAAAAGATAGTCTCGCGGAGGATAAAAGAACATCGAAACGTAAAACGGAGCGAAAACGGTCGCGTGATCAGCAAGTGCCCATCTCGCCGGAAACGACTGCACTGAGTCCGTATACACGCTGCCGATTTCTGGCCCTGGACCGACGAGATTTAAGAAGGACTTTATTCGCCTATAAAGAGGGTGCAGGTTTGCTGTATAGTGGCTATGACGTTGGTCTTGATTAACACAAAGTTTCGCTACGCCGAGTCTGATTACTACTTGAAGAGGTATATATACTAGCGTATGAACAATCTCGGTATAACCAATTACCAAGGTTAACTCAGCCTTTCATCCCTCCGGCTAACTGCTTAACTGAGGACAGTGTAAATAAGGTGGGATGTTCATTTGTGTTGGGTGGCAGGTATACCACTGCATAATCTCATACGACAGGTAACGCTCCGCAGCTCTGAGTGGGTCCTCGTGAAGAGGTCGCCTCTTAACTTAAAACGCGCGCATAACTTTTCAGATTTTAACATTCTGAGGGGATAACACGTAACGCGCAGTTAGATGCCGAACGAGCTTATATCACTCCAGACAGTGCTGTAGCACTTAAACCAGCTTTAGGTCGCATATAGACTACGCCGTCGTTGGCATTATGACCGACGACCGTATCCTACAACTGTACCAGTGCGAGCTGCGTGCAGTTTAAATTATACTATGAGAATCAGTCAGGTGTAACAGTCAGTGATGCAGTTGCTGCAGCTGCTGCTGGTGCTGCTGGTGTAAATGGTGATGATGTTGTCGTAACAGATGCTGACCGGCATCACCGTAGAGAGAAGTCAGCTGGTGCAGTGACGATGCCACGGGTACCCCCACCGTCCCACCACCACCACCACCGCCGCCACCCGCACAGTGAAGTCTCTGATGATGTAGGACTGTCACCGGGTCGCACGGACTGAGCCGCGGTGAACCCCAGGTCCCCGCCGGCTGACCGGCTCGTCGGTACAGCCCCGGTGACTGTCGGTGATCCCCGACACCCGGTGACGAGCTGTTGGGCCCGTGGACCCCCGTGACGGGGCCCCCGGGGCTGCAGCGGTCGTCCCCCGGGCTGCCGCTACCGATCACCGCCCCGGTGTCCGAGTCGGCGCCGCCTTGGTCCGACTGGTCGGCCCCGGGACCCGACAGCAGCTCGCCGTTCGGTCCTATGACGGGTGTCATGCGCTTCTCCTTCTGACGTCGATTGCAGAACCAAACACGGACCACCTGCGACAAAACATTACGGTTGCTTATACGTGTGACATTTTAATTCAATTATCGACAACAAAATGACCAAAAGCAAGCCTGCACGTTCTGCAGTTTTCGTGAGTTGACTTTTTTCGCAGTCCTTTCACTGAAATGTATAGGCCAAGCTGCATGCAATGAACTTGCAACTGCATGAGTGACCATAAAAGTCGACATCACACCCCCAAACAGGTCGATGCTAAAAAAGTCAGCTAACTTTCTGTATTTTAAAGTTTTACAGTAACCACGCGTTTAACAATTACAGTTTTTCGTAAATTCAACAGATAATTCGGCTAGTGAAAATTAAAAGATAAAATTATAAATGTGTGAAAGTTAGAGACTTGCTTTTATGGATTACAAGCAAACAGGTCGCTATATACGCTCCCTGTCCGCCTGATCTTTGCTATAGTATCGGCCTGCGGCCTCCATTTTTGGCTCTTCGGGCCTCAACTCGGCCTGCGGCCTGGATCTCGGCCTGCGGCCTCAATTTTCGATCCTTCGAGCATCAACTAGAATCAGGTTGCTCAGCAGCATTGGGCGCTCCAGTCAATCGCCGCGCACAGCTCTGCTGCGGCCTAAGAGGTGTGGCTGCAAAATTTTAGAAAAAGTAAAATTTTTTCAAACGAACGACTCCTCGGATCTTCGTTCGTCTTCGATCTTCGCAGCCGTACGTAGCGTCGTTTAGAAGTTATTGGCGGTCGCAACTCTCAAATATTATAGTACACATGTAGCTACTCAATGTATACCAGAATTAAATTATATATGCTTTGTCTGCTTCGAGTAACTATATATCTCACTCTTGACGTTTAGACAAGCACAGTTTTTAAGAAAGCATGTACACAAGTTATCATATTTTACCTCCTTCTCAAGCTGTAAATGGTCAGCAAGGTGGGCTATTTCCTGCGCGGAAGGTTTCGGCTGTTTGATGAAATGCGACTCGAGGGCTCCTTTTACCGTCACTTCGATGCTCGTGCGCTTCTTCCGCTTACGTCCCTGCGCCGCGATCTTGTCAATGTTAGTCGGCGATCCGCTCGTGGAATCAGCTTCTTCCAGCCACTTGGCGAGTAGCGGTTTCAGCTTACACATGTTCTTGAAGCTGAGCTGGAGCGCCTCAAAGCGACAGATCGTCGTCTGCGAGAACACGTTGCCGTACAGAGTACCTAGCGCCAGACCGACGTCCGCTTGCGTGAAACCGAGCTTGATGCGGCGCTGTTTGAACTGCTTCGCAAACTGCTCGAGGTCGTCCGACGTCGGCGTGTCCTCGTCCGACAGCGGATCACCCGGTGCCGATCCTCCGAGTCCGCCGCTCGGATCGGCGGCTCGGAGGAGCGGATCGCTGCACCAGGCGTGGAGTGCGGCGGCGGCGGCGGCTCCAGGCGGTGACGGGTGGTGCTGTGGATGGTGTTGTCCATGCTGCGGGTGTTGATGGTGGTGGTAGCCGTTCAGGACGCCCGGATACGCTGCTGCCGCGGCCGCCGCCGAGGCTGTCTGGGGAAAGGCCAGGGACATGTGCTGCCCCGGCCACCCTCCCCCGTTCCCCGGCGTCCCTGGACTGCGGTGCTGCAGCACTCCAGGGTGGTGTCCGCCTGGAGCCGCGGTTCCAGACACCAGTCCGTCGACGGGTGACGACTGTGGACTCGGTTTAACGTCCTGCTGCTGGGTGAAGCGATGATTGGAGCCGGCCGACCACGAGCCAGCCGAGCCCGTGCCTGCAGGTACAGCCGACATCATGTCAGCGTGGTAGAGCGACGAGTGGGACGTCAATCCTCCCAGCCACTGGTTGTGCATGTAATGACTGAACGCCAGACAGTCCGCCGTCTGCGCTCCCATCACCGCCGACGTATCACCGCTGGCGCTGTATCCGGAGCCAGACTTCATCCCGGACTGTTGTTGATGCTGATGCGGCTGCTGCATTGTCTGGTACTGACGAAGCATCTCGTCTCCACCACCAAACACGACCGAACTTCCGCCGACGCCGCTCGACGACGTTGAATTAGAAGACGAAAGTCCGTTGACGTACAGCGCGTTGGCAGCGGCGGCCGCCATCTTTCCACTTCCGGTACGGTACGGCACAGTACGTACGAGGCGCGAGACGACTGCCTGCGTGCACGGCGAGGGTGACGTGACGTCGTGAAAATCAAAACAAACTCGCAATCTGACTTGCTAATGTGACTGGCACGGCGACTGCGACTGCGTTCGGCGTCAGTCGGTCCATCTCAACTCGGTCACGAACAGCTGACGGCGGGCGGCCTGCTCGCGCGCGATTGGTCGGCGTACGGACGTTGATTGACACTTGAGCGGCGGAGCCACGCCCACTCGTCGCGCACCTGCCGGTGCTCGACAGATGGCGCTAGCAGACGTGACGACAGACGACTGACGTTCACGTAGCAGCCACGTCACATCACAGCGCTTCAATGCATCCGATCTCAGCAGCCAGCAGCGACATTCCGCCTTGGCGCCGCCGCACACAGGGGTCATTGTAATTCGCTAGATGACGCCACTTTGTTTTCCGAAGGTGATTCAAGTAAATTACGATTTAATGCTAAAAATGAAATAGAGTCAAAAAAATTTTTCACGTTTCAGTTTGAGGAAATTGAAATATTGCATCATTAAACTCTTAGCGATTAATTGTATACGCATATTGCTGCATAGCGAATGATACTGAAATATCGCAGTCTCACGGCCGGACTTTCATGATTTGTGTGCGCGACAACAAAGTCTGCGGGGGACTTTGTCGCTGACTTTCGCCTTGTATTGTTACGAACTAAATTCCATTAGAGCGACACAAACGAGACATGTCGAGAAGGTTTGAAAGTCCGAAACTTTTCCTGAACATCCCCGTTTCATGATTTGTCAGCATTGGTGTCTGCGACTTTCACCGCTGGGAAGTTTCGGTGAAAGTCGTCTAATGGAATTTGGACTTGACTGGCGGGGGGCGGGGATCCAGGGGATCCGGACACCTACAGCTGCCTAACTAAAAGCGTCCACGTGAAACGCAAACAAGTAATCCGAGCAATGCTCTCGTGACGCGCGACAGCATCAGTGCTGCCGCCTGGGGAATCAATGTACATATAACGTGCAATGAAATGAAATTGCGGTTTGAAAGGGTACCCAAATTTGACGCCCCCGTATACGGAGAACTTCTTGTGCCTAGGGGGATTTTAAATTCTAAACTGCTAAAATCTAAGTTTAATGCTGAAAATTTCATACGCAGGTTGTCTCCAACTATCTCCAACCGAATGTGCACTGCAGCTATAAAATCGCAAAAATCACTGAAATCTCATAATTTTGGAGGTTCAAGGTCGTTTACAATCATCGATATTGGTACCTTCTGAAAGCTCTTTAGTAGTACGCGTCTGCTGCAGGCAGTAAGTCTGTGCCTATGCAACCGTTTTCACGCTAGACGAGTCGATAGCGGTAAAATTCTTAGGGCTGTACTTTTCTTAGATGCCGTGCTTTGAGAAAAATCCTCTTACCTATTTTGCCCCTGCATCATGTTTTAAGATCTAACGTTATTTATTGAGTGTATGGCCAATAAACACGATATTGTTATAATAGGCCTACTGAAACTCTACATTGTTATAGGCAGCATAAGCGCGCCCGGCCGAGCATTCGCGTGTCGATATAAATACCACGCACGCAGTCGACAAAGTGTATTGGATAAAGCGATTATGTCGAACAGCAAATTTCCACGGCGTGACAAATGGACGAGGGGTATAGGTAGCATGGAGGGTGGGGTGCGAGGAAGAATTGCTGCAGAGGCAACCAGACAGACAGACAGATAGACAGACAGAGCGAAAGAAATCCCGACTAACGAGTTACAAATCCCACACTCCCGACGATTCTCACCCGCAGACGCTCGTCGTCGAGAAACAGGCAAAATCTCCCCCACACGTAATACCCCCGGTCACAATCCAGCCAACGAGACACATTAATACCCCTCGGAAGACAAAAATTACTCTCCTGGAACGAAATTCTACCCCCATACGAAAGTTAATTATTGTTGAAAATATTTCTAATTTTTAGCTGGGATGTCCCCAATTACCAACCTCCGCCAAGGAAGACGGAGTTTAAATGCGATATGCCTACCCGGCGTTTATTTAGCTGTTGATTTGTCGGCATGACAGGATTAAACATAAAGTTGCTCTTTGCCCGTGGATTTGGCTTAAATTTTTACGGAGGACGGCAGGGTTAACAGCATCTGGATTTTGTCCCTATGGCAGGTGATTCGATTTTGGTGCAAATCCGGGTCAGCATCTGAATCCAGGATGGGATTACAGAATAGGGGCCTACTTTATTATTGCCAGATAGCAAAAACAGTACTGCCACCTGGCGAACACGAAAAAAATTGTTGTATTAAGTTCATTTGTCTTCGGCAGGCGGCAGTACCGTTTTTTTGGCGGAAGGTTGAGCTCTGTGAGGGCTAGACTATCTGGTTGCAAATCGGTTTTCTGTCTGGCCGAAGTTTTCTTGTCTCTCTGGTATAGTTTTTCGAGGATTTTAAGGCTGCAGCAAATCGGGTAATTTTTAGCGGGGAGAGGGGTGAGACTCTGTCAAATGAGAATTGTCTGGAGGGGGGAATTGTGTCGTAGATCCCCGCACGGCTTCCTCGGAAGATGGCGACCAACCACCGGTGTCGCGCGATGACAAGAGTTCACCATGCATCAATCCAGGTAACGTTAATCGAATTAGCAGCGTTCGTGGCGGCGACGACCCTACCCGGGCAGGCATGCAGCTCAAAGAGAGACGAGACCGAGGATTTTGCGGCTTGCGCGCCGCAATTAAAAGCCCAGCCCGCGGACCGGGGACCCTGCGTGGCCAAGCTGCGGCTTGGAAAAGAGTGAGTACGATCAATCAACGCCGGCTATCCACCAGGATTAAGTCATCCACGTCCTCAAATCGTCCACGCGCCGCCGCTGCAGCTGCGAGTAGCTCCTTTTCCTCCTCGCCTGGAAGCCGCAAGGTTCACTTCTGACCCGTACACAGACCGCAGCGAGACGTAAAGACGCGTACAGAGCGACGTAACTGAACTGAACTTAACTGACATGGTTTAGTTTTTGGCAAAATGAGCAATATGTATTAAGGACGTAATGCATTACATTATAGGCACCATGGAACAGCGTGAAAGCGTGACTCAGTGGGGTCATTTCAGTGAATCTTTGGGGGTCTCGCTTTCTTTCCCATTCCTTCCCCTTTTCTTCTTTGCCCTTTTTTTTATCTCCGTCCCTTTTCTTTTTCTTTCTTTTTCCTTTTTAGTCACCTCCCCTTTCTTAAATCCAGCTAGGAGATCTGAAAGATCCGCAGTCGAAATAAAATTTGGTGCATTTCGGCCTTAAAATGTGACATCATGTGGCAACAATTTGAATGATTTTCCTGAAAATCAACTGATTAAATTTCGTGCAGTTTATACATGTAAATGGCAACCGGAGACCAATATTTGTCGTCAGTCGTTTACTCAGGACTCATTCAGGGAAAAAAGTTAAAATCTGCTATCGCGCTTAAAAGTGACCTGCGATGAAATGGCTGGAGATAGACTGACAGTTTGCGAACAGGAACTGCTAAATTACCACAGCTAGCTCTCGCGCGTACACTTCAACCAATGATCCTGCTTGCTCATTGGTCAGTTCGTCTAAAACTAAACCGTGGCAGTTCAGTTCAGTTAAGTTACGTCGCTCTGTACGTGCCTGTGTACGGTGTTTTTGACCGATCACACGAGCACGAAAGAATAGGCCTACTATTCTTTTTAAATTAATTGTTGTTTTAGTTTTCACGCGCGAAAGCAATTACTGCTTTAGCGCCTCTTAGCCGTCGCAATTTTGTCCGTCCGTCCGTCACAAGGGTGGATCAGTCAAAAGCGGTGCAAGCTAGGGGCACAAAATTTTGTCACGAAAAACTAGAGACCGTGAGGCAGATCACAGTGAAGATTTTGTCATTCTAGGTGTCGCCGTTTTGATACAGTGCCAGGGTGTGACGGACGGACGGACGGACGGACGGACGGACGCCCAGGCCATGGCTAAGACGCGCGAAGCATTCTGCTATCGCGCCTAAAAATGAACTGCGATGAAATGGCTGGAGATAGACTGACAGTTTGCGAACAGAAACTGCTATAAGCTTTCGCGCGTTTCGTGAGCATTAGCTCAAATTTCTTGTTTTATATAATTATTATAGTTTACGGTTTACCGGGTGACTTTTACCTTTGTGTTCATGCTCAGCGACGTCGTTGGTTAAACAAGAAATCTCAGCTAATGACAGACACCAAGACACCGGGACAAAATTACCACAGCTAGCTCTCGCGCGTAAAAATGCAAGAAGTTGCAATTTTTTGACAGACACTGCAAATTTCCTAAAGAACTACGACAGTCAGATGCCAATTTTCGACAGGCGAAGATAATTATAAGTGCTCAGAATTACAATTTTGCTTCTAAATAGCCTCAAAATGGAAAGTTGAAACCCAAAATTTTGCACCTTTGAACGAAAAATTTTCGACATCAAGAAGATTTTCCGACAATTTTCAGATAACCAAAAATTTAGGGTGGGCAACTGTCCTCCCAATGCCACGACGCCAAGTGTGTTCATGTTTGTCTGAAATGCATGGTCGTTGTCCATTACCAGTGGCGTCATTTTAGTAAATCATTGGGCGGGTCTCAGTCTACGTAATGTACTGTTCTTGCAGCAGTAACACTGTTTCAGACGTACAATTTATAGAGATAAAAAATCAAATAATAAATTCTTGGGGGGTGGGTCCGTTGACCTTTTTATTTTTTCCTTTATATGACGCCCCTGGTCCATAGCGTCCTAATTAAGGTGTCAGCTTGGACGGCCAGCACATCGCACGGACGAGGACTGTGTACAGTAATCCGGCGACGAAATGAAACCAGCGCGCGCCTAGCGGGAGACCGAGCGAGTGGAGGGAGGCCTGTACGCTCCGGGGTCCATAC
>Ga0056128_1002571_pt1 | contig 21626 bp, 15 predicted proteins | sample WorMetLIZISLAND2_FD_71113 | JGI IMG/M metagenome (GOLD analysis project Ga0056128, IMG submission 71113) | Marine gutless worms symbiont microbial communities from Max Planck institute for Marine Microbiology, Germany - Olavius geniculatus... ... | reverse complement strand
TACCCACCTTTGTATTTCGTAGTTAATTTTTAGGCTCCCTCGGGAACGGAGTACCGAGAGTAAAAAAAAAAAAAAATAATAATAATAATAATAATACATTATCATTTTTCCAATCTTCTCTTGTGTATTAATAAGGCCGATATCACACGAAGTTGCAAGCAATAATAATTGGCTGAGTGTCATGGATCAATGATATTATCGACCGATTTTCTCAGGCAACTAAACTACGACCACAATAGTTAGCCAACTTTATCGACTGTATGTCATCTACTTAACATACACAGGACTGTAGAAAATAGTCACTGTAACTGTCTAAAACAACAACTTTCACACACTACTTAAGTCTTAAGATTTTCAACGTTCAGTCAATGAAAACTTCCTACAATTTTCATTGAAAAAAGTATTCATATTGGCAAAATTACTACTTTAATCCTGCACAAAAATATTTTTCAATATACAGGCCAAAGGCGCAATCTTTCACAAAATCCAACTCTACTGCTAATATAGAGTTGAATGTCAAATCATGAATGTGAACTGAACTGCTGTTGCACAAGAGAGTATGAATGGTCAGGCAATGCAGCAATTCTTCATAATTAGTGTAATTAGTGTCTGAAATGCAGGGGGAAGGGGGTAGGAGGAAAATTGAACAAATGCAGCTCTTTCTGTAACCCCCAACATACTATGCATGGCGGGTCAGTTATATACAGCACAAATACAGTTTAAATCATTGTTCTGACAAGACTTCAATAGACAAAAAACGACAGTAATAGTACTGATGTTAATGAAAAACAATGTTTACAGTGCTGTCAGCATGTCACTGCCACTCCAAAGTTCACGCGATTGAACTGGACCAAGCCAATCCCGAAAGCTAATACTCATCTTGCCATCCCACGCATTGCAAAAGGCTGAGTCGACCTAGCTGGCTAGTTTTTCATGTACCGACCTCCCAGCTGTTTTCCACAATCCAAGCCCTGAACACAGTCAGTGTTAGTTCATGTTTTGTCAAGAAGTAGGATTAACACTGTAGTCAAAACTCAATCTTAGAATAAATGCCAATATAATCGCAAACATGAACTGAAGTCTAACTTCGGTGCTACCTTTTCCAAGAACCAACATTTGCGATTATCTACCAGATAAAAAAGATAATCGAAAACGACAGCCAAAACCAAAGTTAATCCAAACATTACCGATTAACACCAGATGCTGAATAAAAGTTCACTAAAAAGTTAATCAGATTCAGTTCTTAGCGAGTGTTGGATTAAGCGAAATCAATCAGAATAAAGATAAACTTTGCTTGACAAAACATGAACCCACGCAATGTATAGTCCAGTGTGGCAAACACACAATGCTAGACAGCAGAGCCTGTACTGAGTTCATGAATCAGAACAGATCCAGCTGACTCCAGATTCCAGCCACATGCTTCCAGCAGTGATCGACATCGTTCTCGTGGCGCAATGCCAAGACGGGTCAACTGTTCTACCTTTAGATGTCTCGCTGCAGAGTCCACATCACCGAAACAGACCACAAGAGCTGTCTGACACTCGTCTGGAGTTGCTGCTGGGACTAGCCGACGAACTCGCTCCATGGCCCCGGTCTGAGCCCCAGCCACAGCTCCAGGTCTAGCTCTATCGCCAGGTCTAGCCTGGCCTCCAACTTCGCCATGTGCAACAGCTTCGCTGAAGCTTGAACGACCGCTCCTGTGAGACGTCGATGGCAACTGCTCAGGCGACTGCACATTTGCGTATAATTCTGTCACACTGTAACCTGCGTTTGTCGCGGAGAACTCGGAGTAATTCTGGTACATATCGGAAGATGCCTCCTGCATGAATGGATGAACCGTGGCCAACTGCTGCTGCATTCCGCTGACGTCCGAACTAACTCTGCTGCCCCGGGAGTTTCTGTCACCAATGTTCCCATAGACTGCATCTGTCAGTTGAGTCACGCTTGATGCAGCATCAGTCACATGGTCTCTCGGCGGCACAGGTGGTGCACTGTTCCAATCTCGGTGGCCAGAGTTCAAATCATCGTCTGCATTGTCATAAAACACCGACCCAGTGTTCAGTGGTATTTTCTTCTTCGCAGCCCTCATACTCCGAGTCAGGCTTTTCTCATCCCAGACTGCCGTGCTGGCCGCTAATGCCGGAGATACGGCTGCTGTTGACTGACCGTGGGTGTTATGCTGGACTGAGATCTGCGACATGGCATCACTGACCCAATCCAGAGAATTGCCAACGCTGACCGAACGTGCTGGTACCGCATTTGCATTCAAGTCTTGTCGGACAATTTCCTGTGATGCTAACTGATCATTCTGATGACCTGGTCTTCTCCTCCGTCTGTTCGATGATGGTCTGCTACAATCGGAATGCGAATACGAATGTCGATTGGTGCTGTAATTCGACGCGGCGGCGGGCGGCTGCCTCAGTTTGTCAACATCTCCGGACTGTCGCGGCAGTGGAATGTTAGCATATGTAAGTAGATCCGTATCACTTCCGGTCTTAATGCTTGCATCTCCCGCCCCCGCAAATGCACGGTAGCTGTCTGTTGCTGAGCTAAACGTTTGGCGGTCATACCCAACGTGGTCTCGGCTAGCTGCAGCAGTGGATGGACTTGCAAGCTCGTTAGCTTCATTCCCATCCAGTGAGCTGACGGAATCGAAGCTGGACCAGCTGTGATGCAACGAGGAGGTATCCTCTGCATACTGCTGGGTAAGTGGCATAGTAATGCTGTTAGCATGAAGCGGGGTGGTGGCAGAAGTGGCATGCTGGGATGCGTATGACTTCAGATCTTCGCTGATCTCGAATGGATCGTAAGGAACACCCCGCTGTTGCTCGCCGAGTGCTGGAGGCAGATGTCCATACTTCTCAGCCACTGAGCCATCGAACAGTGCCAACACATCCGAACCGGAACCACCAACTGCTGATCACATCACATCACATCACATCTTTGTTAAATAAAAGTTGACAACCTCAACATCTTAACAAATACAACATAAAGACACAGTTTAAAATATTCAAATGTTTACAAAAAAGTGTGCCATCGCGTCTGTTCACAAGTTAAAACCGACTTTCAACAACATACTATCGTGTACAACTGGGAATATGAAAAGTAGACTTGAAACATTTAAAAAACAAATAAACAAGCGAACAAAGTCTAGTCGTGTGCTGTCTGTGAGTTAAGAAATGTCTGTAACACATTACGGTAACTTTAGAAGTTTCTGTTGTTTAAATGTGTTGCTTTAAAAATTAATGTTTTTACCTGCTGATGACGTCATTGTCTGTGGGGCAGCAGCACTGCAGTCAGCATCAATGTCAATCAGAAGATCTTCCGACTTATTCCCCGTAGTAGCCGCCGGTGCCACCTTGCCACTGGAAACGCCACTGCGGCCAGGCATGCGGAAAACATCCATTGCGGGGCGTCGCTCATGTCGTTTTGGATGTACAGACGTCACACTACGCTGCATTGCAGGCTCCGAAGAATCTTTGTCCAACTGATGGTAGCCAAAGTGCTTCGTTCCACGAGCACTTCGGTATATGATTGAACCTAACAGCAACAGTGCATTACGCACAAAGTATATAAAAAATGTAAGTTTTTCCAGGGCCACGAAGTCCACAGGGAGGCACTGATCTCCTTTTCATTTGTCCTCAGCCAGACATCAGTTTATACTGCGAAATGGCAGATGTGCTAGTAGTACTCATTGTATCCATCCATGGGTATGGCCTAGCAACACCACAATATAAATCTCTTTGACATTCAATCACACACGTCGTTGACATTAACACATGAACAGTTACCCATCTTGATACTAACCCAGCTCAATGGAAAATAACTTAATACGACCAACTATGTTAGCACCAAGCTAAACCACCATTGCATCAGATATACATTCTGAAAGTTCTTTCCTTTCGTTCTGTTTGATATTTACTAAACTTAATATTATTTATTAAACTTGATATGCACGCTCTTCTGGTGAGTCAAATCATTGCACATAACACACACTCTTTGATACTTGAATATCTCAAGTATTTAAATACTATTTAAACAGTTACTCAGTACTTAATAGCAAATGATTAAACATTTATGAATGGCAAGTATTTGAAGTGGTATTCGAATACTTGTAAAGGGTATTTTGCACTTAAAAATTGCAAAAAAGTACTGCTCCATTGTGTTCCTAAATGACATTCTTACTACTGTACTAAGCAACTCCGAAGACTGCTGAACAAAAGTTAATTGGGGTATACAAGTCCGTTGACTTACCATCACTTTTTTGCATATTACTTAAATATTTTCATCAAGTATTTGTCACAACACTGCAGATACACAATGCACTTACGCTTGTCTTTGTTTGTACTGATTTGCTGGTCTCGGCCAACCCCGGAAACATCTGGCGGATCCATTGGATTGCGTAAATACACTCTGCACCACAGCATAAAACACACTTAGCTCTACCTACACTTCTATAAATCTTATCAGAAATATTACCACTGGCTTTTGCACAACCGAAAATGCACAAAAACAAATGATACTAAGTGCAAAGAAAATTAAATATATAAAAAGGATGACAGATACTGGTAAATATCGATATTAATGAAGGGTCTAACTTTGATAAAAACTTATTAGGAATTTTCGGAACATCTTCCTCGGTTCTCCCTGAGTTCAACAATCAACAATTTAAGATTTTAAAAAGTATTTTCTAAGAACTGATTTCTGAACATTTTTCCTAAGTCATCTCAGGAGATGCTGTAGGTTAATTGCATATGTTATTTCTATGTTTTTCCGGAATTTCTGTAAAATGCATTTTATTACTAAGATATTCATATGTCAGACTTCTTAGTAGGTTTTCCTATGAACGTTCTTCGAAGTTTTGTAAATTAGGCCCCTGGTTCTAAAATTACACTGTTCCAAAATTATACCCAAAGACAATAAAATACAAAGGCAAACTGTCAGAAAAAACTCACTCATCAATCTGTCTCGGATCACCCCACAGTTTACCAGTTGCATCTGCATGTCCAGTATGAATAAAACTATGTTTCAGAGGTCCGCTGATGTCGTCACCTAATACACAAAAAAAACATCATCAAATTTAACAATAATTATTAAATTGTCTCTGTCACTACACTGACTATCTTGGGTTCAAAATATTTACGGACATTAAGAATTAGTGTAAAATTCAAACCCAACAAGTTATGTCATTAAGAGATAATCAGAACAAACACTCACATATTCTCTAACTCTATTAGCCATTCCTTGCAAAAGGAAATATAGACATAATATAAATGTGTTGGAACGCGACTGTGGCCGCTTGACTACCACGGTAGCTTTGTAATCCAAAACTCAACTAAGACGTTCATTTATGTCAGAAAAATTTTAAGAAATAAAAATTTAAAAAAAAACAGGCACAAAACAGAAAATCAAACCGTTAATCTAGGTAACGTACACAAGGGTATGTTTAGTGCAATTTCAAATCACAGAAAACCGTGGTCATCAAGACGACAGTGATCAATTAAATCAAACACGCCCAGTAAATTCTGAGAATACACCCTCAAGTTTCTCCATCTCTCCTTAACATATAATTCAAACAAACACAATGCATAGCGACTGACAACATAATCATAAATACAGTAAACAAGGAGAACAAACGTACTGGTGATTTTGCGCTGAGGATCAACCAGGGCTCGCGGAAACTGACCCGACTCGCACGTTCGCTTGTTCTGACCATACCACCAGTAACAGTCCGACCTGACAGAACAGTTTATAGCAACGCTTGTGCCCAATACATCTGCTTACAAACAAAAAAGACGATGAAGATTTCACAAAGACAGCTATGTCAATTGCATCGGAGCTCAGTCAGCTCATCCTGGCGCTATAAGCTGGCCAGCCCAAGTCTGACGGATGGATGGCTCCATTAACAGCCAGCAGTTTTGCTAACAGGCCCTCTGTTGTACAGAACACAAAAGCAGCAGTGTCACAGATTAAAAAATAGCCAGGAAAGAAAGTCACAGATTTATGGCAGATAAGATTATGGGTGGTCAAAATTTATAATTTGCCCCTAATTTGATTTCCCAAAAATGGGGTTTTACAGGCATAAATTTTGCATCTTGGACGAAAATTTTCAAACAAAAAAGATTTTCCGACAAACAGAAATGACAGAGAGGGTTTATCCAACAGCAGACGGTCAAACAACCAAGTACTAACTAAAACCCAGCATAAAGCAACCTTCATTGATTCGACACAAAGCGTTACCACTAGGCAATGCCACCAACCATCTGTCAGTTTGTTGACAGTTGCTGCTAACTCACTGTGAGAGTCTAAAGCTGCTCTCTCACCTGCCATCAATGACAATCACCATGTCTCCTGCATCAATCTGCAGTCTGTTTGCCTCATTGAACTTACTTGTTGCCTTCATCTCCTTCGGATGAACCTAACATAAAAACACCAATCCACACTAATAATATACAACTAGAAATTTGGGATGGGGGCAAATGTGAGGCCACCTGGCACAATACGTCCAATTGTCAAGCTGTCAATTATACAAGTGGTAAAATGACCTTCCCTCCGAAACCCTTCAACAGATCTCGCTGAAATTTGGCCTTAATTTCTTTCAGCTGCTGAAAATATTCAAAGTTAATGTCAGTTTGTCCCAGATAAGCTGGAAACTTGTTCCACAGCCCCGGACCTGCAGCAGCAAAGCATCTGTCTCCATAGCTGCTGCAGGGCTGTCTGACGACACATGTTCTTCAGTTGGCAAAACGCAGCTGACGACGACCTTCATCAGAGATCTCGTGTCCACTATTGACATATATATTAGCACTGCAACTGATAAAAATTGTTTTCATTACGTAATCTCCAAAAATTAATCGAAATTAATCAACTAATTTTAGTAATCAATCAGTAGACCGAAAACTGCAGAATTCAACTCCTAGTTGCTGTTATTTTTTGTAAACTGAAGCAAAAGTGATCACGACGATGATGATGTAGATGTTCTCAGTCCAAAATTGAAATAAAATTTCAACCAATTTAAACAATTTTAACCATTAATTATTTTAACAATTAATCGATTAATTAATTCTTATCTTTCTGAAGCCCTGAAATTTCTATCAGTCAGCGAGTATAAATAAGCATGCAACAAGCACACGCTCGCTGGTGCAACCTCGAGCAGGAAATCTTTCAATGCAGCAAAGTTTGGTCGATCTTGAGGTCGATGCGCCCAGCACTGAACCATCAGTTGATAAACATCTGCAGGACAGTCGTTCGGACGCCTCAAATGCTCTCCGTCACGATCTATCTTCTGCAAAATCTACAGAAACATGTATATGATTATAATATACACTATACACCGACAAACTGGTAGACAAGCCAAAAACTAAAACTAAACTAAAAGAACCAGAAATGTTTCCAATGGAACTGAAATAACAGAAATGGAACAAGTGCTGATGCGTGTAAAATCTGGAAACAAACAAGTTAAGAAAGATATAAAAAGCCAAGCCAAAAAAAAAATTACTAGACTAACTAGTCAGACAAAGCTAAAGCCCTCTGTAATAGCTGCCATGGCATTCTACAAGGTAAGCAAGGCAGAAAGTTAACTTCTCCAACAGACACTGCAAATTTCCGGCAGAATTTTGATAGATAACCATAAATTTCTAACAGAGAAATTACAGGTGTTCAAAATTCCAATTATGCCCCTAAATTTTCCAAAAATGCTTTCTTAGCTTCAAACTTTACGTTTCAAAACAAAATTTTCAAACAAAAAAAGATTTTCTGACAACCCAGAATTTAGCAGAATGAGGTATTGACTTCAAACCCCGCCTGCCATGAGACCAATGATTTGTGGTAGGTATTTTGGAGTCTGCAATTCAACATGCCCCATCCAGTGTTAACATCTGCCTGGCCAATATGGCACAAAAAACAGAGGTACATAGCAAGATATTCAACCCAAACTAGAGATTATACCTGAGTGCCATTGAGTCCAAGCCATGGTTCCTCTCCGTAGCTGAACATCTCCCAAAGTGTCACTCCAAACATCCAGCAGTCGCTGGCGTGAGAAAACTGACGAAATTTCAAGCTCTCCGGAGCACACCTGAACAGCCAGCCCCACATACAGCTGCTCCCCTCAAGCATCCACAGGCTGGGCCTTAAAAAGTTGACAACTTCAAGCAGTGGAAACACATGCAATATGTCAAAAGTGTCCGAATTTTGTTCAGAACAAACTTGCAGATATTGGTGTTTAAATATCCTTTGCCTAATTTGCACAAATGTTCACCCACCTCCCCACTGAAATTATGCAAAATTTTGAGAGTAAGGCATGGATTCAACTGAACTTTCGTTCATCACACAAAGTAAGTATTTAATCTACTCTATCATTTATAATTTTTTTAATAATGTTATGAAGCACACACCACAGCAAATACAACACATTTAACTGGTTGCAATTGTCATACAAATGTTGTTTAATCAAAATTATTGACTGTGTTGCTATTTATCCTGTGCACTTGTGCAGCTGCAGTCCATTAGTTATTTATCGGACATATTTGATATTACTGCAAACTGAAGCCAATACCAGTGACAATTATAACACTGAGTAGCACACACCAAGCAAATGGAACCTTCTTCTGCTCCGTCATTACATAGTGGTCAGACTTGCTGGGCAAAGCTCGCATTAAACCAAAGTCTCCAATTTTCACCTACACAGCCGGCAATACACTGGATCAACAACTGATTCTACAATAACCCAAGCTCAGTTTGATTAATGTTTTTATAAGGTTGTGTGTAGCTCTTTATGGAAAATGCATCACAGAGCTATGGGTTATTCCTAATAGCAGCACTGAAAAAATGCTAATAATATTTTTGTTTCATCCAGAGTTACTCCAGACTTGTGACAACTTGCTGTTGGCAACTGTTGCCCCTTCTGATGTCGAATCAGCAGCGACAAACCACTAAAAATAAACCATCAACTGTCGATTAGTGACACTCCATGACAAAGTAAGTAAGTAAGTCCGCAGATTATTTCACATATGTCACATGCACATGCTTACAATAAAACACACATACACGTTACAAAAACATCAAAACAAGTGCAAAAGAAAAACACAACAAATAATCAGGGTTCCCACACTTTTAATAACAAAAAATTCCCGTACTTTTCAGAACTTTCAAAACGTTTTCTCAGGACCTTCTCTCAGCCTACCAACATTTAAATACAAAGACAAACAGCAGTTATTTGCCATACATGCAGAGCACAACAGTAAGTAAGTAATGCTACATGTTCATTTTTAAACCCTCAGGAAATTTATCAACAATTCAAGATTACTTACTCAGGACTATTTATTCAAGTATTCCTGGACTTTCCAGGAGCTTAAGCTTCAGTTTCCAGGACTTTCCAGGGCCTGGATAATCCACGAAAAAATCCAGGACTTTTCAGGAGAAATGTACTCACAAAGTCAGACGATGACAGGAGGATGTTGCGAGCAGCGAGATCGCGATGGAGGAAACGTTTGCTCTCAAGGTACGCCATGCCAGAGACAATCTGTCGGGCGAGGTCACACAGGGTTGTCACGAGGTAACGGTTTCCCGGCTGACGAAGTCGATCAATCAGAGCACCGAGTGGAGCTAGCTCAGTTACCTAATTCAGCAAATATGTTCACTGATTATACCACGCAATTCAGGCATGGAGTTTTCGAGGACTGTCCTCGACTTCCAGAGCAAAGAATCGTAACCTTGGCCGTGACCTTGCTGCCTAAGTCTTGAAGTAACACAGAAACTATGCTGACTTTTCCCCGTTTTGACTGTTATAACTAGTCCTGAAGTAACTAGTCTGACGCACTGAAACTATGTACATCAAAGCAGTTTTATGGTTCATTACAATTTGAATAAGATTATACAGGCTTTTGATGTGCATGTGTGATTTTTTTCAGTACTGCGACCTGCTAAAAATAATATAAAATGTGTTTGTGAGCCATTGAAAAACAAGAGTTGTAGCTAAATTTCAGCCAAAAATTTTAGCATTAACCAAAAATTTTTGTTAGTGACAAAATGTGGCTACTGCAAATATTAGCCATTTTCTGGCACAGTTGTATTAATAATTCATTAAACTTGGCCAAAAAGTCTATAGCCAGGAGTCTCAAAAATAAGCAAACATAAAGCAAATGGCCCTCACCATCATCAGGGGTGATGTCAGAACAACACCATAGAGTCGGATTAAGTTCGGGTGATCAAGAATGTGCATTGCATTTACTTCCTTGACAAAGTCTTCAAATGCACCTGGTTGACTCAGTACCTCATTCTTCAGGATTTTCACCGCAACGGAAACCTGAAAAAAACAGTCACACCCGTCAGCATTAGCGTTACAGAAATCAGCTTGTGAAATGATGCTAATGAAAACTTTAAAATTTTACAATGAGTACGATGCACACAATAAACCAGAACACATCACCTGTCAAGTACACACTAGAAAGTGTTAAGTGCCAACACGTGTCCGATGAACAGAGATGCTTTTCGCCATGCCTGCAGTGTACTACTTTAATCAGCATCACGCAGAACACTAAAATGTGTATTTCCCGGACTTTCCTGTCTCTTCAAGACCTATGGTGTACATATTTCAGAACTTTTCAGAACATTGTATGTCCATTTCTCACAAATTTCCAGGAACCAGAACTATTTAATCAAGTAGATATCGAATGAACAAGTCAGATTTTTGTATACATTTACTATACTATACTATACTGTAGTAATCAAATTGATATAGCACCATATGCAAAGCCACAATTACATTACAGAATACATAGGTGTGTCTGGTAAGTCACTAAATTATATTCATAATTATACTGCACAACAAACTGAACCAAGTCTTGACAGTAGACAACGATTATAATGACTATAATAATGATTTATAATATTTTCCCTGACTTTCCAAAATTTGTGTGCACCCTGTTGACTAGGTAAACGTGTCTAGGCAGGTAAACACTGGCGGAACATAACATAACCAACAACCTCATCAACCCTTCCATCCCGCCTCAGAGGCAGGAAACAATCAGCTGTGTTGGGTGGCAAATATCGCCGTGCTATTCCATATGACTGCTCTGTAGCCCTGAGACAGGTTTCTTATGAAAAGCAATAAGCATCATAAAACCCAACAAAGACATGGGCATTAGCTAAAGGCAAAAATTAAATAGGTAAAAGTAACGTAATCAGCCATATTCAACAGCACCAACTCACAGCTCTGTGACCCAACGACTCAGTGCTCATCTCTGTTTGCTGGCCTTTGAGCTGGCAATGAGCCACGACTGACTGAGTTGAGTCATATGGGTGGTAGGCCACACCTCTTCCATATACTGCCATAACCCTACCAACAAACTGTACTGCCTGGTGACAGAGGCACATCTGTGTTAACAACTTGCCCAGAGTCGTTACTTGGCAGTGTACTGGCTGAGACTGGGAGTTGAACCAGCAACCTCGCAATCACCGGTCCGATATGTTACCATCAGACTACCAAGCCGCACAAGGAAGTAAGTAAGAAAGTAAGTAGAATCAACCTTGCAGCCAGACTGCGTCGTCCAATCCCCCTTGCGAACAACACCAAAGGACCCATCACCAAGTTTTTCGAACAGACAGAGATCTTTCTCATTGATCAAACATGTCAGACTGTGGTTCAAGTTCTCCTTGTCTGAGGCAGCTGTAATCAATGACGACGAACTCACTGGATGTTCAGACATGCTTCGTTTCTCTCTAGCAGACGATGACCCAAGTGACAGCTGCACGGCATCAGATAAAACACAAAAATACTCGCACAAAATACAGAGACAGTAACAAAGAACAGTCACCTACATCTAAAAAGTAAGTAAGCAAAGTAATTTATATAGCAATTTATACAGCACATTAACTGTAATAACCACGAAAGCACCCTGTGTGCCAGTAGAACAAGAAGTAAAAATATTTCAGATGATGTATAAAAGCAGGTAGAGTATGTGAGGCATTTAAGAACGTTTGGAAGAGCATTCAAAGTAGCAACACAGTAACTCAATAGACTTATGGCACTGACACGAGAACACAAAATGCTGGAAGTGATACTGTCAGCACCCTGTACTCCTAGTCTTCTACACTCTACAGCTAATCTGCAGGTAAATAATTCCACAAAAAAAGCAGCGATAGGCTAGCAACAAAAAAACAGCTGATGTGAAAAAAATAACCCAAGTCTATAATAATAATACATACATAATAGAACCTTTCTATCCTTGGCTATCATTGTGTTCCTTTTATCTGTCTGACTGGCCCTTTACTTACCTGATACTATGCGCCAGTACTATCAATGTCAGTGCTGAATGAATGAATAAATAAATAACTACAGTAATGGCCACCCATAGTACACATGATATTGCAGGCCCACAAAATGAATACTGCTAGAAATACCACTTTAAATATCCACAGTCAGTCGTACACAAACTGGATCAACAAAAGCAAACTTGTAGAAATTGTAAAGCATAACATTTTGCAGATTAAAATGCAAAACTGCATCTTACAAAGTATCTTATTCAAAAAACAACTACAAGACAGAATACTGTGCATTGCTCATGTACAACATATATCAACAAGAAAAGCCCAGCTAATGCAAAGGGGAACGTGCAACAGCAGTGCATGTTTGAAAGCCCAGTGCGAACCTAGCAATGATGTTTCTTTTACACTCGCCACAAAGCACCAGACGACCAGTCTCGTGCAGCCGTATCTAGTATCTATAGTGTTTTATTTATTTACGCTCGCCAGAGAGTCCCAGACAGCACGACTAGTCTTGCTTGGCTGTATTAGCTTAAAATCACAAATTTTCCCCACCCCCTCTCATTTAGTGCCCTCGCTCAGGATGACCCCTTTCAATTTATAGAAAAACTTTACGAAACCTGAAACTAAAGTCTTCCAGGCAGCCGATGTTGAAGATTTAGTGATCCTGGCTTGCACTGTTTTGGACTGATCCATGGGCATTAGCTAAAGGTAAAAAATAAATAGGTAAAAGTAATGTAATCAGCCATATTCAACAGCACCAACTCACAGCTCTGTGACAGACAGCCATATGACAGACAAACAGACAGACAGATAGACAGAATTGCGATGGCTAAGACGCGTTACAGCATAGCTGCTGTTGCTCATAAAAATCTAATGGTGAAGCATAAAACAAAAACCTTGTCAAACAGATTCTTCTTGCGGTTTCTTTTCTTGACGGCATCAACCAATCGTCTGATGGCTGGCTTTCCCATTCCAATTCTCTCAAGATCTTCAGATTTGACATAGTCAAAATGAGACAGCCTGCAACAATCATATAGCAACTTGTCTACTAAGAGCGTAATCGATTTATGATAAACTGAAACCACTTTCCTTTCAGTGTCTGCCAATTTCAGCATTTTTCTGCAATCCGTTAAGAAAACTAAAACTGGTTTCGTCAAACTAGGGTTAACTGGCAAAACCAACTATGCATCAGGTTTCGCTGGCAAAGCCAGTTGTTTCTGTTTGTTTACTGGGGCAAGAGCAGATGTAAATAGGACCAAAAATGAAATAAACTGATTCTTCTGGTATTATGTACCACTTTAATCTGACAGATATTGTCACATGTGTGCGTTTGTTTGGCAATACTGTTGTTTATCATGAATGACTGCTGGTCTGAATACAATGACTGCTGACTGAAAAAGTTTTAAAAAAGGCCTATTGCAAAATAAAGCTAACTCAATATGAGTGTGAGCAACAGTCATGCACTGTAGAGTCGAGAACGTTTGGTAGCAAATTTTCCTAGTTTTCATTGAACAAAAAACCACAAGACTATTTGTTAGTATATCATCCAGTGACATGCCCCATAGAAACTGGTTTTGTGCAATCCATTTACTTAGTAAAACCAGAAAAAAACGGTTTTAATTTTGCTAAATCGATTACACTTTAACAGTAATCACCTGTATTCTGCATCTGATTCCATTTCAACATGTGCTTAGCGAATTGCACAGTTAGCTAGTAATAAGTATTACAATTTCAGATTAACAAAAAATTAAATTTAGCAACTAACAGGCAAATTATACCGCCAGTAAATAAATAAACTTGCCGAGTGACTTGCAGATTGTCACGGAGTTTGACATAGAACTGTTCCAGTTGAACATTGCGTAATAGCTCCAACAGCCAATCTGCACTCTCCGTTTCAGACATTATTTCTGCTAACACATGCACAAGAGCACACAATTACAACAAAAATATACGTTGTTGCCTACAGTATGTGTTTTGCTTGTTTTCCAACTGGATGACATGCGAACAGATAAATAAGTCAATCAAATGTGCTATGCTTAAGTGTTAGGATTAGCATCTGTATATACTATACACATCCAGGTGATAAGTACAGCAGGGCTAACAAATGAAACAGTAGCAGACATCAGTCAGCTGGCAGCAATGTACCAGAGTAAAGCAGGACAGTGAACAACTTCTAAAAGCATTTTCAGCAAATCATTTATACAATACCTCACTTTTCCTTCAATTTCAAATTTCGGAACCAAAATTGACATTTAAGTTTTAACTACTACAGCCTTGCAGGGGCTGAAATTTCATGACCCGGTCTGGCCCGACATTGTTTTGGCTCAACCTGTTAACTACAGGGTGTGCCAATAAAAATGTGCCATTTTACTTTTGTTCATATCTTCGCCAATTAATGACCAATTTTCAGAATTCTTTCGCTGGCATACTGACGAAAAAAGACTGACGGGACATAATTCTGCTTTATGATAAATAAGTATATGAAGAACAAAAAAACACTGTAAAGGAATATTTCTAAGCCCCAAATGTCATGCTGGTTAACATCGCTCTAAATGCAGCTAAGTATGCACAGCACGCGCCTGCACAAAACGTCTTGATGAGATGTAATGGCCCGAGACGAGACCTACTGGACCGAGACCGAGACATATTGCTCCGAGACTGAGACGAGACCCGAGATGCATCGGTCCGAGACCGAGACGTTGAGGATTTTGTCAGAGATGAGACCAAGACGAGACGTCTTGTCTCGAGACCGAGACGTCTCGACCGAGACCACATCCCTGGTATATAATAGAATTTGTTTTGTTTTAGTTGACAGGAAGACATCAACTACAGTGAATCGTCGCTTAACTGATAAATAGTCATTTCAATTAACATTATGTGTGACAAAAATTCTAAGCATAGTTAATAACCAATCGCAGCATAAAAACTGAAAGCAGTCATCTCAGGCTCCATAGCAGTAGCATCATGGAGTAAAAATAACTAGAAATTTGGGGCAAAGCCCAACGTGAGTCCACCCGGCGCCCTAAGTCCGATTGGGGGACATTAGGGGGAAGAGGGTTAAAGAGGGGGGAGAATTTCCCCAGCATCAAAGTCACGTGGCCCGAACTCAAATGCATTGGCATACGCCAAACGCGCATTGTCGATTTAGGGTAGGTCAACATTAGCACTTATAACTTGGTTCGTAGTGGATGGAATTTCACAAATTTTTTTTTGTTCCACGCCGAAAGGATCGCTCTCGTCAACGTCGTTTAGATTTTGTCGCTATCTTCATCGATTCCAGAGATATTTGTGCTCAAACTCGAAAGTTGTCGTAAATCGCACCGATTTTTGAACATTTTTTGCTTTCCCAAATTTTAAGGGAGCAATGCCCCCAAAATTTGTACTTGCGTTAACACCCCAACAAAGAGACACGTCAAGTGCCAAAGTTTCATCGGGCTACACCCAGTAACTCCGAAGTTAAAAACGCTAATTTATTACATTTTAAGCCAATTTTAGACCCCCCTTTAAAAAAAGTTGTAAGGGGGGCCACCATCCCTGGTGGGGGGTGTGCTAGTAAGACTTGGTGATTCACTAGCGCGTGTAAAAATTTGGGGGCGCAGCACCCTCTATGGGCCGAAATATGGTCTTCCGAATAATGCACTTTGGGTGGGTACGATTCAACATCTAAATCTCCAAGGTCACTGGACCAAACTTCACCGTACTTGTTTCGTTTAACGCAGGTGGAATCGCGATAGACGGAATGACTATCCGATTTTGAATATCTTCATCCGTTTCGGAGATATTCACCACCGAACTTCGAAGTCGTCCGAAATCGGGCCAAATTTCGCATGTTTTTGGCCCCTGAAATTTTTTTGGGGTACGCCCCTCAAAATTTTGGACCAGCATTATAAAATTGGGCCTAGTACTGACCATCGTGCAAAATTTCACGCTGTCGGCCTACGCATCTCGGAGATCTCGCGTTGAAAAAAAACATCTGGGCTAAAACTTAAGTCCGCTCCACAAGCTATCGCTTTCGGGCGGACTAATTACAATTTTCTGACAAACACGCCTGCAAATTTCCTAATTCCAACAAAAACCTACAAACTTCTGACTTAATTTCAATTTTGTTTTATCCCCGAAACGAAATATTAGACGAAAATATTGCATTTTTTACGAAAAAGATAACATAAATTAGGCTATACAACGTGAGCCAATCGTCCAAGATGCGGGAGCGAATCAGCCAGGGGGTGAAACGGCAAAGGGGCGAAAAAGCCAGACACCAACGGCGGCTAGCCATGGTGAATGTAATGACATTTCCTCCTACGATTTGCTGTTGTATCACAAAACAACCTTTCACCAAATGCTAAATGACATGCGATGCCCACCACACAACTGCAGAAATACATGTGCACTAAACCTAACTAGTAATCTACATTATTTATTTCTCAAAAACTTTTATTTGTAAAGATTCGTGAAAGTAGGTAAACATTGCGTGACGTAGTTCAACTACAGTAAATAAGTAAATACATACAAGACTTCTTTTCGGGAAAACCACATTAGAGATTGGAGAACAACCATCTTCATGTGAGAAACAACAAGAAACCCAGCCGTTGCTAAAGTAGACCGACCGTACGCTGGTTTCCGAAAGCTAGCAAGTGTGAATGTGTGGTCAGTTTAGTAACTCTGAACAAAAGGGAGAGTCGGCAGTGGAGATATGGCATTTGCATATGTATGTAGTCTGTTAATACACGGTAGTAAATTACACTGATGAGGTTGGGCTGTATTAATGCACCATCCAAATTTTTGGACCGGGACCTCTTTTTGGGGGAACCGGTGTCCGTATGTCGGCGACAGAACCGCCGGATAGGGTGGCATTGATATTAACGCTGGCCTTTGCTGGCCTTTGGACACTAAACTACGGTCGGTCTACTTTAGCAACAGCTGGGTTTCTTGTTGTTTCTCCCATGAAAATTGTCTTTCTTAGCGATAGCTGGGCTTTTTGTTATTTAGTTTAATGGTTAATGGTTACATCTACACGACAATGTTTCATCGTTTTTGTTAATTAATATCTGTTTCAAATGATTAAATTATTAAAAATTTCAAACAGCCAGTGTAATCTGTAGTTAGGACTTTTACGTGTTGTACGTAAAACGTTTTTTATTTGCGGTAAATAAAAATTTTAAATTTCAACAAACCCGCGACTTGTTTTGGCTTAGTTGACCCCCACTGATCGAAAGTAACAAGGGCATAGTGTCAAAAAATGATGCATGTGGGCATGTTGATTGCATGTTTTTGATCATTGTGCAGGAAGTTGACTTTTGTTGTGCATAGTCTGCCATACGGACAAAATACCGTGCTTCAGTTATTCGAATATTACACTTAGGAAGATAAATACAGGCGTTTGTGCAATCTGCTTCGTGATACCGCGTTCTCTTTGTTCGAAGTGGGCGTTGCTTTTGAACTAGCCGGCGGCTGATTGCGAGAACAGTAACTAGTTGTTTAGGCAATGGCGTCGAAGGAGTCAGAGAAAAAAGGCGAGGGCGACGGCCCTCCGCCGCATCCTCCTGTGCCATGGTATCGGCAGCTTCTGGCAATGAAGGATACGCTCATCATCGTACTTACTCCTTTCATCTTCTTGCCGATTCCATTTCTATACCCGACAGCGGTCAGTTTGCGCATGCACAGCAGTTTGCAAAGTTTCTGTATGTCGTGTAGATTCCATTTTTCTGCAGTTTACTTTGCATTTTTTCGTTCTCTGTGTGTTTGTAATATGCTGGGTGCTACTGTCAGTTGAGTGAACTGAGAAGGATTGCAAAAGGCGGATCTGCGGATGTGGCAACAGGTAAAAGATGGATGTCAGATTGGTGACCAAAATTACTACCATCAGTTTGGCGAACTGAGATGAAAGAACCAGAAATTACTAAAAGCAGTTTGGAGAGCTGGAAGTGCAGCTAATTAGGCTATAGTACAAGTTTGATGACATAATTTTATTATATGTATATGTAAACCTACAAATTTTTGCAAGTGCATTTACTACTGCCAGTTTGCCTGTAGTAAATTTCACATCACTTGTCATCAATTCACCAAACTGAAAATAGAATTAACATTGCAATATTGTTTTTACGTGCAACAGCAGCTACTGCAGTAGCGCATCTTAGCCATCGCAATTCTCTCTGTTCGTCCATCCATCTGTCTGTCCGTCTGTCACACGAGTGGATCAGTCAAAAACGGTGCAAGCTAGAATTACCAAATTTTCACCATTGACTGCCTGGAAGACTTTAGTTTCAGGAACTGTAAAGCTTTTACGTAAATTCGAAGGGGGTCACCTCGAACGAAGGCGCTAAATGAGAGGGGGTAGGGAAAATTTGCACTATCCAGTCGATTCAGCGTTTGTTGAGCGAGCACTTCATGCCCTCTGCGTAGTACGAGTAAAACACTGTAGACACTATAGCCGCCGTCGTCTGGCGGTCTCTGGCGACTGACTTAAGACTGTTTTATTGCCCTTTCAAACATGCACCACGGCTGTTGCACATTCCCGTTTGCGTTGTTTTTACTTGTGTACTTTGTGCTGCATTATGACTTATAATGGATAAGTAACTAGAAAGTCAGGGCAGAGCTCAACGTTCAGCTGCCTAATGCCATAGGTTCAATTGGGAAAAAATTGATGGTTGAAATTCCCCTTATATCAGTGCCATGTAGCATGAATACAATTCTATTAGTCTACACAGTAGGCGTGTTGTTGTTGTTCATTGATCGATTGATGATGCCGCCAAGTGAATGGAAATATAACACTCAGCATTCAGCTGGGATGCCTATTTTTACTCTTCGCGCACTACGTTCCTAATTTAGCAAAGAGGAGTATATGAGATCATTGAAATATTGAGGACCGATCGACCGACGACCGACCTCTGTTCCTGGAAGAGCCTTCCAGGAAGAACTTCAAACGGCCATATCTCCATAACAGTGCTAGATAGATGCATAGTCACTGTGGACCACCCATAGGAAGTCGACCGCCGGGAGTCGAATGGTCACGTACACCCCTAAAAGATGTTATTTTGCCGTTATTGGCTTGTATAGTGTGAAAACGGTTGCAGATAGGTACAGACATGCTGCTTATCATAACAAGCACTGGTGACAGGCTTTTTAGATTTATCAACATCGATGACCTTCCATGACCTTGAACCCTCCCTCCCCAAAAAAGGGTTTTTAGTGAATTTATCTCAATTTTCGGATGCAGCACACATTTCAACACTGAATTGCGATGAAATGGCTGGGGATAGATCAAGAATACCTGCATATGAAATTTTCAGCATTAAATGTAGATTTTAGCAGTCCAAGTCCCGATCGCATAGGTTCAAGGAGGCCGGCGCAGGCGGGCATCAAATACAGCTACCCCTCTAAAGAATGGTTATGGGGTGTTTACACGATCCAGCAAACTTCAGCAAATGTATTCAAAATACATGTGCTAATGCTAGACGTTTGCTGGATCGTGTAAACACCCTGTTATTTTACCGCAATTATCTCGTGTAGCGTGAAAATGGTTGCAGATAGGCATAGACATGCTGCTTATCATAACAAGCAATAGTGACAAGCTTTTTATTTGTGTCATTATTGAATGACCTTGAACCCCCAAAATAAAGGTTTTTAGTGAATTTTTTTTGCGATTTCCGGCTGTGAGACACATTTTAAGAGTGAATTGCGCCAAAATGGCTGGAGATGGATTTGGACAACCTGCATATGACATTTTTTAAATCATAGAATGTACATTTTCAAGATCTTTTCGATCTTTTAAATTCAAGGAGTCTTCCGTACGGTGGCCTCAAATTTCAGTACTCTTTCAACATACATTAATCTTTTTGCTGTAGGCCTACACTGGTTGCCAAAGTGTCAGTACTGCTGCTATTGCACATCACGTGAGCTTTGCTCAAATTACTTGTTGTTTTTGGTCTGCTGTCCAGTTTCAGATGAGAAGGGGAAAATAAAAAAAAGAAACTTGAAGAAAAACAAAGCAAAAATTCAACGTTTTCTATTACTATGTACTGGCGCCTAAAAATGATGTGGAAGTAGCAGCTCTAGTCGATGAGTGTTGCATGACGTTATGCTTGTGACCCAGTCCTACCAAGGTCAAGGTCACAAACCCTTGAAAATGATAAATTCTTTCACTTTTTGGCCAACTGATTGAAGGTGCATCCAGCCACACTGAGATTCATGTCCTGCATCTAGAATAGTGATGATACGGTATAACAAAAACGTTTGATATATTTTTTACGATATTGACGTATCGTATCGTAATAAAAAATATTGAATATTTTGATATATTGTGATATTTTTTATATATCACAATATCTTTGATATATCGCGACATTATACACAAACAGTGGCGTATTTAAGGAGGGGGGCAGTCTGCCATGCCCTTCCCTTCGGCTATGACAAAGACAAATTTTTCTAGGCTATTCTATTGCAAGGCATAGCAAAGAGCATAATGCCACATTGTCCCAGCTATCATATGCATCGAAAATAGGCCAAAGAGTGCATGGAGGAGACCATTGGGATTATCTCATCTCAGAAAAACCATGGCTAGCTCTGTTTACGGGGTATGCTGCGGCTGCACTCAGGGACATCAGTACACACAGATAACGCTGACAACTGGGACTGGAGACCGCTGAGCACAGGTTCTGATAACTTCCCCCAGCCTGATGTCATTAAGCAATCAAGGTGGCGTTTGTCAACACATAGGCTACATATACCAGACCCTGAATCATTAACTGGAGGGGAGCTTTCACTCACCTGCCTGGTATTAATCAACACTGCTGCATCTTGGGGAGGGTGACTAATGCATGATTTATATAGCTATGCCTACGTCTGTCATAAGCTAAGACACTCTAGTAGCTTCCTTTGAAGTGTCTGATGGAACTGGTTCTAGTGTGCCGCCTGTTAAGAGATTCAATCAATCGTGTCTCAACTTCTTGCCAGCTCCTCAAAAAACAGTTATGAATACTTAATATGTTCGTGTGTTTCCAAATTTCCGAAAATGCGCAAATTTCCAGCTTTCATTGAAAGTTTAAAAGCAAAAAGTGTTAGAGCTTCAGGGGGCGATCCCCTGACCAGGGACTCTGCCCCTGGACTTTGCTGGGGGCTCTGTCCCCAGACCCCCGTTATAGGCTCGCTCTCCACGCGCTCGCCATGGCCCCCCCTTTGCCAAATCCTAAATACGCCACTGTACGTAAATGTTTATATTTTTATTATCGCATTACCAAAATAACGACAATAAACGGAGAAAAAGACAAACTAACTGACGCAAACTGACAATATAATGTCGTAATTTTAAGACAGGACAGTGTTTAATTTATTAAGTTCACTGTCACATTTTAGGACCTGTGTAA
>Ga0056128_1002566_pt1 | contig 21646 bp, 11 predicted proteins | sample WorMetLIZISLAND2_FD_71113 | JGI IMG/M metagenome (GOLD analysis project Ga0056128, IMG submission 71113) | Marine gutless worms symbiont microbial communities from Max Planck institute for Marine Microbiology, Germany - Olavius geniculatus... ... | reverse complement strand
TTCGATGACATATAGTCTCATTAATAAGTGTGCCAAAAATTATTATAATCGGACATTCATTGTTCAAGTTATTGCAAAAAATGTAGTCACATGCTTTTTTTTGAGACACAGTGTAGTTGTCGGTGGTAGGCGCTGTTGAGTGCTTGTGAGGAGAATGACGTTGATGCATTCACGGAGGCTCTGCGCAACTACGACTCTGTGTCGCGACTCGACCCATGGCATACTTCTCTGCTGCTGCGCATCAAGAAAGGCATTGAAGGAGAGTCAAACTTGCTATGAGGAGTGAACATACCAGCATCTTCCTGTCAGCGAATGAACGTGTTGCATAGATGAATCATTAGACTACATCTCGTACTTGTTTTTTTCTTTAGAGTGAGTTAGTAGAGGTTTATGTTCCGGTCAACACATCATAGGTCATTCTGTGGACAAGCCTCTCCAGGCAGTCACGGACTGATAACAAAAGTCAACAGAGATACAGGGTGGGCCAAAAAAGTAAGCTATTGTATTTTTTCCATATCTTTGCTAAATATTGACAAATTTCCACAATTTTTTCACCAGTAGACTCTAGAAGAAATTTGCTACTAAGTGACATGCACACCACACCTTTATGTCGCTACACTACCTTGTAAAATATAAATATTCAAAAACGTACAATATCTACAGATGGTAATAAAGTCAAATGGTAAATTTTTCAAAGTATTAAGATAAAATGTTAAATATAAGTTATAATAAGTGACAGAAAGTTTTAGGTGTAGCCACAGAGTAAGTTTTCATGTTTCAAAAAATAGTGCACAGCTTGTAGAGCCGCACAACTGAAATACATTGTTCTGTATGCTCATGCAGTTAACTAAACAAGATTGCATCCGTCAGTAAGCATTAATATACATTGAAAATTAGTGCTACTGCACAGTAAAATCATTAAAATTATTTGAAAAAAATGTTAATTATGTCCTCCAATGTTCTTGACACTTACCTTAGCTCATATTTTAACATTCAAGTTAAATACTTAAAAAAATTACCATTAAGCTTTCTGCCCATCTGTAGATATTGTATGTTTTTGGATATTTATATTTTACAAGGTAGTGCAGTGATATAATAAGTGTGATGTTCATGCCACCGGGTAGCAAATTTCCTGCAGTGTCCACTGGTGAAAAAATTGCGAAAATTGATCAATATTTAGCGAAGATATGGACAAAGTGCACTAGCTTACTTTTTTGGCCCACTCTGTAGATATGTAATATTTTGTGTGACATGGCATGAATGAGACAAGCAGAATGAGACAGAGGGATAGAGAAACAAAATAGCAGATGGTAAAGTACAGTACGAACTGTGGGAACTTAAAACATGACTACACAAACTCTGTATCAGTAAAGACAAACATTAAAATAAACTTTTGTTAACTTATGTTATTACCATTCCGTACCACATTGCTACTGCTTAGTAGAGTTTGCCATTATTCTGTGTGCAACTGTGTATTTATCGTATTTTAATGCTCAGATGTTTCACAGAATTTATCGATGTTGTTAATCTTATGTAGTACATTATTTGTATGTCATGCTTAATGGTTCACGTGTTTGTCACTGTTAGCTGATAGCTCTCTAGTCATTGCAACTATGATCTCTGTGCTGTATCTGTATCTACTGTTGACATTGTGTTTCTGCTATTTTCTGTATTGGTAACATCTTTTTCTCTAATAACTCATTTTGTCTTTGCATTTGCAATTGCATCATCATACTGGCAGTTAATAGTGATTGCTCACTGTCGTAGTGATAATGTCGATGTTGCCATTTTATGTTATAAGTTGCTTGTTGATGAAAGAATTGCCAAACATTGTTCTGGTTTCTTTAAGTATTTGCTGAATATCTGGTTACATATATTTCTGTAAGCGCAGTAACAGTGCATATGAAATTGGTATTGAGTTGTGATGATGAAACTTTTTGTTGTTGTTTTTGTTTTTGCATTTTATTGTGGAGCTGTGGCAGTTTAACTTTCATTTTTTGAAATTTCATGCAGTAACATTGATAACATTTTTATATTTATTGGTAATGGTAATACATTAAGGTATTGCTGTTTGGTAAAGAAAGCAATCGAGTCTTGTGACTGTCAGTTTGTGTATTGTTAAATAAGTAAAGAAGTCTGAGTCTGTGATCGGTTGATTGTTAGTTCAGAAGCTATTTGCACTACAGCGTTGAACATCATCAGTCGTTGTTTGTTTAATGTTGTCAGCTTTAATGCAGTACTGCGGTTATTTATTTTTTTACAGGTCAGGTGTTGCATGGACTTGGTGGCCATTGGCCAGGTTAGGTGTAGAAAGTGCATCAGTCAAAACAGGTTGGGCCATAATGTGAATGCATCGTTCTGGACCAAATTGATCAAAACTTGAAAAAGCTCCACACAGAGATCAAAATTTCCAAATTATTCAATTGAATAATTGGCTGATTAAAATAGTTTCTCTACAGTATCAGTTCATTTCATGAGCCAGCGGTCTAGCTGTGGAATTCTTTATTTTGAAGAAGTGTTTATGACAGTATTGCTCTTGTGACATTAGTGAAATGTGCCAGGTAGAATAATTCCTGTCCATGCATGGGTTTGATTTGAAGCTATCGTCATGAATGAGGGTATCTTAAATTTTTTATCGTTTTGTCATTACAGTTCTGCTAGTTAAATGTCAGCTGGCAGTTGACATTCCATTGTATGTATTTGCGTGTCAGCAGCAAAACTTCCAAAAATACTGCATTTCATTTTGAATGGTTTTCAAGAGAGATCTGCGTCTGGATTTTGTGATTTGTAACGTCATAGATGTATCTGCAGGTGGCAAATAGAAGCAGTTAATAGCCTCGGTCATTTCACTGTCATCCCCTGTCCTCCAGTAGACAGCATTATGAGATTGATGACTGTCTGGAGGATAACAGGGAAGATTATTAGAACTGCTATTATTGATACATATGTGCAATTATAATCGGCATTTTTTACAATTTTAGATTTAGGTCGTTTTTGTGTTTTGTGTTTCATAAAGGTTAAACTTTCTGTAAAGGTTAAATTTTGTGTTTCGTTATTATGTGTTTGTGCAATTTTGCCTGCAAAGGCCGTCCCCGAAATGACCTATACTATGTCGGGTGGGACGTTAAACCCTACTCACTCACTCAGTGAACTGTAGTTCAGCATGACTAGTCGTGTTGAACACTCTGATTAACATGCCAGTACTTCAATGCAATTATCGAGGCTAATTGTTTCCAAAATTGTTTGATTGCTTGATCTCTGTAAAGTATATTCCACTTTTTATACATCACCTGGTAGTTTACAGTTTTTCAGGTTTATTCACTTCACTTGCTGTTTAGTGTAGTGGTCCATAGGATATAGCAGTCACTTATCAGTGCCCTAATGTATGGAGTTGTTCTGCTCAGACATTTCCTATCTACACAATACAATGCAATATTCATTTAATGCAAATGTAGTCAGACCGCTACGAAAGTCACATAAGCTGACGTGGTCATTCCATTTGCCATTGATCACAGTACTGGTATATACTCTTTGCTGCATGATTTAATATTTGCTGTCATTTCTGTTATTTTGATTATTATGTATTGAGCATATATTTTGAGCTAGTAATGACATCACTGGTATGTAAGTTTTGTTTTTAGACAGTCACTGTTGATATTTGCTTTTATGTTTTAAAAGACTACGAATGTTCATTATGCTGCAAGTTACTAATGGTTTCGAAATTGTATTATGTAATTAACAGTGGATAATAACAGATAAAGAAAGAGAAGAAAGTCGAATATATGTAGATGATAATAATGCCCTGAAACAACAGACTTTGGAGTTTGGGCTGCTTGTTTTTTCGGAGGGAATTGATTCAGTTGTGTGTATGTCTGTTATGGACAGCAAGTTTTGATGGTTATGTTAAACAATGTATGAAGTCACACGTGAGTGCTGAGATGACGATGGCATCATATGATCGTAATGATAATCAGTCACTGTTGTCAGTATTGTAGTTGGTGTTATTGGAAGCTTGTTGCTGTAGCTGCAATGTTTCTAGTATTTGACTCGGTGTAGATATATGTCTGTAGTTTGTTGTCATATATAGACTCATTTCCTACATCTGTGAGAGGAGTTCTATACACCAATGTCAAGCAAGCTGCCAGTTTAATATGCCACAAAGTACAAGAACAAAAACTTTCGAATAGAACTGAAATGATAGAAATAGAAATTGAAAGTATGGTTTTGTAAAACATAAAAAAATTTTGAACAAGTCTTATGAGACAGATAGAGAAAAAACCGTTACAAAAGAATGTAAGTAAATCCAGATATTCTTTGTGCTTGACGTGCGGCAGCACCGTTTTCGGAAGAGTTTTGTACTGTTCTAACAGTGAACTTATGGTTCAGTAGTGTACATGTGAAGCATGCAGTGAAGTGTGCGTTTGTATTCACTTTTGTTTTGGTGCAGTATTAGACTGCTTGCTGTAGCTTGGCACCGTGTGTTGGAGTTGAAAGCTCGAGATTTGGGTAACATGATGGCACATAGATGTAAGCAAGCACGTCCATAATTGTCGACAAGAGAAAATAACCTTGCTAAGCATGTGACTGCATGGCTCTAGCTGTCGACAGACTGCATTTACTCCAGTTTCATCTGTTCTAGGTTTTTGTAGTCGTTTCTGCAGATAAATTATATTATCGTGCAGCATAAGTTCCATTGTTTATTCATTGTGTAAATGTACATGTCATAAATATTTATTATCATGTTTGATTTATAAATACATAATAATTATACAGTATAACTTATACCGCTGCCGCTTTTGTTGTTCGTGAACACATTTTTTGCAGTCAGGTAGAATGATAGCTTGGGGACATGGGTGACTATTATCTAATCTAGTTAAAACGTGATTTATGAATGTTTTTGGTTCACATAAATGACAAAACAATGAGCGTTGTCACCGATCTCGGACGTAGCCTTCGCACACCGAAAGGCGCCAGAGTATTAACGTGATTTCTGCTTTTTTATTTGTGAAGGGACGGGCGAGCCTGCTTGTTGATAAGCTTAATCATTTTAGATTTTAAAATTGATAACTGTCTGGAGGATAAGAGGGAAGATTATTAGAACTGCCATTACTGTTAATTACATATGCATGCATATGATGGAGTTCTTACAATCTTAGGTTTAGGTCGTTTTTTGTGTTTGTGTTTCTATTGAGGTTAAACTTAGTTTTATTATTGTGTAGGTTAAACTTTCTGTTGCATTATTATGTGTATGTGCATTGCCTGGAAAGGCCGTCCCCGAAATGACCTATGCTCTGTCGGGTGGGACGCTAAACCTCACTCACTCTATCATTTTAGGCCATGAAATTTATAGCTGGTGCAAAATTTCTACACCTAATTCACTTCAATCATCGTTTGTCAAAGTGGGACGTCGATTTTTCAATTAGTCAATCGCAGTTGTAGATATACACGATTAACTGCTAAAGGCCGTTGACAGGAGGTCGAAAGTAAGTTAGAATTAGTAACTAAGACGACATTGTCTGTTCCGGCAAGGTGTTCCGTACACTCGGTCCAGTTAGGAAGCCGCCACACTAAGAGTATCGACGTCCCAGAACGGCAATGTGGGGCGCAGTTAAGCGAACATATAAGTGGGCGCGGTCGCGAAAATAGAACTGATCGATATCAGGCGTGCAGTGAGGGCGATTTTTTATAGTCCTGTACTCTTGCCAGGTTGTGTGACGTCAGAAGCACCTGCACCTGGTGTAGTACGAGTACCATTGTCTACAGCGCCACTTCGCTCGCGTGCTTTGTTCTTCAAGAGTTACGGCGTTCTACGCTGGCTCTAGCGCTAACAGTGACCGCGCTGATCTAGGAAGGCGTCTGTGCTGTGCTGGACTGCCATTGCTGTCGCTGCTGAAATTGGCATATTCTACATTCAATACGTTTACTTTTTGCATTAGGATTGGATTGCACATCATCTGCTGTTTTCAACGCAATCTTTTTAATTAACGATATTTGTTTTATTTCGAAGTTAGTCGCCATCAAGTTAGGATTGAGCATAAGATTGTTTCTGCTTTTGCTTCCAGAATTTATCGGGAGGTTGGCTCGAAAACAACTGAGCAATATTGTAAATTTACCAATTTAGTGATACGCAAGAAAGTTTGGTAGCCATCGACTAACGGTCTCTCTGAGATTAGGCCTACCCACGCTGAAAAGAGACATTAAACTAGCGGCAAATATAGCCCAGTAACTTGTCCTGGTTATCGGCTGTAAATTACAATATTGCGCGACACAAATATCATACATGATCTAAGACGCTGGTAGTTAATAGCCTATAATAAAGCAGAGCTTGATTTCATGATGGACGTATGATTTGCGGCTTGTAGTTTTCGTTGCTACACGCGCAAACGCCATTCACGATTGCAGCTGCCAACTTTAATATTTGATGTCGCGAGCGACATGTCCACAGGTGTGCACTGCGGGTTAATTTGTGTGGAAACTGTTGGGAGCGGCCCTTCTATGTTATGTTTACAGACCCTTTAGCTGGTAATAAACTGCTGAGAGAGATTTAAAAACAGAAAAAAGAAAGATTGAAAACAGGGAAAAGAAGGAAGGGAAAGAAAGAAACAGAAATAAAGATGAAAGGAGGAGAGAAACGAATCGAATATGCTGAAAAGGAAAAAGAGAAAATGGGAGAAACGTTCCCGTATTGCTTTTACCAAGTTAAGCATAGGCTACACTGCGCCTAATTTAATCGAAAAAAACGAAATGGTACAGTTAAGTTACGGTACAAGTACTCTATTTCTTCTACTTAGGCTTATCACAAGTCTGCGCTTCAGTCGAGCGATTGTCGGAATGCTTTTGTAGGCTAACTGGCAGTAACTGCGAAAAAGGTTTTGGGGTTGTTTACGAATACTGTTGTCTACCGGTATATCATTTGGCCGTGCATAACGTCAGATACCGTAACGATTAGGCCTATATCTCAACAACAGAGAATGAGAGTTTAACGAAACAGAGCCGCAACTACGATACCGTGTCTGGTGTCTGTAGATAAATTGGTAAATTCTAATTAAAGTCTAGCCAGACTGCATCAAGTGGCGTGTGCAGTAGACGTTGGCTTCATTCCGCTGATCAATAATTTACTACATTTTGATCGAACACCGAGGGATCGCGCGCCGCTACTGTAGCTCAAATTAAGCCAGACTTCTCGCTGCCATGTCAACTGTCAACGGCGTTTTTGTATTTATGTTCAATAGAAAATCGTAGTGAGGTACACACTCTGGAGATTAGTTAAAAATAAATGAATATAAAATCGACATAGGTCTGTTAATAACATTATTTTTGCGTTCGCTAGTCTACTGCAGTTACTACAACAAGTAATTTGAGCAAAGCTCACGTGACGCGCGACAGCATCGGTGCTGCCACCTGCGAAATCAATGTACAACGTGGAATAAAATAATGATGCGTTTTGAAGGGCCACCCAAGTTTGACGCTCCATAGACAGGATTCCTTGAACGTACGGTATCGAGACTTAGACTGTTAAAATCTACTTTTTATGCCGACAATTTCACATGCAAGTTGTCATGGTTTATCTCTGGTAATTTTGGTGTAATTTATTGTTGAAATAAGCGTCGCAGCCTAAAAACGCAAAAAAATCACAAAACCCATTTTTCGGATTTCAAAGTTGTTTGAGGAAATCTATGTTCGTACCTTTGGAAAGCCTATCAGTAGTGTTTGGCACGGTAGCGCCAAGTCTGTGTCTATCTGCCACTGTTTTTACGCTAAATTAGTTGATAGTAGCCTACGCAATGCATGCGACAAAAAAGCAATCGTTAATTATGCAGCCTCGAAGTTTTATAGTGTTGTAAACATTCCAATTTAGCTTAATGAGCTCAATAGCAATAAATATGTGTAGATTTATATTTACGTCAGTGATTCAATTATATTGTTGAATTTTCCATCTCTATCGCCATACGTAGCACGCACATATACCGCATAATCTTACGTTAGAACCTATTAAAATTTTTCGCAGACTGTGCCAGTGAAATTGTTTTTAAAATAGTTCCATATTTGACGAAGGTATGGAGACAGAAGTTTGATGACACGTTTTAATGTCTCACGCTGTACACCTGGCGTGAGCAGCGGCGCTGCGCGCGCTAACACGTGGTTAGCTGCGGCAACAGCAAAGCAACAGCGGCAGCAACAACAACAACAGTATCCGTAGTACGGCGTGTTGCGTGTCCGTGTGTGACAACTACAACGATGCAACGACAACACTCGGTTGACACGACGACAAAGTTTTGAATTGACAGTTATGACTAGCGATCAGTTCGGTCTGCGTTTACTTGTGGCACTTGACGTCTTTCTTCTGGTGAGTGATGCAAGTCAACCGCTGTATCTGTTGTGACGCCACTCTATATCAGGGTCGTATTTGGGGGAATACGCAATGCGCGTACACAAGTGGAATTATGAAATTTAATTTACTGTAAAATTGTCAGAAATTTTTTTTGACACATTATACGCCATAAGCTCAAATAATGTTTGAACTAAAAACGTGGATTTGCGGTAGAGAGCTTTCTCCTTAAACGCTTCTGAAAATGTAGATTTGTGAAATGTCTAGCTGAGCTTACTTTTCACATTTCTAAATATCCTATTGCTTGACGCACAGTGCAAGTCTTGTTCTGCTGTTCTTTTGCACAAATACACTTATGTGTACAAAGTACAAACTATACAATACATCTCCATGTGCACGCCATAGCGTATCGACGTACACTCGTCATCTCGGTGTATTGACGGCGGGTGCCTGCCAGCTGCCTCTCTGACTCTAGTTTCTTTACAGCAGCTGTCAGAAATTGGGTCCTATAGCTAAGAAGTGATACTTGAATGATTGATTTGTTCTCTGTCCGGAGAATGGACGACCTCGCGGTCGTCATGTACACAATTCGTAGTGTGTTAGTGCACCGACAGCGCGTGCACAGTCACAGTGTGTCATCAATCAATAGACGACGCTCCTTCACCACCTTGTTATCTGCTCCGCACGTAGGCTTGCCTGCACGCTTACCTGACAACTACAGTCCGTAAACCTGTATTAAATAAAAAAAATCAGGTCATAATAAACAAATGGTTATACGAACCAAAAATTTTTAGTTTTTTTTCAAATTTACACTCTGCTGCAGTTAAAACTGAAGAGGCTTGTTAACATCAAGCAGAAATAAGCAGCGTGGAGAATGTTTTTACACGACTTGCATTATCCTTTGGCTGAAGTAAGAAAGTGAATAGGCCTAAGTAACTTTATGTATTGCTTTGACTGAAAGTAACCGGCGTACTGGTGTAGAAACAGAAGTAAAAATGTTAATAATGGCGTCTTAAATTAGAAAGTTTCGGGGTTCGCTGCTTCTAAGAGAGTCAGGGGAGAGTTTCAAGCAGGTGGACCGGTGTGCTCAAACGCACGTTTTCCATAATCCGTATGTCGACTTTCCAACTCGCTTGGTACGTTTGGCAGATCGCAGATGTCTGTAGCCGTCGGAATTTGAGTAAGGTCGGCTGAAATCGACCGCTTCAGAAATCCGAGAAAAAAACGCATAGTCCCCGAATGCAGTCTCTGTGTTCTGTCTTTTATGTAAACAGTGACGTGAACTGCTCAAGGTCAAGTACTGCCCGTGGGTATCATGCAGACAAAAACACACAAAGTCGGCACGTACCCGTAACCTTGACTTTTGATCTATGACTTTAAAATGCAATAGATTTTCAAAGGCTGTCGAGGTACATGTTCGTGCAAATCAAGGTAAATGCACTGGTTCATGACTTATCGTGTTCACAGAGATTTAAAAGGTTGAATAAAAACAATACTGCTCTCGCTTCCGCGGGCAGTAATAAGTAAGTAAGTAACATGATCGTTATTGTCCAAAACAGCAGAGCGTCACTGCGCAGGCGCTATACAATTGTGTAGTTGACAGTGCTGGAGTATCTTGGTTTCAGTATTGTGTCGAAACGATGTGGTATATTGTGCGTGTAGGTCAGCGGGCTGGGGACGTTCCAAGTACACATCTCAACACTACAGAGGAAGACGTCACCCGGCACTGTGTCGCCAAGTGACGACGACAAGACAGTGCCGGCGTGTCGTCGTCGTACGTTTGTCCGCTACTGTCTGACGAACTATCAGTCGGAGCAGCTCAGCGTGCCATTTTCTGGCAGGTGCGAGTTCGGTGAAGTATCGAGTCCGGCGTGGTCTGGGTGTGGTCCGATCTACGGCAACGTTTCCGCAGTCAGCATCCCATTTACCTTCACCTGGCCGGTCTGTCTGCTAATACATCTTAGCCGGACTAAAAGTTAAAGGTTAAAAGACGTGTACACTGTACAGCTTTTATGAAAAATCAATCGCAGAACTACAAACGGTGCGTCACCTGCCATACGGGATCACACAGTTTTACCTGCCACTCGACACGAGTGAACACTCCCCGCCTAATCCCAGCCAGACAGGCCGGTACTCGATTTATCAAACCCGGAGGGATGCAAGGCTGAGTTGATCTTGGTGTTGGTTTTATATGCAGATGGTTTACCTATTCGTAGACAGTCACCCGTCCAAGTAGTAACCACTTGGTAACGACTTGAACGGGAGTTGAACCCACGACCTTTCGATTACATGTCCTTGCCCTGCCGTTACTCGACCAAGTCATCACTGCGTGCAGATCGCCGATGTTGGAGTTCCAAGGAGCGAAGACCATAATTAAACTAATCATGCGTGTACTTACTTTCTAGGCAACTTACCGTGCGTAGCCATTAGCCACAATTAGCTTATATCAACATTACAGACGGACGGACAAGCGGGCGGACGGACGGTGACAATAACGCGTTTTGCACTGATAGCATTGCGCTGTAAAATCTACACCCAACTCAAGCCCTGTTTACAGCCAACGAACTGAGCTAAATTGCCATTTGGAGTTTCCGCCATTTTTGCATTAGTTTAATTCGGTTCAGTTCTGTCGCTTTGTACGCTCCTTAACTTCCTTAGGAATGTGTTTTCTTAAACACTCTCATGGTGTACACAGCGGTGTAAACCAAAACGACGCCAGAATCAGTTGTCTGTATAGTATCAAGTAATTATACTAAATAACTTTTGCACGGCGATTATCAGCGCAAAATATGGCGACATTGACACAGACAAGTTTGCGCGAGACATTAGCTGTGATGACGGTAGATGAGTGGGCGGGCAATAAGACGTCGATTGTATCGCACTTGCGCCCACACACATTGTCATTCGACGTCAGTCGCAGAACGCGTTGTAGGCTACAACTCAGATCAGCTCTGCATTAATCTTCATTGGCGTTCTTGTGTGGCATCGTGATCTGATGGCGTACGCACCATCGAGAGGTCACGAGTCTTGGTCTCAACCGATCCCTGGAAAGAAAAAAACGGTAGTTCTCTATCACCTTAGGCCCACAGGCTTGCATCGACTGCAGGATTAATTTACGCATTGTGTTTTGCGGCAGAATTGTATTTTAGTGCTTCGGAAATTGACGCTGCTAACTGGCTGACAGCAAAAGCGTCCAAAGCGTGAAGTACGTTTTAGCTGCAGCAGTTTGACAAAGGTTCTTTCTTGAAAAACCGCCTAACTAGGCCTGCTACAAATTAAGCCAAAACAAAAACTAAAAGTCACGGCGGCGGCTTTTTCCACATTAGTCTCTTACCTTCCCGTTTACCTTTTTTTGTATTTGTCCTCATATTTTTGTTTCACCGGATGTATTTTTATACGCTTGAAATTTTAATTCGTTGCGCTTTTGTTTACAAGTGATTTCTTATTACATGTACAGATAATAACTGCTTCATCATGATTATTCTGTTGCGTACTACGTCGGTACTGCTGCTGCTGCTGCTGCTGATGATGATGATGATAATGATGATGATGACAAAAATGCGTATGCGTTTGTTTCGTTTAGAAGTCGTTTACGCTCATCACCGCAGTATACGACGATATGACGCCAGCAGGTCCCAGCCCAAGTAAGTAAGCTATGATTGTCTGAAAGTATCGTTCCTATAGCTGCATCGTTTTTCTGTTGTAGCAACCAGCTGTAGAAATGTTGTTCTCATTTGTTGTCATGTATGGGTGCATGTGTTTATACAACGCATCATGCAGCGGCTGCCAAACGGTATAGGCCTAATACTCACTGCAGGTAAAATTAACTGGGCATATATTATGTGTACAGTCTTGCTCAGTTTTTAATGGAGTCACGACGTTGGTTGGTGTAGGATAGACGTAAACCAGTGAATTACTCAATCAGGCGTGCATGTTCAATTTTTAATTCAATTTGGTCACGCACTCGCCATCTGCCGGGTAGGCGCCGACGCACGTTGTGCTGTGGCTCGTTGAGTGGTCTTCAGTATTCTCAATGAATGCGCTCGCCAGCCGTAGAAATGCCAGCTTTGAGTGCCTGCCGTATGTTTATGGATTTTTCTAGACCTACGTTTTATCGCTAATAATTATTACAATTACACGAGACGTTTTTAAACAAACTGAAGATCTAAGGCACCCACTTTACGGTTAAATGTTTTTCCGGCCTACGTGTTCATATTAGCTAGGCCCTATGACTTGGCAAAACTACTGGCTGTGGCAAAACTACTGGCAAAGCTACTTCGGTTTGCTGAAGTGTGTGTCTCAAAAGTCTTGAATATTTGTGTTTGCTTTCGAGTTTTGGGGTTTGCTCGACGTCAGTGGTTGTGTGCGGTTACAATTAATTAGGCCCATCATAACTGTTAGCGTGCTGCAGTCACCGCGGAACAGAGCATAGACACTAAAATCAAACTTTTTAATTTTTATCTGCTGACGCAAAACGAACTATCCGAAACTTTTGAATTATAAACCGTTACTATAGCTTCTTGTCATTGGTGATCGAGGTAGAGGTTTTATATAAATTATGACGTTGCTAACTAATTTTGCTCGTGCATACAGATAAAAGGTAAAAAGTCAAGTATTTTACGAGCGTTTAGCCGTCATCCAAACACCCGCAGTTTGCACTGCATGGCGCTGTATGCTCGTTTATATTTTAGCTATCGCTGGCACACGTTGTATCCTCACGCAGAGGGATGGCCAAGCTGAGTTGAGTTAGCCTGGGCATGGGGATTGACTTTAGCCTACTGTTGTAAAATGTGCAGACAGTCCACGTCGGCTGGTGGTCGGTGACGTGATATCGACGGTCGCAGAGCCTGGCGGTAACTGGACGTACAAGAGATCGTCGGACGTTGGCACGCTGCTGGAGTACGCGTATCGTGTCGTCTGTGACATCCATCATTTCGGCTCCGGTTGCAGCGTCTATTGCAAGCCACGCGATGACCAACACGGTCACTGGACGTGTGCATCGAACACTGGACAGCGTCTCTGTCTTGCAGGCTGGCAAGGCACCTACTGCCAAACAGGTCGGTCACGGTAACATGCATGGCGATGCCGTGTTGTGTTATTTACAGCAAAATTATGCGTGAGGTAAATTGTTATAATTGATTTTCTTGTGACAACAGTCGCGTGTTGTTGCAGCGCTAGTTGGATAAAACAACAATACAACAAAACGCTTTTTCGTCATTGTCGCAAGGAATCGGCGACGTCGCTGATAGTCTTCAATCAATCAATCAAAACACATTTATATAGCGTCATAAATCGCGAATGAAACAGTGTCGACCTGTCCCGGGTTTTTTCAAATAATCTTTACATGCGAATTTGGTTTGAAACTCCAAACTTTCACACGGCTTTTCCGTAACTAGGCAGACGTTCGTGCACGACCTCCTCGAAAAAATTCGCTAAATTTCTGCTATCTGTTAATTTTTACGCGTAGCAGAAAAATTACGGGAAAATCAGTGTAGTGGCAACGCCGCTTTAACAAAACAACGCAAAAGGTTACTAAAATAACAAACGAAATATAGGCCTACACAAGTAGATTTTTCTTCTTAACTTTTAGTCAGTAATTCTTATAATTTGACCTCGACGTTTGTTCGTGTGTAGCTATTAATGTAATACAAATTTTGTTGTCAGAATTAAGTTGAATTTCGGAATCTGACGTTATTAATGTTGTTAAATAATAACGTTATGTGTTATTTGGACATAGCAATATGTGCAATCGGTTGTAACACGACAAACGGTTACTGCAACAAACCAGGCGAATGCGTGTGAGTAAATTCACGTCACCTCAATGTTAAAACTCAATATTATTATCTTTTTATCAACTTTTGCTTTCGTTGATACAAAATTGAGCAGTTCTTTCAGACATTCGATCTTTCGTAGCGGTGAGATGTTTTTTGCTGTTTTTCGATGTTTTTTCCTTTTGCTCGTATGACGGCATGTCTTGTTAACCGCATGACATAACTCAGAATTTGAACAGATTTAGCTCGCGTATTTGTGGTACGTAGAAGCTAGTGGTAAGCCGTAATGTAAGGCTTTTTATACGGCGTTTGGCCGGTGGTCGCTAGTACACAAGTATAATAGTGAGCGTATCGATTTTATGCAGCTTCAAACAAGCATTGTAATGGGATACGATTCGTGCATTGCACAGCAAGGACTGTTGTGTTATTTTCTTATTAATGTTTTTGTCTTTTTTGTTGTAGTTGATGAAATAAAAAATGCAGTTAGGCCTAACACTGCTTACAAGTTACAACTAAAACAGTGGAATCAAGGGTCTGTTGAAGCCGAATTGATTTGTTCATACAATCCATACGGGGCTATGTGTTTGTGCTTATTATTGAGTCGTTCTGTTTGGACTGGTCTGTGGCTGAAGGTGTCGCAGCGGCTGGCAAGGCGAGTTTTGCAATGAGTGCGTTGTGCGGCATGCCATTGGCTGCACTCCGACAGGTGGTTGTGACTGCTTACCTGGCTGGCGAAAACCATGCTGCAACATCGGTACTGTACACTCATCACACGCTGCTACGTCTTTCTGCAAACATCTGCTGTAGGCCTACGGCTGTCGTAGTAATTGACTGTCTCCGCAACAAGCAGCGGTTAATACGCAGAATCGCTTTTGCGCGAGCTATTCCGCCTACTGCTACTCATTTCCATGTAGCGTAGTCTGTCGTCTGTCGTCTATGCGTCACATTCGTGCACCCGCTTAAACCGTTTGACGGATTTAAATCTCACCCAGCAGGTGTACGTGTGGGGTCTAACGACACAATGACCTTTTAGGGGAAAATGAGATTTGGGGTCAAATTCTAGCCAAAACATGCAATTCAAAATTGCATGCTGTCGCTTAGCGAATAGAAACGAGTTATTGCGTGGACTGGCGACAGTAATTCCGCCTATTACTAAATTGAACGACTTTTGCTGATATTATGTGGTCGTTTTAATAGGCCGCATTACGCGTTTGTCCGTCTGCTGTCTGTCTGTCTATCCCGAATGGGCCTCGGACCCGAAAACAATAAAGAGTAGAAAAAACCGAAATCGACGTGAACGTTTCCAAAGATAAGAGTAACCGGCGTGTCATTTGTCAGGTTAAAAAGTCTTGCGTAAGAAAGCGGTAGGTCTATAGGTTTATTTGCGCCCGTCGCCCTGCTTTTGGAAATTCGACGCCTGTAGAAACAGTTGTTTAAGTCTGATGCATTTTGTCGTCGTAGATGTCGCCTACTGTTCACACAACAGTCCGTGCTTACACGGCGGCACGTGTATAAACGACGACGCCGGTTCTTCTGGTTTCCGCTGCGTCTGTGAGGCCGGATTCACAGGAGTCCACTGTGAATACAGACAGTGTGGAATGTGCCTTAACTCCGGCTCCTGCGACGTAAGCTGCTTACAAACTCGGGCTCTCTCATTCTGGTTTAGCTTTAACAAAAATATCGGCAAACAAAGCTGCAAGTACAATACACATTAGCAGCGTAGATTAACCCGGGCTTTTTTTCTGTTCGCGTTTGCTACGGCAAATTTCATTTTGCCAAAACACAGTTAATTATTTTTTTCCTTGAGTTAAACACACAAGTACAGTATTGTTTGCTATGTGTAAAGATATTGTATTCGAATGGACATTGGAAATGACATTTAAACAGCCTGGTCAAAATCACTGACTAGTAATTTAATACAGGTCATCATTTTTGTATCTATTTATTTTATGTGTTTAATATGAATTGCCTGCAAATAAAATAAAAATAAATAAAAACGAGCGGTCAAAAACACACAATCAATCAGGTTAAGCAATAAGTGAAAGAAATAACGTCGCAATCTATTGAAACCACAATCACCTCGCACGATGCACTGATATACCGTTTTCACAATCTTCGGCTGCAGGCGTGCGTCATAAAGCCAATGACGGTGTGCTCTATGCGCGTAGTTTAAGTACGCTACCGCACTGTCTGGAGTCGTTTAAGCTTGTACCGCGTACTCGCTTACCCAGTCCAGCAGTGCGGTATCTAGTCGTGAATAACGTTTGAACGCGGTGCGGTGGATTAGCGGCGTGCTAATGAGGACATGACAGGGTGAGCTATTGGTGTGTGCGTGATGTGCGTGCGTGCAGCGTCGAACAGGTGCGTGTAAATGTGGACCGCGGTACACTGGTCGCTACTGTGAAACGCGGCTAGATGATGAGCACCACGTTACGACCAGCAGCAGCAGCAGCGGCGGCAAGGTAAAGGTACTTTCTGCTTGCATGAGACAGACTCGTGACGAGAAGCGCTTTGCAGTGGCGGAAGTGGCAGCTGATTGGCATTACCTACTGATAATGGCGATATATTGGTCCATCAAACTGCTATCCGTTGTCCGAGCCAGCAAACAATTAGACTTAATGGGTGCAGCCACCAGACGTATCACCGCCCTAATTAAGCACACTTGGCCCGTTAGCTGCCACTCATTTTCCATTCCTTCTAGTATAGAAAGCTGAGTTGACCTGAGCACCCATTCGGTATGTTAGCCACTTTCTCAAGGTTGCTTGTAAATGACCAGCGGTGGGATATAAACCGCCGAGGCTCAACTCGCTGCCACGAGATTGGTCGCAGTCTGTTGTGTTTATATTGGTTATGGTGTTTGTGGCAAATAATTTCCCCTTTCTCTATCTCTGTCTTTCTGTACACCCGAACGACTGTAATCTCGTTTTTGTGTAACGGTGTGAAGATAGTTTTAACTACTGCGGTATGATGTTTACGCGTGTAGGGCACCAGCCAGCCGGCCACGCTGTTTGCTAACGTCACAACGACGTCATCTGATGACGTCACGCGAGCTGATGACGTCATCGGTGGAGCTGAGCGGCGGCGGAGTGATAACCGAGCAATAATGTGGGTACTGGGCGTGACGCTGGGTGGTCTACTAGTCAGTGCGATGTTGGTGGTCGTGTGCGGTGCTTGGCTGGTCTGGCGCAGACGTCGCCGCCAGTCAACTGACACCGAGACCAGTGGCGAAAACACCCGTGTGCAGCCGGAAACTGCCGACAGTGAGGTCGCGTCTTCGAGAAACAACATGTCGCCATACTACAGCCGCTACACCAGGTCGGTTCGGGTCCGTCATTCAGAAAAGCCGTCACAACATGTTTTAGACGATGTAACCCTACTCTGAGACTGACCTTAACTCTAACCCTCGCTTTAACCCTATTTCTAATTTTATTTCTATCTGTGGTGGACTTCGTCATTGCAACCTGACACGCGACACCGCCAATCAGGTCACCAGAAGTCCGCAACAAAACGTTAAGACACGTACTGAGCGAACGAAAGAAACTGAACCAAACTTTTCTTCATTTCAGTTCGTTTGCTTTGCACACGCATTCATACACCTTCTGTTTTGCCAAATTGTCGATGAGCTGATTGTCTTTGCTTGTTTCTAACCCGTTCGTTATTTTTGCATTATATTCACGGTTTTGTTTAGCACTAGGGTACGATGTGCATGCTAGTTTTGTATTCTGAATTTTTACGTGTACGAGTTATGCGGTACAATTCGGCGTACGTTATTCTCTCGCTGTTGAAACAGTAAAACTTACTTATTTTCCGACCTACTTAGTTTTCCTATTTCTCATTATAGTGTCTGGAGTGTTATAAGTGTCCATAATTTCACTTCACTCAGGCGTGACGACTGCTATCATCTCGCGTTTGTATATCACGCTGTCGATCAAGGTCATGAAATGATTACGTTTTAACACAGTTTACTGTGTATTATGCTTTGTTACACTTTCACGATACACCTTAGACCGTGCTAAAATTTATACGTAATTACGTATATGGTTAACTGCAGGGACGGCACACTGGTGTTGACTATCGCTAACAACTGTGCCGGAAGTGACGTCATGCAATGTGCCGCGTGGTCGAACACGAAGAACGACGTCGCCATGTCGTCGCGAGCCTCACCGGCGCCGGGAAAACCCAGCGTCAGAAAACCCAGCATCAGCACTGTGAGTGATGACGTCATGCGGTTTAGCGGAACATCAACAGTTGCTGATGACGTCAACGTGTGGTCACATGACCGGCAGGCTGGTACTCGGTGTGACCGGAAATACTTAGACGACAACGACGATTACACGCGGGCTGTACGGAGCGGTGCCGGCGAGAGCGTGCGTTATGACTGTACCAATCAGTACATCAGTAAAAACCTACCCGTAGCCAGCAGCTCGTCAAGTCACTACATGTCGTACATGTCAGCTGCTCACTGCTTTGCAGACAATTACAGGTAGGCAAATCATCTGCCTTGACGGTAGACTCAGTTTTTCGATTCCCGATAAAACTGCCAACGAACAGTCTTACAATACAATTCAAAACACGATTTGCTTTGAAAAACTGCCAGGTAAGCTGCCAGTTTAATCTAGCGCGTAAACTAAAAAAACTGAAAATGTTTAAATGGAAATGCAATTGCCCGCCTTCAAATTTTAACTTTTTTGGAAAATGTGCTTTTTGAGGCTAAATTTTATTTCAAAAACAAAAAAAATATATTAGGGGCTGAAAAGCCCCGCTTCTGGAAAATCTAAGGCAATATTGCAAATGAAAATTTGAGCACTTATAATCTTCTTTGTCGAAAATTTGCGGTGTTTGTCTTGCCCCACACACTTTTTGACGCGCGACGCCGCTAACGTAGATCACCGAAGATAAGTATGTTTCGGTGTGTTTGTCGCTGTCGTGCAGACGTGAAGCGACGAGTGAAGAATTCTTTCCACCAGTTCGCACAGTCTCCGCGCTGCTGGCTTCCACGACCGTACCACTACACCGTGACGTCATGACGTCGACAGACAGGGCGGGAGACTCGAGTCACGTGACGTTGGGCCACGTGACCGACGTCTGAGAGAGAAACTCGGCCGCAACCATGCTTTGCAGAGCCGCCGCTAATTCAGCATGTTCGTCGCTAGCGGAGAGAAAACCTCACTATTCATCGTCACTGGCGGGAACGCGAGCACGCACTTGGTCGCCGTGGGCGGGGTGATGTCACGTGACATGAGCTGGTTCTCGACTCTGTCATCACCGCACGACATTGTCGCGCGAAGATCGACGTTAAGTCTGTGATTAAGTTGCTGTCGGGAGCACCGAAATATATGCAGTATTCACGCAGTCACTCGTACAGAAAAGGTTCCGCGTGAAGTAAATTGTCGCTGTAGATTTTTAAAATTTTATTTATATCCTTATCGATACTTTATCAGTCCATATAAAGATATTTATAAGAACATCTGACTAGCCTAATGACATCTGAATGGTCTGATTGCATGGACCGAATGGCCAACGCAGGGCATGCCGCTTAGGCTACATGACATTTGTGACCAAGACAAATAAAATCAGACTAAAGACAGAGAGTAAAAAACAACTAATACAATGTTTAACAAGAAGCCTAGCTATTGCTAAGTTGGGCCGACTGTACCTACTATAAAGCCAGCGTTCAACTTCCGGTCGCGAAAAGAAAACGATTTTCCTGAGTGAGTACAGTTTAATGCACACTATGGTGACGCTGCTATATCGAACGCTGCAATCAATGCTAGGATATGATTTTTATATAGAGACTTCAGTTTATAGTTGACGCTGTATTGCGTATTGTAAAAATCGCTGCTAGTTTTTACAAGGATTTTACAAGGATAGGCCTACAATACGAACATATCATATCTGACATATCAGAACCAAAAATAAAACGAGTGACGTTTTTATAAAACAGTGTAGCTGTGTTGCGCTTCTGCGAACTCCATTTCCATTACACTAATCAATGTCGTCGCATGCTCAGGTCACGCTGTATGAAGGTTGTGATCTTTTGATCCTTGTCTTATCATTCACTCTTTTCGATTTGCTTTATTGTACCTATTTCGTGCGAATTATGTCGCTGAAATCAGAACCAAACTAGAAAGCAGTCACAGCCCGCACACCTCCGCCAAGGCCATGTTGTTCGCTAGGTGTCAGCACCATCTTCGGTTTGTCAGCGGTTTCCCTTATGCCCCATTGAAAGCAATGGTAACGAATATTTCAAAGTGATCCAGAATCCAGGATTCCTTCCGGATCACCCCCAAAATTGAATCACTGGTAGTTTTTGCTATTCCCGACATTCCCAGAAAATTTCAGAAATATCCGTCCATAACTTTTAAAGTTATTTTGCTAACACACAGACAGACAAACAAACAAAGTCTGGCAAAAACATAACCTCCTTGGCGGAGGTAATTATCATTCATCGCTGGACAGTTAGCTCAGCACAGCTCAAGTCAGATCAGTCGCAAATGAGACTCTTAATTACCAACTCTTAACTTAAAACTTTTATTGTTAACTCTTTAATGTAAAAAACGTGAAAACGTTTGTAGCGTTGTCAGCGCGTTTACTTCTCTATCAACAAATTAACAACTGCATTGAGTATTGGTATGAAGAAAAAACATAACATATAATATCAGTGAAAAAAACAATAAAACCGGATGTAACGTTCAGAGTATATATAATTCGGCCGAGCAAGAACGAAAAAACAGGCACTGATAAGCAACCACTAATACGTAATCTCAGGTCGACAGCTGCTGCTTAATCTGCAGATCGACCGTTTGACGCTACGAAGTAACGTCTTTTTTCATGCAACGCTTTGCTACGGTTAAGGCTGTATTCACACTTCAGTAGGCCGTCACAACTAGCCGTCAAAGTGGCTGCTATGCAGAACTATCGCGCTAAGGGCGCCCCACATGTGCGGTAAAAAAATAAAATGAAATAAAATAGACAACTTGAGACGGTCGCTATTGTCTCCGTTTACTGTTTATTTTCGTTCGCTCTGAACACAAAATAAACTGGAATGAAATAAACTGACCAATGAACGAGTTAATAAATACGTAAATTCGTTGTTCATTTGTAAACAAGGATTGAAAACGGGAAGACCCCGGCAACTCAGGCTAGCGTTTTAACTAACTCTGCACGAAAACTACATTTTTGTTCAAATTTTTCTTTACTGCATAGTTTGCATGCACTGCGATAAAAAAAACTAAGTAACAAAGCTAACACAGATAAAGAAACAAAACAAAACAGTGCATCACTCTCAGCCGACATGTTACAGGGTGGCGCAGAACAAAAGTAGACTAAGAAGAGGGATTGTTCTGTTCGCTCCAGAATGGCTAGTATACATATAGCCTAAGCTACGCAACTGCTAACATACACAATAATTTAAAATTCAAAATGTCCATTATTTTAAATTCTTCTCACAGAAGAAAATGATAAGAATACATACATACAAAAAAAGTTTATCATCGACTAAACTTCGCTTACGCTTGCTGCTAATGCAAATATGGTCCCAATAAAC
>Ga0056128_1002564_pt1 | contig 21655 bp, 12 predicted proteins | sample WorMetLIZISLAND2_FD_71113 | JGI IMG/M metagenome (GOLD analysis project Ga0056128, IMG submission 71113) | Marine gutless worms symbiont microbial communities from Max Planck institute for Marine Microbiology, Germany - Olavius geniculatus... ... | reverse complement strand
AAATGAATATTTATAATTATACAAAAGAGTCTCGAAGCTGGGAAGCTGCAAATCCAAAAGAATAGCTGTAACACTATATAGTCTATCATAACCAAAAAATGTCTTTATACATCTGTGATAGCAACTTCTAATTTTTTTCTATATGCGCTGTATAAATTTACATTTTACTTACTTTTACTTACTTTACTTACATAGGCCTACATTGCCTGTAAAAACTCATTATAAATAGATATAGAATAACAAAGTGACGCACTGGAAGTGCACAGTAATTAACAGTGTAGCCCTATTTGCAGATTTGTTGCAGATTCATTCTGCTAACTAAGCACGTTATGCTGAGCAACCTAGCCGTATTCTGCCACTAAGTTTTTACTGAAATAATACTTACTTACTTACTTACTTACTGATTACCCACCTTACCCCGATCTCAATGGTGAGTACTGGTGACCTCGACGCATGCCTCGGGATTAATACTTTTCTTTTTGTAAATTTCCGTCCCTCCTACTTTTTTTAACTTACTTCGGCGCTTGGTTCACACTGCACACTAAGCAAATACGAGCTTGCAATCACTCAAACTCTTCGAAATTGAGTATAAGCTACGTTTAGTACAGAAAACAAGTAATTTGAACAAAGCTCACCCGATGCGCGACACCATAGGTGCTTCAACATGGGAATCAGTGTACAACGTGCAATCAAATAATAATGCGTTTGAAAGGGTACATGTATTTCAAGTCACCGTATGAGGACTCCTTGAACCTAGGCGGTTGAAACTAAGACGGTTAAAATCTACGTTTTAGGCCAAAAATTTTACGTGTACTCCTACGTCTAAAGCCTATTTCCAGTAATTTTGGTGTCGTGTACTTTTGAAATATATATACGTCGCAACCTAAAATTACGAAAACAATTAGTAAAAATCCGTTTTTGAATTTCCAGGTAGGTTAATTCGTCATCTATGTTAATATCACCGGAAAGCCCGTCAGCAGCGTTTGTTGTATGATTAGTAGCAAGCCTGTGTCTGTTTGCAACCGCTTTCACGACAAATAAGTGCAGTAGCGAAAATCGCGCATTTTGAAGAGGTACCCAAGTTTGACGCCAACTTACGGAAGACTCCTTGAACCTAAGAGATCGAAAGTTCAAAAATTTGGCTGTTGAAACCTACGTTTATGCCTAATGCTAAAAATTTCATGTGCAGGTTGCCTTCGTCTATCTCGAGCCGTTTCGGCGCAATTCACTCTTAAAATGTGCACAGCAGCCGAAAATCGCATAAAAATCACAAAAACTCTTACTTTGGAGTGTCAAAGTCGTTCAAGTTCATCAATGTTGATACCCCCGGAAAGCTCGTCAGCAGTGATTGTTATGATAAAGCAGAATGTATATGCATATTTGCAACCGTTTTCACGTTAGACGAGGCAATAGCGGCAACATAACGACTTTTAGGGGAAAGTGCTCCACTTTGACGCCAGACACTCCTCGAGAACAACATTACTAGTATAAGCCTAAACCCTATAAGAAATGAAATTATGCGAGTGCAAGGATAACAAAAGTATACTCTAAAACGTGCTGAAATGTACTTATTTTACGTGTTCTGTATGGAACACGCGCGTTATGAACAGACGCGAGTCGCGTTTCAATCGTCACGCATGACTGGAGTGAGATTATAAAACTCCAGCCACTGTGGCGATAGATATTAGATAGAAGGACGAAGTGGATCGTGAAGAAGCATGAAATAAGTTAGTAAAAGTTTACTGAAGTCGACTACTTACGTCTGGATCTGTTGCCATGACGACGCTCGTGGTGGTCAGAGAGCAGAGTGGACCGGCTGACGACGACGACTACGACAGGGCGACATCATCATCATCGTGGTAGTCGTGTTGTAGTAACTGGACGAATGGGACGATGACCATGCACCCAGAGCGTCCGACCGTTCGGCCGGCAGACCGACCAAGAGCCACCGCTCCGGCGGCGCCTCGTCGTGAAAATCAATACACGACGTAACCAGCGACCGACTGCACCGACCGACTGCGTGTGTTGTCCGTGAGTCTATCTATTGCTGAGCACGGCTACAGTACGACGTCCGTCCGTCTGTCTGTCTGTTCGTGTAGCATGCGGCTGTATGAATGACCGACCGAGCGCCCTGCTGCGAGTAGCGTCTTTGACTATGCTGCCACGCTGCGCTGCTGCTGCTGCTGCTGCGACAGAGACGACATGCGCTTACGTACAGAGAGACAGCGACCAGCGGCAGCGGGCGCACTGACATGACTGACTGCTCTAACTAGGCAGAGTGAGCCGCCTCAGCACCAAGCTTTGATATAGACCTTTACTAGACGCCGCCAGATGCATTGACCAGCTGACCAGTGATAGGTTTATGCCATGGTGTATGTATGACTTGCACCGGAAAACTGACAGACAAACTGCCAGTTTATTCCAGCGCATAAACTAGAAGAACTAAAACTGGTTTAAACAAAACTGAAATGAGAGGAATGGAACAGGTACTGCAGTGCTTAGGCCTACGTAAAAACAAGAAGCCAGCTGTCGCTAGAATAGCCGACCGTACTGCGTAACAATTTGTGAGTTGGTTGTTTCGTGTGGAAGTAAACCTACCATTTCCATATTTCCAGTGGTCACGCTCTTTTCAATAAAGGCATGCTTTATTATTTATTATTTATTTATTAGCTGACATGCATGCCGGTTAGAAATTGCAATTCCGGGATCCTGACTGTTTTCGCCAATTTGGCGGCGTCCCATTCCAAAATTTCGAGATGACACAAATGATAGACCTACAGATAACAGTTTTAGCCGTTTAATAAATAAAATATTTCTTGCGCCCTACCTAAAGTCCTACTTCAATTGCTGTGCCATGTGCACTATAATTTGTATTTTGACAGTCATGCAGCCAGTGTCAGTCCATACATGTACAGTTCAGATACAGGGCCTACCTTTCGTAGAAGACTAGCCTACATGCATGAAATGTCTGTTGGTAATACCAAAATAACGACTAATCTGTAAGCCTTATCCTGAAAAAGGGATCCCGGGATTCCTGGATACAAATTTCATAACCCCGGATATTCCGGGATTGAGAATTCAATCCCGGGAAGTATCACAGCTGCTTTTACGTTGTCTCCAATTAGCTAGGTTGGTGCGCATGAGAAGGCCACCTGATTAGAGTGCCACACGAAAATAATTACCACAGGGTTGTAGTAGCTGCAATGGGCAACATGTCTGCAGGATAGAGAAGACCGAGAGGACGACGTCCTTGTGATACATGGTTGAAAACCGTGTCCCGGGACGTCCAGCCCTTCAGCACCGGCGTTCACTCTGCCTGGCGTCTAGCTGCAGGTCGCCGGCTGTGGCGTCAAATAGTAGACACCGCTATGCTTCAGTAGGAGTTCGCCATCAAGGACGATGAGGAGAATTGCAATCACTAATTTCGTTATCCGCCAGCTGCGGTGAGGTTTACACCTGCGTCCACTCCATCTTGACCGTTTTTTTATCTCTACAATTTTTGCTGTACGACCTTTACGTCGAAATTTCTCGTGTTTGTTTACATCGAAAAGGGGAGTGGCCGATTGAAGGTCAGGTGTTGAATTTTATTGCAAATTTAACGTTTGGCTGAGAAATTCTGTCGTATTTTGCAGCAAGAATGATCCGAGAAACTGGAGCGGATTATAAGAAGGCGATCGTTGCAGTGGCTATCGCCAGTGGTGTCGGTGCAACTGTCGCCGGCGCAGGGTTACTTGTCTACCGCTTGTGGCGACGATCTCGTAGCGTCTCCGATATAAAGTCCGACAGACCCTCAGCTCCTCTGCACACGGTTAGGAAATCACGGTTAATATATAATGTTAAAGTCTCCGAATGTGTGCATTGTTGGCAAGAAGAAGAAACACGTATGGGGAATTTTTGTCTCCATGGTTAGTCCATGGTCAGGTTCTTGAAACAGCCACAAGGCTACATATTTAACTTTCTAAGCAGTGGCGGCGATGTCTGGGGACGAGTGGAGTTTACTGGGCGCCATAGGAATACACCTAACCCTAACTCTAAACCCTAACCCTAACCCTACACCTAACCCTGACCCTACACCTAACCCTAACCTTAAACCCTAACCCTAATCCTAACCCTTACCCTACTGGTAGTTATACGGTATATATGTGAAATAATAGGCGCAATGTATTCCTATGGCGCCCAGTAAACTCCACTCTACCCGATGTCTGTTTGTTCTTGGGGCAGGAAATTTTGTTTATTCGAGTTGCCAAAAACGTCGAGGGAGTTTTGGGGAGTGCAGTAACTCATACTCTCAGCGACAGTGAGGTCTGATGAGATAGAACTCAAACTGATGGAGGGAAATTTTATGCAATTTTGTAAGACAGTGCAGTCTGCTTATTAGAATCTTGTGCTGTAATACACAGCAATCTGTAGTCCACAGCTTATGATCACAGGTCTACATTAGGTCTATGATGTTAATGCTGCATGTATTTTTATTTGCTTTTTAGCTCAAAAGTTGCAGCAGCATTTAGTGTTGATTGCTACCTTTCTGTATAGGTGTTTTGCTTAATGTTCTTATGTTGTGGCTAGGGTTGTTATCAGCATGGGGTTGACATTTTTTCTGGATGATAGCCACTGCTAAAGATATATACACATGTCCATAATAATTTTTATTGGTAGCATTTTCTATGCAGTTTTTAGTTTAGTTCACTGAATGTCATGGAGGATGTAATTCGCCACAAACACAGTTACAAGCACAGACATGTAGCAGTTTTTTTATATGTATCCGTATTAGGCTCAGTCTTGTATTTTTATGTGATTGATCTGCTATGTTTCCAGTCAGACATTAACCTTTACTTATTTATTTACCCAGCTCTGCATACTGCATACCTTGAGATGAACTTACTTACTTGTATCATTTACCATGTCTTAGATGTAGGTCCAGAATTCTTTGAAATTGTCTTAGTATTGTTTATTTGGTGAAAATAGTTACTTGCTGATTATCTGTGATGATCTGCTGTTTATGTTGCAGGCAACTGCAGTGGATACTGGTAAGCTACGGCATTTGTTTTCATATCTGTTGCTTAGTCGATGACAGTTATGGTGGATGCAAGTAGTTCTGTTATATACCTTGATTTTCACTATAGGAATTTTTGTCATTATATTTATTATTTGACTAACCTGTAAATGTTACTTTCACTGCAGCTGCCTGTGTTCTGTTAACTGGCAGGGATGGATGTTAGATACAGTAATTATCTGAATGTGGCCATGTTCTTATCTTCTGGCAAAATTAACTGTATTGTTGCATACTAAATCAAATATTCTTTGATTCTCTGCAAGTTTTAGCCAGTCAGTGAATTTATCTAATTAGCTCCAGTATTCAGTTTGCTGCATATTCTGTTTTTGTTTTGTGTGCAATTGTGCATGTGTCTTTTGAAATATTTTGTGATAAAACAAAAATACATAACATGTCAACGAAATGTAGGCTGCTATGGTTATCTGTCACAGCATTGAGACCTAGACTGACAAATGTCTTGACTAACCTGGTAAAAGAAGATGCTAGAACATTATTCCCAATTTGGGACTGATTCCATTCACTGTATGGCCATCATACTGATGCATTTTTCTGATGCATTTTTTTGTTAAGGTGAATCACTAGAGAAGCCAGCATCTATTGACCAGCCTACCACATCACACGAGCAAGCTGCTTCAGTTGAGAAACCAGCGACGGACGTTTTGTCAACATCTGGCACTTTTGAGAAGGTTCCTTCACCTGCACCAGAGAGCTTTGAACAGCTGAGCATGTCTCAGCTGCATGAGTCTCCTGTTACGCCATCAGCTTTACCTACTAGCCAGCAGCCAGCTGCTGCTACAGCTGCTGCTGCTGCTGCTGCTGCAAGCCAGCTAAAGACATCCACGCCTTCAGAGCCACCTGCACAGACAGGTTAGACACTGATTCATGGTGGCCTGGTGTGGCGGTAACATGTTTCGTTTGATCAACAAAGTTGCTGTACACTGGTTCGGGTTAGTACTTTGATGGGTGACTGCCTGCAGGCAGGTAAACCATCTCGGTATAACCTGCCATCTAGGCCAACTCAGCCTTTCATCCTTCTGGGGTAGGTAAATTGAGTACCAGCCCATCTGGCTGGGTTTAAGGTGGGGCATGTACACTTATGTTGGGTGGCAGGTAACACTGTGTGATTCCATATGGCAGGTGATGCTCCATAGCTCTGTGAGGGATTTAATCTTCTGAAGAGCTATATTCTGAGCCTTATCTTTACCTTTACTTTTGTCGTTGTTTGTGTATCATCATTGTCATTATCATTATCATTATCGTCACAGGCTTGTATTGCACAGGTATAGAGTAAAGGCATGACGTTGCATGTTACGTAAGTCATAAATCTTAATGGAAAAGTTAGTTCGGTAACTTACAACTAGGAATTGCAAACCCTGAGGCTTTTTGCCAAACCCTAGTTTCAGGTTTGGACAGCCACAAACCCAGGTTTAGAGTCAGGTTCGGGTTTAGTTTGGGTTTGGCAAAATGGCGACTGTATACATGATTGTATACAAGTATAGGCCTATCAAGTATGCAAGTTATCAGCTTCAAATCGACTCAGTCAACTGTAAGCTTGTTCATAAACGTTGTGGCTTCGTAGCCATCTAGCGTATATGATAAAATAAACGTCAAAAACAGTTAAATGGCAAAGAAAGGCAACTTTAAGAAATTAACAGCAACCACACTCGGCAAAGCAAAAATGTGCTTACATTAGCCTCTAAGGCCCCTATCTAGTGCATTAATTAGTCCAGTTTAAGCTCAAAAATCCTCTAGAGCGTATGCCATAAAAAGAACGCAGAAGGCACGGTCTAACGCATTTTCTCCAAGGCGAGAACGTATTCTCGTGCACAACGTTCCTACCTCAGAAAACACTTTATGCTCTCTCAGCTTCGACTGAGGCAGAAGGGATAGACAATAGGTAATTGTGTACGAGCTGCAAACTGCGCCCTCTTACACCACATGACTCATACATGGCCATTTCAGTTTTTATCGCCGCTTCTACTGATTTGCCAACGTCGTAAGCATTATGTTTTACTGGCTGGCGACTCATCCTGCATTGTTTGATAGCAGCGCTCATCTGTTGCTCAAGGCTAAGGTGGTCGACAGCATCTTCATCCTTAGTATGCACGTCCGCCTGAGAAAGCAGCTGCAAGTGACAGTGTGCTGTGGATTGGATAGGTAATCAAAAACGTGTTTGCTGTTATCCACACCATTAAACGCAGTGCTCTTGGTGCAAAAACGCAAACCCAAAACCTGCGGGTTTTGCCCACCTCCCAAACCCACGTTTCGGGTTTGGTAAAGTGTCCTGGTTTCCCCGGGTTCTTCAAAACCCGGGTTGCAATCCCTACTTACAACACCAGTTAAAAGCTGCATTTTGAGATGTTTCTAAAAGTTGCAGCGTTAGCTGTATTCAGTATTCTGCTGGTGACTCAAATTTTCGTCATGTACCGATACTGCATGGCACGTTATGAGTAGATGTGTGTCTAGCCCTGAGTGCAATAGCAAAAGAACAATCCACATGTGCCACATACTCTAGCTTGCCATGTCTTTTTACCAGAGTTGATGCGGGCTGAAGTATCGCTTCCATGAATCAGTTTAGTTGAAGTTGTCTATTGTTGTGTTGTTGATGTCCGTAGCAGCGGAAAGTCCACCAGCGCCGGCATCAGCTGAGTCAGCCGAGAGTGAGCCGTCGAGCCACGTGCACATGAAAGAGAAGAATGACATCGTTATGGTCGAAACCAACTCCAGCAGTAAGCTGTTGCAGTTGTTGTGCTGTTGTTGTTGTTGTTGTTGTTGTTGTGCTGTTGTTGTTGTTGTTGTTGTTGTTGTTGTTGTTGTTGTTGTTGTTGTTGTTGTTGTTATGAGCCCATCAGGCTGTGCAGGAAACAAATGGAATTCCAACCGGTTTTCATAGTCAGAGATGTCATTGGAGTTATAAAAATATTGCTGCTGTTTTGGACTGAGCAGAACTAAGTGTTTGACATTTTCTCTCTATTACCACATTGTGGGAACACTGGATTTGAATGCATAACATGGCTAATAAAAGCTAATGGTGGAAAGCCAGCAGTACATAGACGCTGCAGCTGGGATGATGTGTAACTTGACAATAAGATGAGAGTCTTACAGCTACCTGATGGCTGTTAGTGTACGGCTTTTTCATTTAGATGATTTTCTGTCCGTCTATCTGTGATGTTGATTCTGTGGTATTTTGTGGTTATCTATACCAAGCTTATGTCAGTACTGCCTCTTGGGACAGCGATGACCTTGTGAGGGTTTGGGATCAGTTTAAAGATCAGTCGCAGCATGAACAAATATGCCAAAAATACCATTTCTTTCTGTTCCTTTGGTGTCTGCAGTATGTTATGATGGATTTCATCCAAGCAGATGGAGTCATACAGAGCTCATTGCTGTGGCATCAAATTTTAACCATCCAGCCTGTATTGTACTTCTTGAAACATTTCTAATTAATGTGGCTTGAAAACTGTCAAATTTTTGCATGTTGATAGCTGACTTTTGCTTATCCATGGTACATACACTTACATTATCGGTAGAGTAGGAACATCCCAATTTTTGCACCTACATTTTTTATGTGTATTTCGTGACACATTTTCGTATGCATTTTTCATTTTTTTCATATTATTTAGCCTCAGCTTGTTTTGGTAAGCACTCCCATCCAGTTTCACAGGAGATGCTGTAGGAGGTTATGGTAAATGTGTGGTGCATGACGCAGCATAGTTGTAATCTTGAATAGAATTGCTTTTACAGTTTCAGAAGTGTCAGCTGACCGGCATTGATCTAATGACACCGCAGCTCATTATGCGGCCATCCACTGTCCATGCCAGCAAACAGATGCTGCCAGCAGACCACCGTCTCAATCAGCCACACTACACCTTTACCCCGTACTCATTTTCCATCCTGTCTTGGGTAGGAGGCTGAGTGGACTTGAGAAAACTGTGTCGTAATTGTGCTGTGCAGGTGGCTCAGATGATGCAGATGCTAGTGGTAAGCAATCGGCAGTCGATAGCAGCAACGTTTCTCATTCATTCGCTACCTCATTAGATGCGCCTCCACAGACGTCCGAGTCACCAGCCACAGCGGAACCCACTGATACAAGTCCAATGTCTTCATCTTCTTCCTAACGCCCTAGTCACTTGATGCTCGGCTAGCAAAGCACTCGCATACAATGCAAAAACGAAAAGCTTTCAAACAACAAGTCGATAATGGTACCACCGAGTAATAAAATCCATGAAATTACAACTGAGAACAGGGCCGTACCAACTTCCTCATATCTATGACAAACTGTTCACTGCAGCAATATCATGTGACAGATATCTTTCTGAAGTTGCCAAACTATCAACAGACTAGTACATAGAAGTTGTAAGTTGACAAACGTGTTGTAATTTGATGGATTAATACAGCTGATTAGTCACCGTTTCGATCAACAAGTTTAATGAAAGTGCATTGCATGTTGGTTAACGCTTTATCTCTAATGTTGCTGCAGAGTTTGGGGGCATGTTATAACTTGTTATTTGGAAGGGTTAAAATGTTGTGTTGCTGTTTTTATTAGGCTCTATTTCATCTTCTGTCAGTTCGGGGTTGTGTCACTTCTTGCCGTGTTTGTTAAATTCATTGGCTGCACTGTATTTATCTATGATCTCAGTTCATGCTTGACTATGCAGCATTTTTTGACAGGTGAAGTGCTGCCACCTAGATCAGTTTTATAGAACAAGAATAGAAAATGTTTTGTGTTCTTTTTGCCACATTTTTAATTTTTTGAAGTTGAATAATTGAGGTAAAATTTTGCTGTGTTGTTCATTCACAGCCACTGTGATTTGTTAACTTGTTTTTGTAATGTTGTAAAGAATGCTAAATTAGTAGTCTGTATAATTTTAGTTAGATATTAATTTCATGCTCATCTTATGCTTGAAACTTTGTGTTTTAGTTTAGCTGCAGTGGTATGATAGAATGTTTGTTGGGGCTGTGGTTACATTTTTTCTACAGTAGTAGAGTATAAATTCGATATATGATAAAGCATTTAAATTTTATGGTATTTTTAAGATGGCTGTCAGCCACTTTATCATATTTTGTGGTTTAACTGTATTGTACATTTTTGTTGGGACATTTTTCTGATGGACATGTTTGTTATTATGTTAGTAACAATTTTTTTTGTTTAGGAAAGTATCAGAAAATCATATCTGCTGTTGTTAAATTACCGGTATACAAAATTTTGCACAAACTTGTGTAAACAGAGTGCTGTTCATGCTATTGCTTTATAACGTGATTTGTGAACACATTGGAGAGGATTTTTTGCCAAATTTACTAAGCTGTCAGCGTCTGGTGTGTTTTTGGTCGCTGTGTGTAGTGTTTCTGAGAGTAAGATGTTGCCTTTATGTTTTTTGGAGTATGGTGTTATTAGTAACACATCTCCAGAGTTAATTTTGTTATTTGCATTAATTAATTAATTAGATGTATTAATTGTATGGCTGTAACACATCATAGTGGCAACTGCACTCTTGAGGGCTGAGAGCAGCTGGTTTTCATCTTAGAATAGATCTAATCAGTTTTTTGGTTGGCTGTCCTCAGAGGGTGCCTGTTAGTTTCAGGTTTAGTTCTTTCGATTACTATTCTTTAACTTGCTTATTACAAGCTTGGTGTGACATTGTCGTAGCCAAGTGATTAGTTTGTTGAGGAATTTAATTCCATAGAAAATCTGATTGTTTTAGCTTTGTTGTTGTTACTGCATTATCTGTTTGTCACAGACCAGCCCTGCTAATCTTATTTCACAGTATGACTCATTATTAGTGATGAATGTGCTATTTTCACATGTTAAACCTCCTAACAGGGTAACTCAGGCTCATTGACATAAGAACTGGAACAAATGAGGGTTGTTCGATAAATAAGTTTACAAAATGGCGCTAATCCATTAATTCTTAAAATAGGAAAAATCTGAAATATACGTTTTGTAAAGAATGTAATTCTGAATACAAGTGGTGAGTTTAACGAAGATGACGTCACTGTGATGTCATTTATAAACATTGAATATGGCAACGTTTGCACTGAAATTGTCCCGTAACAAACAGCTTGCCGTTGTTGTTTTTTTTGTGGGCAAAATAACTTAATGCAAATCACATTAACTCTGCGATGCATCTAGTATATGGCGACAAGTGTTTTACGAAGCCTACAGTAAGGTATACGTAAGAAAATATCAGATGGGCAGAAATTTGCATCAGATACCGAGGTGCAATGAGTCGTTCATCGGTGGCTCGCACAGCAGCCAGCATCGTTCTTTGCATCGGGCATTCAGAAACTTGTCGACGGATGAAACAGATGTTTGAACAAACTTAGACAATATGTTGAAAAATGAAACACTAATGTTTAAAGAGGAGACATTAACTTATTAAGTTTATTCGTTTTTTTGCTCCTATGTTGGTTGTTACTTGTGAGTTATGCACTGGATTCCATTAACAAATGACATCACAAAAATGACTCTCAGTGTCAAAAAATCTTTGCATATGTTTCGAATTAAATTCCCAACACAATGTATATTTTGGATTTTTCTTATTTTAAAAATTAATGGAATGGCGTCATTTTGTAAACTTGTTTATCGAACGACCCTCGTACTTGTAGATCAAACAATTGGTCATTTTAACCACTTGAACCTGTGTTCAACACGATCAGGATGACTGTCTGGAAGATAAGAGGGAAGATTATTAGACCTGCCATTACTGTTAGTTACATCATTATTATGCACACTTTGGATTGACAGTTCTTACAATTTTCGGTTTTGGTTGTTTTTATGTTTTGCGTTTCATAAAGGTGAAACTTTCTGTAAAGGTTAAACTTTTTCTTGCATTATTATGTGTATGTGCATTGCCTGGAAAGGCTGTCCCCGAAATGACCTATACTGTGTCGGGCGGGACGTAAAACCCACTCACACTCACTCACTCACTCATTCACTGCAGTGATTTGAGGTTAGTCGTCATTTCTGAAACTGTGTGATATCTTGATCTACATAGAGCATTTATGTTCCAATTTTTGTGCACTACCCAGGATATTACTTAGGATGGATGTCGAGCTCAGAGCTTTATCTGTCTAATACTGACTTTAGTCAGTTCTTGAGGGCATTCAATTTTGTTGTCTTTGGTTCTGTCGCTGGTCTGAGAAACCATTTTAGTGAATGCCGCTCTTTCAGTTGTGGAGCTGATCCATTGGATGGCTTTCTGCTAGTTAGCTGCTGTGCTATATGTTTTTATGTGACAGTGTTGTACTGTTGTATGTATAATGTGATAGTGGAATGACAACTGGCAGTTTGCGATAACTGAAATGTGTTGTCACTTTTCAGATGTTTTGTACTTGTGAATGACTTGAAGAGATATTGAGTTATTTGTGTTAAATTGGGATAAAAAAAAAACACTAGTGGGATTCTCTCGAGGAAGATATAAAAGGAAGAAAAGAGAAATGGCTCAGGACAAACATGGTTAGAGAGTAGAAATTTATGAGGCAGTCTGCAGTCAAATGTTTGTTGAAATAGCATGTGTATGTGCTGACAAGAGACTTGACTGTGCTGTTAATTTGCATTTTTTGATGTGATGTTAATACTGTTTAACATGGTCCAGCATGAACACATGGTGGGAGTGAAAATGATAATTATAATGTTAACTGTTAGCTCCTTCGGATCATCGCTTAACGTTGTATGTGTAATTCACTGGCTTTTCAAATAATCAAGCATGTAATTGGTCAAATTGCTTTTGTGAGAGAATGTGACTAATTTTGTTTGCGGTAAAGTAGATAGCTATACTGCACAGTCATCTAGTTTTGACAAACTAATCGAACTTTTGTGCCTTAGTTGTTGATATTATATGCAAGGACCATGATTTTTTACTGTGGAAGTACACAGTTTTTCATGGTATTGCACAAGGCAGCCTAATATGAGATTGTTCCTGTATGTAAATTTGTTTCATTATCTGTTTTTTTTAGATTTGGCAAACAGAATTGAGTTGTCTCATTTAAGCGTGCATTTGGTGTTAGCGAGTTTGCTCATTTTATCGTACCAGCTTTTCGTTTTACAGAATGGTTTCGGAAATGGTTTGTGTTGCAGAATATTTTTGTTATGGTAGCACATTTTAGCAGTTTCGTTAACCGTCATCTCACGATAATTGTATTAGAAATCTAGAATGTAACCCAGTACGTATTTTTGTCGTCTGTAGAAAATTGTGGACCTTATGCAGTAGTTTTTGCTTATCACTTGAAGGTGTTGTGTTTTTGACTGGCTTAACATTGCATAGTTTATGCTGAGTGTGGTGCAGCATGACTGTGTGCAGACAAACTGTAGTTCACTACAAAATAATACTCTTGCAGTAAACTGGTTATTTGTAACCTGAATTATGAGGTGAATTTGTATGATTAATAATCCTACTGGTTGATTGATTTTTCTACATTAACAGCTTGCGGTACCACGCGTCCCGCAATGTTGTCGTTTGTCATTTATATATTACATTGTATGTACTTAATTTTTTTATGCCAAAGAAGGGTTGGCCCACTTTCCTCCAGCTTGTTTTCCATTTCATTTGTGCTATTGCTCCAATGCTGTAGTGTCTACTCCAGACGCCTGATTTACAATAGTTTTAAGGCAGTCTTACGAAAAACATAGGAAATATCAGAATAATTAAAAGCTGCAGAATAATGTGATTTATAAAATGTAATTTTGAAAAAAAATGTTTTTGACAACTTATGTTTTCTAAGTTTCTGACTTAGGAATGAAGAATGTTAAAGATTTTAGGAAAGTCTTTGAGAAATTGCTAGGAAATTGTGTAAATTAGGCGTCAGTTTTTGTCTGCAGTTTTACAATGCAAGTGAATGTATGATCGAAAGGTACAGAAACTAAAGTAGCATATGAATGAGGCTTTGTGGCCCAGGAAAGACCGTTGGGCGGCGTTCCTTCCAAATACGGTGAATTTTTTTTTTGAGGCGGGGTTGCTGAAACGAAGTTTGTTATGTGTACTTTTCTCATCTAGTATTGTGATTTAACCTCGACTGGCATTGAAACTCTTGTGTGATGCATAACTACTATTTCATGTCTAGGATACGTAGTTGATTTGACAGTTCAAGTGCATGGATTTCTGTCATGTGTACGCGGTAACTGTTTACCGATGTTTTTGTCAATTCTTTCGCCTGAAATTTTCGTCCGTTATTTGTCGGAAAGCCTAACATCTGACACGCGTCTTTCACATGAAGACTGAAGTTGCTTTCAGCCTGAACGTCTTTTACAAGCATCTGATTCAACACGTTGCCTTGACGAAAAACGCTTGTGAGAATCGGTTGAAAGCGTACAGTCGAATTTAGTTTGAGTAAACTATGTTATGTCAGTTGCATTTTGGTTTGTGTGGATAACGTACTGAATGTTCAACTATTTCAGTTTTATTTGCCTTATTTTTAGTTTCATCGTGCTGTTGGTTACTGATTTTAAAATCTCACATAGCGCACGTTCATTTTATTCTTTCGGTTAATTCGGTAGATGTGCATTATGCATTTGTGTAACAGTTGGCTGCTGTTGGCTGGTGCTTAATGACATAGCCAGTGGGTGTAGGCAGTTTATGTAAGAAAATATCAGAATGGACGCAGAATGGACCAACAGGTGACTGCTTCTAGGCTAAAGTCAATCACTGATTAAAATTCTTTTAAATAAGAATATAGGCCTAGGATTATATGTGTCACAAAAGACGCCAAACGCCCAAACCCACTGAAAAACCTCTGAGACAGCGAAAATGACCAAATAGTGAATATATCGATTTCTTAAGCTCGACATTTAACAAGAGTTTTAATGGCTAAAAATTCATGACCACTACGTTGACATAATACGAACAGCAAAACGGTGATCAAAAACTAATGACTTGCATACTAACATTGGCGACGCTAGGAATTTGAAGCTAGGGGGCAAGGGCCAGAGCACAGGGGGGGGCAATAATTTTTTTTTCTGTGTCGGCCAAATGTGGACATTATTCAGTTGTTGTGTGTGCGCGAAAAAGATGTAGCGGGGTCCAAGGGCAGAGCCCCTGGTCAGGGGGTCAGGGGGCTTCGCCCCCTGAAGCTGAAGCACTTTTAGTCTTTGAAGGTTCAATAAAAGCTGCAAATTTGACTCTTTTTAATATTTGAAGACACAAAAAAATCACAGATCTCTGTGTTGTTTTGCAAAAAAAAACGTTTCATAAGTCATATTTTGGCATGTGTATAGTTACCAGAAGGCACTTTTATCATTATCAAAATTTTTTCCTGGAAGAGCTGGGGGCAAGGGCACGGGGATAGCTCCTTCCCTGCCCCCCATCCCCCTCTGGCGCCGCCCATGCATACCAAAGTAAAATTAACGTCATCATCGTAAACGTCAGTAGGCCTACTCAAGTCTCAAGTTCGTCGTCATCACAAATAAGCGACAGGGTAATGGTAAAAATCATACTCTATCATTCTAATGAATATTTCGTCTTATTCTTCGAGACTTCGACGGCGCATTAAATTTAATGACGCTACGTGAAATCAGAACGTGATAAGCTTACTATTTCAGATTGCCATTATATTAGCGCATCAGCATCGTCATCACACAGTTTCGCGGATAAAATTAAACGAGGACGGACTTTTGCATAGCTTCTTAGTATAAGATATTTCTTGATATTTAGAGAAGGATAGTCACAATAATGAAATTGCTCATAATCAGCTGCCAACATCATCATCAGCAAAAAATCGTCGTCATTGGTCGTATCAATTGGCAAATCTTTATTATGCGGCCGTCCTGATAGGCCGCATTGCGGGTTTCGTCTGTCTGTCGGTCCCGTACGGGTTAGAATAACTGGAAAACAGAAGAGCGCAGAAACAAAAAAAAAATATGTGAATGCTTCCCGCGACAGGAGTAGCAGGCGTGCTAATTTTCAAATCAAAACGTCAGATCACGGTTACCGGACGGGACGACACAAAACTCCAGAAAATGATGCATTGTGTCTCGCATATCCCGGCACACCAGACGTTGCAGCGTAAAGTGGACTTTCAGTTGAAACTTAAAACTGCAGGCTGTATTTGCGTAGCTAGACGGACGGCCGCATATGATATCGACACTGGGGGCGTTGTTGCCGGTGGCAAATTCAGACGAGCGACGAAAGGGCGGATGTCGCGGTGACGTCAGCTTCAGACTGTTCGTCCACGATCTGCCTGTAGGTTCCAACGTGTTCTGCGAACGAGCCGTCGTCCGTGAACTTGATCGGGTCTACGTGCTCATAGATGCCAAGACTGTCTGACTCGGACTTGCTGGAACTGTCGTCCTGCAGTGACCGCTTCTTGAAGTCGTCTCTACAGAACACACAGAGAACAACAGCTAGGCGCGACTGTGCAGCTTCGATAGATAGGCGGAAGAATTTAACAACGGTTTACAAAAGACTACGGTAGGTAGGTGAAGTAGAGAGGTACGTATAGCCCGCAGTTTAAACAAAACGTCAGTACACGCCGCAGCTTAAACTGAACATTAACGTCTTTAGCAGTTGCCTGGAAAGTTCAAAAGTGGCGTTCCTCTCCCAAAGTTCGACCGGCAGATTATTCCACAGCCGCGTGGTGTCCAGCTGCCGTGAAGTTCCTATCGCTCACCGATCTGTGACTGTGTTCGTGGTACAGTAAAACCACATACGTGTAGACGTCGGAAGACCCGAGTCGACGCCTCACCCCTTAACAAACTGACAGTCGACGATCGAAGTGGGGGTAAGCACTGGGCACACAGAGTCAGCGGACAAAAGTTTTCCAGCGCATTTAGAAGCACCTGCTCATTTCCAGTCAAGAAAAAAAAACAAAGTTACGGGGTTTGTGACAGGAACCCATTTCAAAGATACGGAGCATTACCTGCCACAGGGGCAGATGGCCTGCCACCTGATACAGACGGACGCACCTTGAATAATCTCAGTCGCTGCAGCAAAAGGTGATTATGCTAAACACTTAAGCACAGTGTTTAACAGGCAATAATCGCATACATGACGGTCTATCAACAGACACGCGAGCTGTCTTAATACGATATTACGTACGTTCGAACGTATTCGTTGAACGGCGGTTCGTCGTAAAGGTTGACGCCTGCGCTGGCGCCATGCAGTTGTTCTTTCTCGTGGACCGGATAGCGGCCGCTGTGACGGCGACGATGCAGCGCCCACGTAACAACGGCAGTAATCAGCAGCAGCAGCAGCAGACAGGTAAATGACGCTCCCACACCCGTAGCAACCAGTCGAGCGCGCAACGACGCTAAACATAACACAACCGAGTCTGCACAACTATACATACGATGACAACCACACTGTTAGCCCTAAAAAATCGCAAATTGCTTTTTTGTCAACTCGTAAAAGTTTACGAAATTCTGCAATTTTCAAAATTCGTTCAACTAATCTCACCCAATTAGTCAAAAACTGGACGGAGACTAATGCTGTGTCGCCCACGTGTGCCGGTGACAGCCACAAGGCATACTAAGTCACTCAGGTCTCAAGCCTGAAAAAATTGGGGTTGGTTACTTCTTTCTAGTTTTCAGAACTAAAAAATTTAAGGCAGTGTTCGAGTTGTAAAAAATAGCTGGTGGTTGACCTTTTCGACAGTCGGAGCCCGACCAAAATTGTAATGTAAATCGTAAGTACACTGTGGGCCACAAAAACGTGCCACTATACCTTTATCCATATCTTCGCCAATTATTGACCGATTTTCAAAATTCTTTCTCTGGCGCACTCTGCAGACAATTTGCAATAACGTGATTATTATACGTCCCACCACACCGTAAATGCGTCACTACACTACCTTGAGAAATATCAATGAAATATGAATACATAACGATAATAGCAAACAAACATTTTGGTAAAATTGAAAAAACACTTCAGACCAACATTGCAGTGAATGGCTTGTATGACCCAAACTGTTTGGGTATAACACAGTCTAGTGTCATACGAATCATTTATCGCAATGTTGGTCTGAAGCGTTTTTTTCATTTACCGGAATTTTTGTTATTATCGCTAGTTTTTGCTTACATTTATATTTTACAAGGTAGTGTAGAAACGCATTTACCGTGTGGTGGGATATATAATAATCACATTATTGTAAATTGTCCGCAGAGTGTGCCAGTGAAAGAATTTTGAAAATTGGTCAATAATTGGCGAAGATATGGACAAAAGTAAGGTGACACGTTTTTTCTGGCCCACCCTGTATATACACCGACCGATGTTGATAACTTTTGGCATACAAAATCAAAAAACAACTTGACATAAATGACTATTGTTTTGGCCACCTCACACTTCTGCATTTCACAAGGTAATGTAGCAACAGTAGTTGCTACATTACCTTGTGAAATGCAGAAGTCGCAGTTTGGCTGTTTACAACAACGAATTCATACTGGCTAGCGCATGTATCGGCTCAAAAAATCACTGAAACCACAAAATCATTGAAAATCTATAAGTCATTTAACACTAATTGTACTGATTTTAAGATCGTACGTCGACGAAGTGAAATGACGCACCAACAGTGAGTGAGCCGTTCTGAGACAGCGGTTACTGAATGCGCTGGCAAGCGGAGTCAACGTCCACCGCTTGCGTAGGAAAACATTGTGAGCAAATGTTGTAATACAGATGATGTTATGTAACACGTGTGACTTTTTGAGAGATAATAACTGTTACTCGTGTTTGTCTCTATTCGTTTAATCATTTCTGAACCGACGCATACACTACCTAGTATGAATTTATTGTTGTAAATGGCTAAACAAGGACTTCTAAATTTCACAAGGTAGTGCAGCGACAGTATTAAGGCGACGTAGCCAAAACTAGTCATTTAAATCAAGTTGTTTTAAGTTGTTTCCTGATTTCGTCTGCCAAAAATTATCAAAATTGGCTAGTGCTTCAAGAAGTTATACAAAAAATGAAAGTGGCACAGCTTTTTTGAGACACGGTGTAGTATATAGCTGCCCCCAGAACATACAGGGTGTGCCAAAAAATTACCCAACTTCGTCAAATCTCTACCAAATTTGATAATTTTTGGCAGATGCTCCAAATTGTTGCATAATATATGCTCAGTTGTTGTCTCGGTAAAAGTTTTAACAACTTAATGAGCACACAATGAGCCAAAATGTGATTTATTTAGCAAAATTATAAGTTTGTGTAACAACTTGCTTCCAAATTATCAGAATTTATGCCCAAAGTGTATACAATGGCTTAGACGTAACGCCACGGCTGACAGCAGCATTAACGATCAGCCCGTCGAGAGCCACAGCGGGGCCCGGAGAAACATTGTCCTAGGCCCCTTTGGGGAGAAAATTTTTTGATGTTTTTTTTACAATGGTGCATTCTAGTGTACTTTACGTTTTTCAGCGACGGTGGGGTCCCTTAAAACCCTTAAACGTCGCGGGCCCGGGTAGCTTACTCCCCGCTACCCCACCCTTTCGACTGGCCTAATCACAATGCACAGCACTCATTCATGGAAAATGTGTTTAAGGCTCATCAATCAGTTATTTTGTTGTCTATTATTTTTAGCGTAAAATATTTAATACCACAAAAGTATTACATCACATGGCATTTTCTGTCAAATTGATAATTAAAAAGTGAGCAATCTGATACTGATAATCACCATGTAATGTAACAAGTTGGAGCTTTGCGTTTTACATGGTAGTGCGTTGACATAAATTACGTGAGGTGGACAATGAGTGTACCTTACATCTTTCTGTCGTCTTGGCTATCTGTTTGCCAAAAATTATCAAATTTCGTGGAGATTTGACAAAGTTTTGACAAAAGCAATTTGGGTCATTTTTTTCGGCACACCCTGTAATTTAACAGTGTGTTGGGGGTTTAAGAAAACAGTTGGGGTTTAAACCCCTCCAACTCCTTCCTCGGCAATTCAAACACTGACTTAAAGTAAAGTGTCAAGTTTTTGTCATCTTTTGTACAGTTCACGTACGAATATGACGGTATAAAAACATACAAAGCAGGTCCGTATGTGATATAGTTATTATAAAAATAAAAGTGGCTCCAAATCATTTGGGACATGGTGTATGCCTAATATAGAGAGCGGATTTTATACCTGGGTGAATTCCGACGACGACCTCGACGTATTCGGACTTCATCATGTCTCCGTGTCGGTCGACGGCGGCCACTCTGAGTCGGTACGTTCGACCGTGCAGCAGACCGCTCACGTTGTACCAGTTGCGATCTTGTTCCAGCTCCGTCTTCTGCCAGTACGTCTCGAAGTCGTCGTCGCCAGCTTCTGTATCATCATGTACATCATTCCAGGGCACCTGTTAGTGCTTCACATTAGTACGGCCGCACGATAACGTTGTCTCAACTTGCCTGTCGTTTCAAATTCTAGTCTGAACAGTGGGTTGATTTATTAGTTCATGGTAAGACATAGTGGTCATCCATAGCAATGCACGCAACGTACGCGAAAATGTACGCAAGAAAGTACGTAAAAACGCACTGAACTCAAGAAAAGTACGCAACAAACACAGCTGATGTACATGTAGTTGACGCAACGGCTCTCATAATAATTAGCCGCATCTTGTTCCGCTATTCGGTCGTTTGCTTTTGCAACTGAATACCATGCAACAAAACGAATTCTAAACATTCGCTACGAAAAAAAGTAAATGAACAGAAATAAATTGCAATTAATATTACATTTTAAAAAAAACAAGCGACCAACAAGTTAATATTAATTATAAACGACGGAGTGTCAAAGGGGCGGTTGCTATTCTCATCGGTCGCTGCGTCTGTTCCGTCAGTTGCGTTTATTACGTTACGTCCGATGAAGCGGCATCGACAGATGCGTCATTTACGTCAGCTACGTCAGTTGCGTTGCGTCCGTTACGTCCGTTGCGTCGCGTGCGTTGCGTTGCTTACCTCGTTGAAGCTGGTACTCAACGATGAACTGGCTGGCTGGGTTGGTACTCGGCTCCTCGGCCGAAGAACGCCACGACACGTTGACGAAGTCGTAACCCGTCTCTACGTTTTCTATGCACGGTTTGTCTGGCTCTGTATAACAGCGTCACGTGACAGTACTACAGGGTGCGGCAAAAAAGTAGCCCCCTAAAGTTTTTTGCCGTTTTCTCAGCAACCGCTTGGAATTTTAACATGGAATTTTACAGTTTCATTCACAGAAACGTTCTACATCTGACTGCTAAATGAAATATGATTCTGTTGAAAAACGACGAAATTATAGACTTTTGAACTCGACCGTTTACCGATTTTTCAGCATTAAAAATGTTTAAGCTAAAAATGCTATTTAATTTTCAAAAACCGGTTACCACGTTACTGCCGATAACGTCACAGTGACGCTTTGACAAACAGAAATTTATTTTGTTTATAAATTATTGCTAAATTGTCGTTCTTTTCAAGCAATCGCCGGCTGCTCACCGGATTCATCTTCCAGCAGGACAGAGCACCAGCACACACAGCGCGCAGCGCAGGAAACTGACTGCGGGCCAACTGTCCAGATTTCATCAGAAAAGACCAATGGCCTCTAAATTCACCGAATGCAAACTCGGTGGACTATCACGTGTGGTGTGCAATGTTGGAGCTTACCGCAAGCTTAAAACAAAGCCAAAAACAATCGCGGAACTCAAGGAATCGCTTCAGGTTATCTGGAGCA
>Ga0056128_1002560_pt1 | contig 21660 bp, 16 predicted proteins | sample WorMetLIZISLAND2_FD_71113 | JGI IMG/M metagenome (GOLD analysis project Ga0056128, IMG submission 71113) | Marine gutless worms symbiont microbial communities from Max Planck institute for Marine Microbiology, Germany - Olavius geniculatus... ... | reverse complement strand
CTCTGTTCTTAAAATTTCTCGCAAAGTAACACATGCTATTAAGTGCTGATTCTCTAACGATTATTTTTGTCAAAATCTATTGCTACTGATCCAGGACTGTTGGAGTTATTGCAAAAGGTAGCAGGGATCCGGTTTTTTTGAGACACAGTGTAGAATGTAAGCTAACAAATGACTAAGTGCACTCAATAAATAAGCATGATTCAATAAAAGTGGCAAACATTCTCAACGTAAACGTTTCGTACTCAACGTATTCTCTAGTCAAACTCACATTTGCTCCCCGGGGAACATTTCCAGCTACGAAAATGCATGTACGCTACAGAGTGAACCAATGAAAAGTACACTCCTACTGTTTGTCGAAAATGCATCGGATACAATGACTAATTTTTACGCACGAAAGCAGCTACTGCTTTCAGCGCGTCTTAGCCATCACAATTCTGTCTGTCTTTCCGTCTGTCCATCCGTCGTACAGGTGGATCAGTCAAAAGCGATGCAAGCTAGGATTACCAATTTTCACCATTGGCTGTCCGGAAGACTCTAGTTTCAAGAACCGTAAAGCTTTTCCATAAATTCGAAGGGGGTCACTCCGAACAAGGGCCCTAAATGAGAGGGGGGTGGTCAAAATTTGCAATTTTTGGCCAACAACTCGCTGTATCTCAGTAATGGTGCAAGATAGGGCCTAGGCTACTATTAATCACTAATAGGAAATCATACACCAACTCTCGATTGACGCCAAATTCAATGACCTTGGATGACCTTGGTTAGCTCTTCAATAACTCGTCGTTTATTCTGTTTTATGTCGCACTTCCAAACGCCAAAAAAGGGGTTTTAAGGATTTTTTAAACGATTTCGGGCTGCGACACAAGTCTATATCATTCACAAGGTGGCGCCACGGAACTATCGTTATGTGATCCAGATAGAAAATTTAGTATTTAGATATTAACTTAGCGTGAACACCCCAATTTTCAGCTAAACTACTAAACCGTAACTGCTATAGGCTTTCACTCGTCTCGTGAGCATTAGCTCAAATTTCTTGTAAGAAAACGTTCATGTGAAATATGCGTCATTTTCTGGAGGTTTCTGACGTCCGATGTCCTTGACTTTTGACCTTTTGCGCTAAGACAGACGGACGGACAAACAAATGGGCAGGACTCGTAATAGGACCACCGGTGGCCACACAGTAATTCACTTCGGAGCGTTTTCTACCGACTGCCGTAGCCGTAGTAATCGGAATGTGCGTTAGAATGCTGCTGATGTTGCTGGGTGTATAGCTGGTTGTATGAGTCATCCATTGCAGCTCGAGTGTAGTCGCTGGCAAACTCTTCGGCGTCGTCCATGTTATAGCCAAGCGACGCCTGTGGCCGATCATACGGATCATACTGACCGTACCTACAGACAATAGGAATACCACAAAGCGCTGATGAAACAGGGTGGGGGGGGGCAAATCACAAAGTCTAAATTTCACATTATACTAGACGTGTACAGACAGGCCTCTATCGGACATGACTCGAGCGTAATGGCAAAGTGTGGGCTAGTTAATTCACAGCATGTCAAGTTCCATTGTAGGCCTATTTTGTACCTACTTTGTACCTGTTTGCAAGTACATGATAATTCCTTGAATATAGCCAACAGTGGTTTGGTGGTATACATGAATGGCATAGAAGTCATAAAAGTCAAGGGAGGGAGAGACGAATGTGTAACACTCATATACACTGTGTCCCAAAAAACGTCCCACTTTGTGATTGTCTATATCTTCGCCAAATATTAACTTATTTTAAAAGTTTTTACTGGTACATTCTGTGGACAATTAGCAATAAAGTGATTATTAGATATCTCGCCACACATTAACTGTGTCGCTACACTACCTTGTGAAATATAAATGCAAGAAAAACTATCAATCATAGACAGCAAGCGTGTTGGTAAACGAAATACACTTCCAACCAAAAATGCAGTGAATGATCCGTACGATTCTAGACTTTGTTCAATCTGTTTCTTTGGATATCTGGCGTACTGAACGATATGTTTGTTTCTGGCCTTTTGTGGTTTAGCAAGCCTACCATTTCGTCCACAGTGATCACGTTCTCTTCAGTATGTTTATGCTTCACTCTGCAGTTTTCATGCCTTTGGTCAGTGCTGCATGTTTCTCAAATCTCTTTTAATAACATTCGCACTCTTTCCCCATTGCAGTTTATCTTCAAAAATTCTGCCAGTATTCTCCAAAAACTATTTTTTGAACCGGTACAAGTTTTTAATCAGAGCCTTGTCTCCACTGCTAAATGGCACATTACATCACTGGTATATCGTTAGTGCATTAAAAATTATTATTTACAACAATATAATCTGCTTTTGTTTACAAACATTGGAAATGTATGTAACACTAAATATAATTTGATTTTTGTATGAAGATTAGTAAAAATTGTTTCAGAAGATGCTTTTTTGCATAGTTATTATAGTGATTTTAATAATTTTTGAAAATTTATGTTTCACATGGTAGTGTAGTAATGCAGTCAAAGTGGTGGGATATTTAACAGCCACTTTATTGCTAATTGTCCACAGTATGTGCCAGTGAAAATCGGTTAACATTTGGCGAAGATATGGAAAATGACAAAGTGGAACGTTTTTGGGGACACAGTGTACGTGACACACTGTGATGATGGGTGATAGCCGTTCATACTGCATGGCGTCGCTTACCAAGTACAGTTTCTGTTACAAAAAGTCCTATATTGTCGACATATCTCATCAATACTGAACACTAGCAGCAAGCACTAAGCAGATTATCGTCTGCAATTGTAACGACAGTATTGTACAGTTGTAAAGTTTCTAAAACAGTCCCCATGCCAACGTTGTAGTACCAGCACTCAATTGTTCATTCATTTGATCAGTATGCATGCGAGTACTGCCACTAACGACGAAGCCTGAAGAGAACAACTATTAACTCAACTGTATTTCACACAAAAAACAAAACTACTCATTTTACAGCTCATAACAGAAAATACAAAAAATGACACACCAAAATCTAAGATAATGAAAAAGTAGAGAAGTGAACACTTTGAGTTGTGCAAACAAAGGACACAAAACTTAGACACGGCACATCACTAATATTACCTCTGTCCATCTGCCTGCGAGCTATATCAGACAATACATTAAAAACTATAAATGGCCCACATTAAAGTCCAGTTACATAATCACAGAGGAGTTTAATTCGCAAAACATCCAAGAAATTTCCTGCGATTTCCTAAGATCTTCCTAAATGGCAACTTAGCATGCGTAACATACTCGCAAATTTTTCTGCCAATGCTGCGCAAATTGCTTTTTTTTCTTAAGACTTTGACAAGCCTGATTTTTATGAAGTTTTCATCAGTGAAATTTAAAAACTACGGGCCAAATTAGACATAGATTCCTACATTTAGCTTTTTGTGAAGATATACATACAAAATTTTCATGAATTCTTGTGTTAAGTCAGAAATCTTATTCTAAAACTACCAGTGTAAAAATGCTCATAAAATTACCCAAAATAAAAAGTTATAACCTAACCGGTTGACATCGTTTGAGTTCAAGTTCAAGCATACACTTTCCTAGCAATACTGACTGACAACAAAATCTAAAATTGTTATTTCAACTTCAGTTATACATTCAGTCAAGTTCATAAGATCAACCAGTAAACTCAACACTTCATCTTGGCAAGTTCACCTTTAACTCAGCAATTAAATAAATGCTACTAGCGTGATTAAATTATTGATCGCAATCAATTATTCTAATCATGATCAGCGGCGGCGACCAGATCCGTTCTTGGGGCAGCAAATTTTGCGGATGCGAGTTACCGAAAACGTCAAAAAGGGATGGGATCGAGAAGTGCTGAGATCACAAACTCCCCCAGTGACAGAAAGTATGAGGGGCTGCTATGGGCAAGTTTACGTAGTTTTGCATAGGACACTGCAGTGCTACACTCTGTATAACAAGTTCTATTGACATACAAGCCTATGATACTGATGCTGCATGCATATTTTTCCTTTCTAACTCAAAGATGGGGCCGTGCTTACTACTGACTGCTGTCCTGACTCTGTAGTTGGGCAGCTGCTGTACAGGTGGCGCCACCTACGATCGCAACTAACCTCTCAACTCATGTGTCAACTGCGACTTATTGCAGCACTAGTAGTTAGTAGTGACCTGGCCGTGACTGAAGGGTGTAAGTATCTGCTAGTGGTGCCGTTGTACATCAGCCCGTCATCGTACAGGTCCGGAGACGAGCCATCCATCAACATTGCCCCAGCATCATAACCGTCTACAGCACAGCACAATAGTGGTGGTGATAGTAATAGCAGCAGCAGTAGAAGTCCGGGAAGGAGTCATCCACCACCATACTTTGCACGCAGGTCAACAGTCTAGCCCAAAAAAATCCGAAAATTACTCAAAATGTCCGTTAGAATGCTGCTGTCCAAAGAGGGTTACAAATTAATCAAAGACGCCTATTGTTCATCTTTCACTAGCTCTGAGTTACATTTTTATTCATTACAGCAAAAAATACACCAGTCCAAGCCTCACCAACCATCAGCATTGACTACAGCTAGTCTGTCTGGCTCCTGGCAACTTTACCCACCAAAACTTCACTCTGGCTTTACGACTATATCTTGATAAGTGTGCGGCCTGAATTGCTTTGATGCACTGGAATTTTTTCTGTCCTCTGACTAAAAATATTAACCATTAATATTTGTCAAAATATTTATCAAATATCATCACATATTAACGCCAGCTACATAAGGCATTGGCAGTGTAGCACTGTAAGCTAGAAAGTGCAGAGCATGATGTCAAACAGTTACAAATAGACGTTAACATGCCACTAAAAACTGACATCATGCAATAAGAAAAGTTCTACAACAGTATATATTGTGTTGTTTAATCAACTGGTGAATTGCATCAGTGCATCAGAAAGGCTGCCAACTGGTGTTTAAAAATTCCAAATGAGTAAAGTTTGGTATTTAAAAAAAAACTTTGCTGCAATAATCTTAGTTCAGAATTTGGCACTTTTTGGCATTATTCTTCAAAAGTGTGAGCAGAACTCAATAATTTTGGCATTAAGTTGGCAGTAACAAATGATTTTATCATAGAGGTGCTGTAAAAAATTTGCCATTTGTTTGTCAGTCATTAAATATTTTCAACCAAAAAGAGTTGCACCGAGTGCACCACTGGAATCAACCAGTTAATTAAAAGACACGATGGTAGCAAAGCATTAAAAGCAAATGGAACACAATCAGTCAAATCCTCCACAGCTATAAACGTATAATGAATTTAAATATTACTACTACTAGCTTTTGCCCACTGGCAATGCGTAGTAGCTGTAGACTGGTCTGAAATTTCAAATATAAGAAAAATGAAGTGGTTTCAAGAAATATTAGAGCATTTATGATAACATCCATCAGAGGTACTTACAAGTCATATGTCGAAATAGCACAATTGCAGAGACAAGAAATGTTTTAAAATAACATGGTAAATTCTGACCAAAAACAACTGGAGGATTTCACTTGCTGTAACAGAACGATAACAGATATTAAATAAACCTTAACTGTCTGTAATCATGCGAACATGCATAAATGATTAATGCATTCATTAATACATTGATAAATAAATTAATAAATACAATTTACTCACACATCCAGTCAATATCATTGCCCGTCCCAAACACATCTGAAAATACGTTGTCCATTTTAAAGACAGGGAAAAATAAAGACGAAACAATCATTTTTGGTAAAAAAGTAAACTCCGTTACAACCGATGCAAATACTCTGCAGAAATGATCAGCAAAATCAAAAAAGTTTGCAAAATGAAAACAATGCAATAGTAACAAGAATTTCAAATGCTTTTGCTAAACAAAATGCAACATCAATGTACAAAAGTAATGGCAAAGAAAAATATAATACTAAAAATGCCAGTGATAGAAAGTAGAGCCAAAAAGACTAACACGCTGCAACTACAGATTCAAAAAGTGACTAAAACTAATGACAGGCAAAAAAGAACACCCATACTAAAAATGACAGCACGTAAAATTTGTAAATATAAAACTAAAAATAAAATGACATTCTCTGAATACAAGACACTATATAATCACAGCAAGTCCAGCAAAAATCTAAGTGATTTCCACAATTTCACAGACAAAGAAAACATAAAGAAATGATGAAGCAATAAATAAATGGAAGTTCACGTTCGCTAACTGAGCACCAATTAGCAAAAATCAAATCATGCAAGATTAACAGAAATCCTGATGATACAAACAATCTTAATCATTTAACACACTTAATATATGCACATCAAGTCAAAAAAAATTGCAAGTATACTGTCTCGTTATTCAACAGCAAGGTTGAGATGGTTTGGGCATGTACAACGCCAAGAAGAGGAGGATTGTGTCAGGAGAATCTTGGAAGCAGACGTACGTGGACAACGGAGTAGGGGAAGACAAAGAAAAAAGTGGATCGACGTCGTAAAGTACAACATGGAGGACTTGCGGGTCGACCTGATGGACAAGGAGAACAGAGCCAAGTGGATACGGAGAACCCGTGAGGCTGACCCCTCACCCGAGGGATCTAAACCAGCCTGAAGGAGAGAGAGAGAGAGTCTCGGTATTCAACCAAAACACCCTGGGCAACTCAACCTGGCCGTCCCTCCATCAGTGAGCAGGCAAAATGAGAACCTGGCAATGGTTACAGACACCAGCAGGGAAAAAAACAGCAAGTTCTGTGTAACAGTTAGCCCTGTTATCAGAACTGCTGGCATACTGACCCCGTTGGTCAAATGTGCCGACTGTTAGCAGAGCTGGTCATCCAGCTGACTTGGGCTCTATGCTGGCTTAATTGAGAAAAAAGGACAAGCTCCCACGGAATGAACTGTCTATGTGAAGTCTTTTTCTTCTATAGAAAGCAAGTAGATAAGTAAACGAATTGTAGATTTCATTTAATATAGGGCTGGTTGACCGGCGTAAAGGTTAGAATGCAGTACTCACGATCAAAAGGTCATAAGTTTGACTCTTGGTCGGGTCGCTATATACCAAGTGGTTACTACCAACCTAGATGGATGGTGATCTGCAGACAGGTAAACCATTTTCATATACATCCAGCCAGCCAGATCAACTCAGCCTTTCATCCCTATGGGGTAGGTAAATTGAGTACCTGCTGTGATTTAGGTGGGGCACATTCAGCGTGAGTAATCCCTGCCCTGCAATGGGGTTTGTGTAAAGAGCTACAAGCACCCTTCGACCAGTTAGTCCTTTACATCAAAACAATGTCATACCATGTGCTGCATAGAAGAGGTCTGATTGGTCCAGCATATCGGCATCATGCAGGAAGACATGACCCCCGGCAGCGCTGGAGTCATCCGCGTACATCAGAGCTGCGTCGTCATCAACTTGTTGTGACTCGACCATCTCCAGCCACTGCGAGTTGTGCCAACGAAACTTCTCAATCTGAATCTTCTTCGCCCACTCCTCGTCAAACTCCTACCGAATCACATTATCATAATACCGTAGTGAATTATGTAACCTCCCTATCCATTTGTTCTGTATGATCTTGCAGCAAAGAAACAAAAAGAGGCAGAACATCACAAATCATTGCAAACATTCCCCAAAGCAGGAGTAAGTGTTGTGCTAAGTTTCAATGCAAAAGGTCAAAGGACTAGATCAGGGTTGCGAATTGCACATCAATAAGGAAGGGTGCACTAGTTGACCTATGAAATTATTAATCATCGTTAAATTGTAAACACTACACAGTGAACAACACAATAGTGAAAGAAAGAGAGAGATTATATAATTAGATAAAATATATCATATATAATTTATATTATAATAATTACAGAAAATAAAAAAACTAACAGAGATAATGTCGAGCGTGTTGTCGCAGACTTTGCATATCTCTCGGTTCTTGTCATGCATCAGATCTATGAGGTACGCCGGCGCCTGGGTCTGCTTTATAATCACTTCACGCGTCGACTGGTGAAATATCATCTGATAGAACACGTAGACGATCTGCAGTACCATCTCATCATCCTCCTGCTTTGCTACAATAACAACAACAACAACTACTACTACTACTACTAGTCTACTACTACAGCTAGCAGTCATACCATCATCACACTCAGCCACACTAAGCCATTACCATACATCTCACAATAGGCAAGCTACTCCTCACTACCCATCTTGCCAAGAACAGGAAGCTAAGATAAAGCAGACACCAAAATGAATTGAGCTACCATTGAGCAGTTCAATAAAAGACTGGATGATGCCAGCATCCTGGAACATACCATTACAGTTTCTCATCCCACTAAGGATAGGAGGCTAAGTTACCATGAGCAGTTTAATGAGAAACTGAATGATGCCAGATCGAGCTAGCATCCAGACACACAGTAAGTACTAGTACTATACCATCGAGTCATAGTTCCTACTACTTCGCAGAATTTATTTCCCCTGACCTATCTGACTTTTCCAGATAAAATAAATGATTTTCTCTAACTAACTTCTCTATGCATGACACTAATAAACCAATGGTAAGCCCATTATTTCACATCGAAACTTTGTTACACTGTACCTGCAGAGAAAAAAATGCCCGTGTTAAGGCAACCCACAAATGGATAGATCTGGAAAAAGGGCACTGCTCCTCCCCAGAAAATTTTTGATATTACAGTGTCAAAATGACATATTTTTCTGGACTCTTTGGTGTTAAATTTGTTTTTTCCTGACTTTTCCCTGACCCTATGCATTTTCTTTGACACACCCTCAACTCTTAAAATCCCGACTTTTGCTGACCACGGAAACCACGCTGCAGTTTCTCATCCCACTAAGAACATAGAGCTGAGCTAAGTTATTTACCGTTGAGCAGTTCAATAAGAGACTGGATGACTCCGGCTTGAGCAAGCATCCTAGCGCATGCATCATCGTTGCATACAGTTCCAACCAGCATAGTCACCTCCAGAACTAGATCATCATGAGCACTACCTGTCACAACAAAAGGCACACTAGACGGTGCGGCAAAAAAAGTAGCCCCCTAAAGTTTTTTGTCGTTTTCTCAGCAACCGTTTCGAATTTTAATTTGCAATTTTACAGCTTTGTTTGCTATAACCTTATACATCTAACTGCCAAGTAAAATGTGATTCTGTTAAAAAACAACGCAGTTATAGACTTTTTAACGTGACCACCTACGGATTTTTCAGCATTCAAAAATGTTCAAGCTACAACACCAATTCAATAACATCGTTGAAACAATACAGTTAACAAATGATCAGATGCCAGAATTTCATTGTCACTGTGAATGTTCGAAATGTCCACCACCAGCGCCTTCAGTCGCTTAATGTGATAAGTCTTTCACAGCCTAGTCGATCAGTCCTTGAGGCAGGTTGCCCCATATAACCTGAAGTGCTTCCTTGATTTTGGCCATTGTTTTCAGCTTTGTTTAAAGCTTGCAGTAAGCCTCCAACATTGCACCCCACATGTGATAGTCCATTGAGTTTATATTCGGCGAATTTAGAGGCCACTGTTTCTTTGTGATGAAATCTGGACAGCTGGCCCACAGCCAGTTCTGTGCGCAGCGCGTTGTGTATGCTGGCATGCCAACCTGCTGGAAGATAAATTCGGTGGGCAGCCAGCGATTGCTATAAAAGAACGATAATTTAGTGACAATGTATAGACAAAATAAATTACTCTTTATCAAAGCATCACTGTGACGTCATTGGCAGTAACATGGTAACCGGTTTTAGCCATCACAATTCTGTCTGTCTGTCCATCACACAGGTGGATCAGTAAAAAATGGTGCAAGCTAGAATTGCCAAATTTTCACGGTTGGCTGCCCGGAAGACTCTGGTTTCAGGAATCGTAAAGCTTTTCCATAAATTCAAAGGGGATCACCCCGAACGAGGGTGCTAAATGAGAGGGGGTAGAAAAAATTTGCGATTTTTGGCCAACAAGTCGCTATATTTCAGTAACGGTGCAAGATAGGGCCTAGGTTACTATTAATCACTAATAGGAAGTTGTACACTGGCTTTCGTTTGGCGCCAAATTCAATGACCTTGAATGACCTTGAACGCCAAAATAGGGGGTTTTGTGGATTTTTTGCTGTGACACAAGGCTATATCATTCACAAAGTGGCGCCACGGTACTGGCGTTGGTGGCATGGTGTAGTTGGTAACGCGTTTCGGCTGAAACGAAGTTACTCTACGCCAGGCCCGGTTAGTACTGCGATGGATGACTGCCTGCGGGTAGGAACTGCTACAGGCTTTCGTGCATCCCATGAGCATTACCTCAAATTTTACTTGTAAAAATTAAATAGCATTTTTAGCTTCAACATTTTTTAATGCTAAAAAATCGGTAAAAGGTCATGTTAAAAAGTTTATTTTTTCGTCATTTTTCAACGGAATCAAATTTTACTTGGCGCTTAAATGTAGAACAATTCGCTAAATACATCTGTAAAATTCCAAATAAAAATTCTGAACGGTTGTTGAGAAAACAGCAAAAAACTTTAGGTGGCTACTTTCTTTGCCACACTGTGTAGTCACTGCCCACTCAGGGTAGGAGGCTGAGTTGACACAGACACACACTGCAGCACTACCTGTCACACAGCAGACATGCTGGTCATTTGTCACTCAGAATAGAAGGCTGAGTTGATATAACTTTGGTTAAAAAGTTGAAATATATTTTCATCATTTCGGCAAAGTCTCTAAACAATGTTTCATTCCACGTCTAACCCCATGTAACAAAAGTGTGAAAGATAATACAAACATCTGCAATGTAATACCTAGCTGCAGGACTTGTTTGATCCAAGGAACCAACTTAAACTCATTTAGCAGCAGTTCGTAGTCGAGATCGGCAATCGTCAGGTTTGCCAAAGTCCCAACACACTCCAGAAGAAATTCCTCATCTTTCTCGTTGACACAGTCTTTGTTTATCACTCCGGCCAGGTCACCAATGTAGTCCTGACAACCAACAGAACACAAAATATACGAACAGTGCACAGACACGCATGACTGAAGCCGGCTAAAAGCTTGCAATTCTGTTTAGAGTCAAACCTGCGACTCGCTAAACAGAAAATAAACACAGTATCAACGAGACCACCATTCAATGCAACCACAGATAATGTCAATCGTTTCCAAAACAGTCCGATTGCCTGATCTACATAAAGCATGTACGATCCACTATTTTATGCACCCCCCCAAGCCTGGGCATAGGGGTTATCATGTAACTTGACCAGAAGCCCAGTTTACAAAATTAAACCATAGAGTGCAGTTTTGCAAAAAATGTCTGATGGCTCCGCCTACATAAAGCACGTACCGATGCATTACGCTTCTCCATGTGCTAACCGGTATAAAAAATGCAGTAAGCAGCAGACGTACAATGAAGAGTGCTTTTGTCGGTCCGTCGTGCATTGAGATGTTGCGAATCATCTTCATCAACATGGGATCTTTGCTCTTGAAAGCTCTGCGCATGAGGAGCTTGAGTCCGGGACCCTCACAGATGAGTTGCGCACAGCGGGCATTGGCTGCCAGGTTGACACACAGTGCCAGGACCTCCACACCTACTGCAGGCTGCACCACGGACTGCGGCTGCTGCAGCTGCTTGGCTGCAGGGTCTAACAGCATCTTCATCACCTACACACCCACAACACGGACAGTGTTTGGTTTTTCCGGAACTCTCCAGGACCTTCTTGCATGTGTTTTCCAAGAAATCCCGGAAATATTTATGTCCATTTTCTATATCTTTCCAGACATGTTTAATCATGCGGATATCAAACAAGTCAAATTTTCATAAACATTTACTAAATTAATTCCTTTGTGTGTGCAAGGCTAATATGTTTAAACAAACTATTTTCAACTAACAACTGCAAATACACAGAATACATAGTCAAACTTGGTTGAAAGTAAACAACAACAATGTATGTAAAGGCCAAAAACATGCACACAGGTCTAAAATTGGGTTAGCGATTGGTTTATTTTCCATGACTTCCTATGACGTAGGACTGATTCTATGACTTCCAGCTTCAGATATACCTCCACATAATTTAACAATTCAACACAAAGTTCATATGGCAGTGCTGACTGAAGTTTCATTAACCCTCACTCAGGCAGATACAAGTTTACACTGCCAAACCAAGAAAGTAAACGTACCCCACTTAATCCCAGCAAAGCAGACTGCCTACTACACAGGATTAAGTTAGACAGTTTCCCCCTTAATTTTCAGTCTAATTATGTAGCTTAAAAGCAAAAAGTCTCAGGGCCGGTTTCTGGATCTTTTAGTTAACTGATCAGTTAGTAAACCGTCTGTTAATTGTAACTTGCTAGTTAAGTTTGTGCACGTTTCTGAACAAAACCTTGACTGGCCGTTAGCTAACTGAATGGTAAACTATAGTTGCTTAGCAACGATGCGCACAGCGCTAATCATTTCCGCCTAGCGTAGGCAGGCATCATGAATATTAATGAGCGCAAGCGCTCATCAGCCAGCCCACGAGCCAGCCAAGCAATTGCGAACAGCCATTTTGTCCATTCGTGAATGGATTTTGTAGTAAAATTTGTAGCAGCAAACGTCTCCTCGTGCGTTTTGAAGACATTGCTATATGGTAAAAGTCTTTCTATATTATCACATTCTTCAATTAACTGCTTGCAAAATGGTACAAAAGTTGCGTTAAATACGATAACTACGATCGACAGTTAGCTAACTGGCCGATTTCGACCAGATTTTTGGCCATTTTGACCGTTGGTTAGTGCAACGGGAAACGCGAGTTATGCAAATCTGCCAGTTAACGCTAACTTGACCGGCTAGTTAAGATCCAGAAACCCGCCCTTAGGCGCCAAATACCTTACCACAATGCCCAACTGACAGCTCCATATCACATAAGCCTGATATTTACTTACTTACAAACAGCAACGTGTAAGGGTGTTTGATTATTCCCCCTTTTCCTTATTCAGTCTTTTAGGTAGCGGGCCGTGGGAAGGTAATTACATAAAACTGAAAAGAAAGAAGTGCGAGTCACACACGTCTGTAATCAAGCGAATCTTAGCAGCAACTAACTGCTATAGCTGCTGCATTGCATCGGCCCAGCTGCTGTCTAGCAACCTTTGATCTTCTTTACTTTAACCCATACAAGACCGAGTTATACCGCTTTGAAATCTCCATAGGCCGTAATGCAAATTTTTTCAAAGTTGGAGTAAAATAGTGAAAGGAGTTATCAGATTTTTATCCCAAACAAACTCAATCTTACTTTTCGAGCCCCAAATCACTGTGCAAAATTTCATCAGAATCGAATCAAAATTGTGACCGTAGGAATGTTTACAGACAGACTGACAGACAGACGCAAGTGATTTTATAATCTGTCCCATGCTACGCTGTAGCAATGGGACAGATAACAACAATAATTAGAAATCCTTCTCAGAGTAAGCACTGTTTTGACAAATTTGAAAATCGGAATTAAAGCAACTATTTGGCAAAAAAACCAGTGAGAAATCGGTAGTAAATAGTCTGAACTGACCACGGGAATGCAGTCGGTGTAAGCAAACAAAGACTTGGCCTTGTCGTCAATACTGATATGATAGAGAATATACAGGACAATCAATGCGTGGTTCTCATTGGCTGCACATGACAACATGCATATGCATAGTATGATCAATGCACGGCTCTTGTTGGCTAAACAGATAACTTACATATGCACAGAACGTTACTAGCTGCAAACAAAAACGTACATTACAGTAATCCACATAATGACTTAAACAAACAATCTCAGTGGCCATAGCAACTTTTCTGGGAACACAAGAGAAATTCTCTTTGAATACCCCGGTACCTTTCTCGACAACACTAATGACTAAAGTAAAAGCATACAAAATCCTCAGAAAACAATCCACAGTAGTTTTTCAGCGATATACCGAGAATGCCAACAAGTCGCGGAAGCATCCCAACTTTGATCATTTTGCTACGAACGTCCGCATCGAAACTGAGGTTGAGCAGCAGCCGCAGGGTGATATTGAGCAGATCTTCATTCTCACATGGCACCAATTTGTACAACTTCTCCACGATCCCGGCTTCACTCTGAGACACCAAAACTCAGCAAATCAAGCTCATTCTGCAATAATCAATCAAAAAATAGCCACCTACAACAATGACCAATAATGTACAACATATAAAAGATCAGATAAAACCTTCCGATATGTACAAATTTAAAGAAAACAAAATTCGAAACATAAAACAACAAGTCTACAACAAATCATAGGTTTCAGTAATATCAATCATTCAAATTAGTTTATTTTAAAATATGGCTGAACAAGTGTTAGGCTGAAACTGATTACAATACCATAAAACTTTGAATAAGCCAAGATCTAAAGTAGAAGCCGGGTCTCTAAAACAAGCCAGGGGTTTTAGGGCAGTTGTTTTAATACAAGCCAAGTCTCCAAGTTGCTTGTCAGTTTAACTACAATTTTATGCATCGTATGACTACTAGCTTTTATTGTCTGTACTAGATGAACGCAACATGTTGAATGTTTACATTCCCAGCAAACGTACCATGTCATTTTTGTTCTCAACAAAAATGCTGAGCTTCTTCAGAAATGATATCACGAGAATCAGCAACTCGACATTGTCTCGGTCGAGTGTCTTGACCAGTGACTTGGCAATGCCTTTGTTCCTCATCTTCAGTTCCACTTTAAGATCTTCAGATAGGTTCAGCAACAGGTAGTACGACACTGGCAAACAACAACAACGATACTATTACTACTGCTGCTGCAACAACAACAACAACTACTACTACTACCACCACTAGCACTACTGCTGCTTAAGAGGTTAAAGAACCACGGATACCAAAATTAACATATACATTTTATCCACTTTCCTGAAAGTGTAGAATTTTCTGATAAGTTTGACAGTAATATTGGCACTCAGCGTTTTGTCAACACGGAAAAATTTACCTTTGAATTCGACAATCTACAAAAATGATGTAGAAAACGCACCACCATGATGGCCCACGGTGACGTCATGAGTTTAGCCTACAGACGTCATGGTCTAGCCTAGAATGATGACGTCGTCGGCTGGGCCATTAATATTCATGACCTATATGAGCTAGGGTCATGACGTCAATAGGAGCACTGATAGATTAGAATATTTCACCTAACGTAACATAATGCCACATTTCGTTTGAAATTGCACATTAATTTTGTATATTTATGAAACTCAAATCAACATATTATATACGCGAGGTTAAACGTATAATTTAAATCTACATAAATTGCGTGAGCGAGTTTGACAGTGGCCATGGACCTTTAAGGGAAGCATATTACAAGTCTTTTTGGAAACCCATCAGAGAGCTACAGACACATGGGCTCACACAGTACTACTTGCCACCTGATACAGATAAATGCATCCCACCTTAACTATGGCCAAGAAGACCAGTAGTCAATTTACTTTTTTTTACCTACCATAAAGGGATAGGAGGCTGAGTTGACCTCAGTGGCTGGCAATATACCAAAATGGTTTAGCTGTCCACAGACAAACAGACAGTCACCCATCACAGCAGTGATAACAACCTGACTGAGAATTGAACCCGTGACCTTTTCATCATAAGTCCAGTGTTCTAACAGTTACACTACTAAACTACCGACCGTACTAGAATACATACCACGTAGAAGCTGTTCTTGCTTGTGAACGAGGCTGACAAACTGCTTGTTTGACTTCTGGTAGATTTTCTTAGCCTGCGCATCGTCCTTTGTAGCTTCCAGTAAAACTCAGTCATGGACAACAACAGGTGTAAGTAAGTAAGTAAGTAAATGACTTATAAAGCGCCAAAGTCTCAGAAAGAATCAGGGCGTGTATCGTGTAATTTAACAAACAACCAACCAGCTACATTATGCTATAGCCAAAGCTGTGTTATCACATCTGCCCAACTTCCCAAGTAATCCGAAAGACTTCCTATCATGCATTATCATACTGATTGTAATATGAAAATAACGAAATCATACGATCTACTGCATTCTCACTTCGTTCCTGCTTCATAAACCCTCTGTGAACACTAAAGCTGCTATTGCTCTAGGCACATTCAAATCCAGGTCTAAAACTGAATTGTTCATTTTTCAGCCTACCGAAACCTAGGACAGGAAGTGCCATCACAACATTTCTGAGCACAATAACAATGCAACAATTGCTGGCATATATCAAATTGTTCTTAAAGTTTTTGATCAGATGTGACTTGTCAGTGCACAGATTTCTCTAAAAATGTTAAACAAACAAAACCCTAAGTATGAATCTAGAGATTTTTGTGAATCCAACATGGACACAATTCACAGTAAAACTTCTGATGGTTTAACAAATTCTTTCACATAGTTACTGCAGATTATTCATACCGTAAAAAACTGATCCACAGGTTACTTCTGAGGACCCAACCACATCTGCAGTAACTCAGAAGAAACTGGCCAATTAAAGAAAAACTAAAAGCAACTGTGCTAGTAGCAGGAGCAGAATTCAGACACAGATGTAAATGCTAGAAGACATGCAAATGTGTGTTTTGCAAAGAGGATATTAGTTTGTTTCTTGACGTTGAGCTCATCGAGCCAGAGATCATATTTGCGCAGCTCATGCTCGACGATGCCCATACACAGAGATCCAATCTTGAAGTGCGCAATGACTCCGTGAAACTGAGAGAAACTGGAGAAGCAGAAAAATATGTAGACAATGTTAGTTGCGAGCTCCGTGCTTCGCTTCCAGTCTTCACGCAAAACTCGAGCCAACGCACCAACTGTTGTCTCTGTGTGAACAACACATACTGGTCTTCGTCATAGAGTCAATCAAAAAAATCAATCAGCCAGACAGTTTTTAAAATCAATTCATCAATCAATCAACAAATATATGAATGGCATATGAATGAATAAATGGATAGAAAAATGGATGAATGAACGAATGAATATATAAATCAAGCGATTCAATAATCAATGAAAAACCAGAAAATCACATCACAAACAACGTATGCAATCTTGTTAGATGTATGGCAACCAAAGTTCAATTTTAAGGGTTTCTGATTAATATTTCAGCAAAATTTTAAGGCCGGATTTCAAGTTTCTGCATATTTCAGCATTGTTTATCAGTTATGCATTTTTAACGATTCATGAGATACACCAATCACATGGATGGAAGAACGAACCATTCTGGAAGAGTTCCTCAAGGTTATCCGGGTTCCGTGACAGTTGAAGAATCAGAGCAGTGCCTCGCAATTTCTCTGGGACGTCCTCATACAACAGTTCTAAGTACTCATCCATGTCATTGATGTTGGCAACCTCGTCAATCTCCGTACCATCAAATCCTGGCTCTTTGAGCTTCCCTGCCATTCCGGACTTCTGCGCATCTGTTTATACATTTCACACTGATGCAGACAACATGCTTTATGCTGCAGATCAGCATACAAGAGAATACTTTGTGCCACGATGATGCTAATAACGACTAATTATGCAAACAAAACTAAATGTAATCACAAATATCAAACCCTCAACAAGTGCAGTGCTGCCAGATAAATGACACAATGTGTAACTTCACTTTTTGACTTAGACTTTCAGTAAGCCAATTCGCTGACTGAAAGCTAAGTCTGTACTCAGACTTAAACCAAAGTTCAACTAAACTTTAGTCTAAGTTGTGAAAAACAGTTAGAAATAGATGGGAAATCGATCAACCAATTACACTTGGACTTGCTTATTTAACTACGAGATGCATGCAAATGACATGTTACAAACAACTTACATCACTGTGAAGTCATTACAGCATTTCACAGGCGTGCGGTAGTGCAGCCCTGTGTTAATGGCGACCGGCTAAGTCAATGGAGAATGGCAAAATTCGACCCCGCGCAGATCTGAAACCCCTCAGCCAATCGACACAAAATTTGAAAGAGGTGATTACGTCGGCAAGACGACCCGCTGTGCAAAATTTCATGCAAATCCGTCCATTGGGGGCTTCTCGGCAAATGGGTGAAATATAATGAAAATTTTTCTCCGATATATATACCTTTTTTGTTGACCAACCTACAAGTCAGACCGCCCAGCGGATTTTCACGCGCGATGGCTCGGACAACGCGGACTCATGCAAGGGTCAAACCTTTTCGGGAACTGAAATTCGAAGTTAATATCTAACCCCTGAAAAACCCCCAAAGTCGAAAATTGGGCCCAAAAATGGACTAATCAAGTCTGCAATAAAAATAATCCAAAAGTTTTTTTCACTAATTTTGCTGAGACAGTTAACAACTGAACGAAAAAAAATTGAGCTAATGCACACGAGACATGCGAAAGCCTACAGCAATTCCTGTTCGCAAACTGTCAGTCTATCTCCAGTCATTTCGTCGCAGTTCATTCTTGGAGTTTGCGCTGCAGCTAAGATCACAAAAATCAATAAAAACCCCTTATTTTGAAAGTTCAGCAGCTTTCAAAGTCATCGACGTTAATACAACTGAAAAACTCAACACTAGTGCTTGTTGTGTTAGGCAGCATGCCCATGCCTATCTGCAACCGTTTTCACAAAAGACAGGCTAACAACGGTAAAATAACAACTTTTATGAGGGTACCGCTCTTTGATGCCCTCATGCGCAGGTTTCCTTGAACCTAGAAAATTGAGACTTGAACCGTTGAAAGCTACGTTCAATGCTGAAAATTTCAAACGCAGCTTTACTGTGTCTATCTCAATTGATTTCGGCGCAATTCAATCTTGAAATGTGTCTCGCAGCCCGAAATCACCAAAAAATCCATAAAATCCTATTTTAGCATTCAAGATCATCCAAGGTCATTAAATTCGATGGCAATCGAGAGCCAGTGTACGAGTTCCTATTAGTGATTAATAGGGTCCACAGTTTTCCGTGGGCCGCGGAATTCCGAGCCGAGCCACGGAGTTTGCCCTTTTCCGCAGAATTTAGATATTGCCGTGGAATTCTGAGGAATTCTGCAAAAGTTAAAAAATGACCAATGATTAGTATGATCATCAGCTTGATAACGTAACTAATTAGACTAACTATATCACGGAGAAAAATCAAAATGTACTGCCTAAAACTGCATCCCTACTAATAATTATCATCGTATACGACACAATCGTATATAAACACAATGTGACTAATTGCAAATTGCACTTTTGAAAAAGAAAACAAGATTGATAATTTTTTTGTATGTTGCTAGCATAACTGAGCGCCATTCCAGTGTCAAAAAAATGAAGTTTTTAAAAACTGAATACAGCTCAGTTTACGCACAAATGAAAGGCGGCGGTGAGTTGCAGAATTTTACGAACTGGCCCGTAAAATTTGGTACGATTTTCCGCGGAAAACTGTGGGCTCTAGTGATTAATAGTAACCTAAGCCCTATCTCGCACTGTTATTGAGATACAGGGACTTGTTGGCTAAAAATCGCAAATTTTTCCCACCCCCCTCTCATTTAGCACCCTCATTTGGGGAGACCCCCTTCGAATTTATGGAAAAGCTTTATGGTTCCTGAAACTAGAGTCTTCCAGGCAGCCGACGGTGAAGATTTGGTGATCCTAGCTTGCACCGTTTTTGACTGATCCACCTGTGTGACAGACAGACAGACGAATGGACAAACGAACAGACGGACAGAATTGCAATGGCTAAAATGCGCTAAAAGCAGTAGCTGCTTTTGTGCGTAAAAATGCAACCTTCTTCACTGATGCAGATGTGTCTTATGCAGAGTACCTTTTGCTGGGCCTGCATCTTTACGATTCTGCAGATAAAACAACAACTGCTCCACTTCCAGAATTTTACTCGGATGAATCAGTTTGCATTTGTCAATGATTTCTTTCGCCAGTGATTTAACATCAGATTTCTCATTCAGCGTCTTCACTCGAATTCTTCATTCACCACCATAACATGCACAATACACTACATTATGGTGCACAATAGTTGATAAGCAACTTTTATAACTGCCACCATTGCCACAAGTGAAACTGCCATCACAGATGCCAACATCCAAGTTATTCAGAAACCAGTAGTGAAAATGTTCTGGCACTGCTGCAAAATTTTTAATAAATGTACAAACTTCCTTCTGTCCAACCAACATTCATGTCTCAACATTCATGTGCTTATTAGTAGTTGACAGATTGTCAGTAAGTGATGACAACAAGCCAATAGACACCATATGTAACAAATAATACTATATCAGTCACTAACACAAATAAATATATTTATACTGACAGTTTCTGGCATTCTTTTCTTTCACCGAGCATAGGATTTCCAGTTTCTGCTAGGATTGTTGCTTCCAGTTCATAGTTGACAACCAGAGCCTTCTCAGTGGGATGAACATCAATGGAGCCACCTTTCACTTTGCTGCACATTTTGTTGTAAAACGGTCAGTGTAAAAATTAACAAAAAAAGTACATGGCATGAAAAAACTCATTTTTAAACAGTCTATGTGAAACCACCAAAACAGCAATGCCAATGATATTTCAGTAGTCGACAAAGTGCTCCAGTAATGTATGACATCATAAAAAAGTTTCAAATCAATAACTTTGCCATTCTACAGGGTGCGGCAAAAAAGTGGCCCCCTAGTTTCAGGTTCATGTTCCCCCCTTTCAGACTCAAGCCCCCCTTTTTTGGCTCCTTGTTAAGAGTGTAGACTGCCTAGTAAAAATAGGAGAAGCTTTGTTAAAGGTGTTGAATGCCCAGTGAAAACTAACCAAATTTAATACAGTTTAAATGTGTACTTATGTCTTATCCAGGGGCACCTACACTGATGACCTTAAATGATCTAGATATCTGAAAAGCAAGTTTTTTTAGTGATTTTTTTCGCTATTTCAGGCTAAGATGTACATTTCAACAGTGGATGCGGGGAAATTACCATGGAGAAAGGGTAGGCCAGAATGACCTAGCTATGAACTTTACAACATGAAACATAGATTGTTATCATCTGAGCTTCAACCTCCTACATTTGAGGAGTCGTCAAAATATGGGTAGACCTACTTTTTCAAAACACATTGTTATTTTATTGCACGTTGTTGTAACATGAGCTTAGTATTATAAAAATATAAATGAAAATTGAACTTAATGTTAAGCGTGACATTTAAATACTATTTTGGCCCCAAGGCTCCCCTTGTCTAGGCCACTGCTCCTGAGGGCCCTGGCTATGAACAGCGTCGTTGATAGCTAGCACAGCGCTGCTGTTCACTAATTGGTCGCTGGACAGCGAGATAGACACCTGACCGCAGTGGCGGCAGCGGGTGGGGGTGGGCAGGCGGCGAAACCGCACTGCCACTGCGGTCTTTTGGCCGGTATTTTGGTATTGTGGTGTGTCAGGGAATAGTGGGACCCTCGCAACGCAACCAGTTCACTGCTATGTTAAGTGTTAGTTATGAACGCTTCCTTGCGTTCTATCAAGCTTCATGATTGCGTTCATGATTTTTCTTTACACACTCAGCACTGCCGGCATGTCCACAGCCACTACTGGTCAGGAGTCTTCAACTTGTTGAAGTTTGACCATACGCTGAAGAAGAAGAAGAAAAAGCTGCCCATAAATGAACATAATAATGATGATGACGATTCAATAAATGATGAATGGGTAAACAAATGAAGCTCAGTGCTAGGGGTAGATCGGCGATCTCGCACTAGTGAGCAGAAAATTACTAGTGGTAGATCGCCACTTTATCTAATTACATTTATCACATTATTAATGTAAGAATGCAGCCATATTTCT
>Ga0056128_1002559_pt1 | contig 21663 bp, 5 predicted proteins | sample WorMetLIZISLAND2_FD_71113 | JGI IMG/M metagenome (GOLD analysis project Ga0056128, IMG submission 71113) | Marine gutless worms symbiont microbial communities from Max Planck institute for Marine Microbiology, Germany - Olavius geniculatus... ... | reverse complement strand
ATTTACATCATTGAAGTCGTTTAAAAGAACTATAGAATTGGTTGATTTGTCATCGTTTTTGAAATGTTTTTGAAATGTTTTTAATACTTGTCTTAATGTCTTGGGTATATTATGTTTGTCGTATTAGATTAGGCCTATGTTAGGTTTAGTTGGGGCAACCGTCAGCGTAATGACTTTTGCTTACCTGGTTGTCCTGTTTGAATGTTTGTTGCTGTCTATGATGTGATTTATTTGCGCTACTTGATTTCAAACGAATAAAGAAAGAAAGAAAGAAAGAAGTCAGAATTTTCGCAGCAGTAAAATATGGCATCAGTTTATAGTGCACCTGTTGCATACCATATCCCATGTCAACCGTTAACCGACTTCGTGAATTTCACGCGTCAATCCGGTGGAGTCGACAAGTTCCCCAGTGCACGCAGCAAGCCTGTCAGACTCACAGGTCTCGTCTCAGTGCTGTACAGTAGCTCGATTGGCCGTAGTCGGTGTTGTACAACGACAGTGCTCGCATCAGTCGCGCCGCCAACGACGACGACGACGTTAATTATGCAGCGGGCTCCGACTCGACGCTCGCGTTATCTTTACTAGAGGTACATTAAAGGCACTTGTGTCGGACACGGGTCGTATTCCGGTTGCGTAAACAAGCCGGGAGCATTTAATGCGAGACATTGTCTACGTGTAGGCCTGCTGCATAGCAGGATTAGTCGAGGAATCTCGCTGTAATGTAGGTATCTGTTGACGCGCGGGCACAGTAGGCCTACAGAAACCTGACGCGAATATGATCATCATAGTATATCGCACGTTAATTCTTGTTAGACAACGCACGAGGTAACTAGATGACGATCGACTGCGTATTTTAATATTTTATACAATACAGCAAATTAGATAAGCAATCTGGTACTTTTTAAAAAAATTATGATTATATAATATATACGACTGATTAATAGACCGTTAAACTAGATTTTGCAAGACCATAAGCAATGTTATAAATTTGACAGTAAAATAAGCATTCACAATTTCATGAAAGTTCTAAACATTTTGTTAGTGTCACCATCGACATCAACATTCAGCATCATTATATAACATAACTTTACAGCATTGCAACTGTTTTTCTATACTTATTCTGATTATATTGTTTTATTAGTTTGCTACAACTGTAACTATGGTGAATAAAGATTTTCAACAGGTAGGCCTATACGATATGTCAGCGAAAACTTTCCGTACTCCAGCAGTTTTTGTTCGCTTAATGCCATGTCGTCAAGATGATATAAAGCGAGATAAAAACACTGCGCCTACATCGTATAGCGCTCAGTAATGCATGGTACTAAAATTCGTTGAAAAGAAATATTTATGCCTCGCCAAAAATATTGCCAAGCGGAAAATCCGGGAAGATCCGAGATCCATTTTTCTTCTTGAAGACTATAGTTGTTATTAGCCTGTAGTTTATCGACGACAGTGGACGGAGTTTGTGGCGGTTCCGCGCCTTTAGGCCTATATAACGGTGGTCAGTGTTATCCGTGAATGGATGGAGTAACTCGTTGCTGAGACAGTAAATGATGCGTTCGCTCGCTCGCTGGGTTTATATCCCGACCATTGACAGGCGATGGTAAATCGTAGCGAAGCGTTAGCGAGAGAGAGCGTTCAGCACTGATGAAGTACTCGACGTGATGATGACTATGTGTACATGGGTCGGCTCCCTTAGTACCACCGTAGACAGGAAGAGCTTTGAGCGGCTTCGCGGCACAAGTTCGGCGCCCGGATCGTAAACGACGATGCGTCCTTCTCGACAAAGGCACCGGCTTCTGTCGCACCTCAATTAAACCCGAGAAGACTGTATTCACGCCAAGCGGAGCTCTGTCCTCATAAAATACGAGAGTGACGCCGCCGGCCGCGTGTCGTCAGCTCGGCGAATAATGTGGCGATAAATCGCAGCAAAACACGCGCTCGGTTTATTAGTTAATCGCGGTCGGGTCGGCGTCCTTCCCGGCTGCGTAGTAGGCCTACCTCTACTCGTCTGGCCGCTGGAGCGTATAATGTGCTCTGATCATGTCGGTCCGACGGACTGCGCTAGATAAAATCTACTTCGTCTAATGGCTTCGTCATCGCGGGCATCATCTGCGTTGACTGTGTGATGTCATGACCGCCACAATGGCCGCGATTAGGACCCAACTGCGTTATATATACATGTGTTCCGTATATAACCACAACGGTTATCCGAAGTCCGAACGCGGACCGAAGTCGCTGAGTGATCGATGCCGCCACATAATGGATCATAAATAAGCAACTGCAAGTTTTGGCTAGATGTTCGACCGCCAGAATTTCCTCTTTCCTTGAGGGTCAAGGACCACATCTAACACAATGCGTTCTTGGACCGCACGAGTGTACCTGCAAAATTGCATCTAAATTTGCCAAACATTTTAAGCAGGAGCACGAATGTGACAGACATACAGACGACAGACCACGCTACGGAAAAATGCGTACAAATAGGCGAAATCGGTTGCACGCAAGAAGCGATTTCGCACAAGAATCAGAAACCAGCGACGGTCCTGTATTGACGTAACTAAAAAAGTGCCACTTTTTGGCCTACTCGGTATGGCTATTCAATCGTTTTTTAGGTGTGGTGAAATGGCACGGTACTTTTTTGATTCACGGTTACAAATGTCCATATGTCACAGTTATCTTAAGAATAAAGGTGGCACGTTTTTTTCGGGGCATGGTGTACACATAGCCTCGTGCAGCTCTTGTCCACCTCGTCGCCTACCATCATCAGTGACCGATAGGCGTAATCGACGGACCCAATACGTCAAAACTATCCATTCCTTTTTCTCGCGGAGTTTTTCGCGATGCTGGAGATCGTACGTAAGCGAATGGAGCACACGCCCGGCTGTTACATAACGGCAAGCGACGCGGCGACACTCGGCAAAACAGAGAGTGGCTTAAGAGCTCGATCGACTGAGGGTCGAAGCCGCGTGACTTCTTTGCGATAAAATTGCCTTGCCGGGAAATTGAAATTTTACACGAAGGCGCTCGGCGACGCAGTCGACCGTGTACGACGTATGTGGCAAACGTAGACGGCGGGCGGGCCTGAGCGTTGGCTACGGCGGCCATCCGGCTCCACATCTGGCGAACCGTGGCCTGCATTACTCGCAGTCTACGACTAGTGAATACAGTTCTGATAAAAACGAATTTGACGCTGCTGCGTTCCTGACCGCCGTGCGTACGACACGGTTTTTACACAACTTTCTCTCAACGCATTAAAGATTTTTTTTGCGTATGCGCTGTATTAGCCTAACATATTTGCACTTTACTTTATTACTTAACACTTAACGGTTACTACATCGGTTTCTTCAAACGTGTATGTCAGATTTTGAGTATAGTAGGCTTCTGTACATGCTTAGTAACAAAATTGCAGCAGTACAATGTTATATCTCGGCGACGAAGAGAAAAAGGCTTAAACGCCACAATGTGGTCTTATAATAAATTGCAATTGTCTCTGCAAAATGATATTGACAGTTTTTATGTAGCGTATATTTTCCTTTTGCTTCACGAACACCGAACAGTTTCGTATTGGTATAACTTTGTTGTCTGTACGTGTCATAGACCTATTAAAATTAAGAACTGACGGCGGCCGTTTTCAAGTCTGCGAACTTAGGTCCATCGGTATTTTTTTTAGTTTTTTTATTATAATTTTGTCAAACGTGGTTCGTTTGCTACAGAATTTTGTACACATAGTGCCACAGACAACACAAACAAATGCTGCAAATTTGGTTACTATGTGTACAAATTTTTTGTAGCAAACGGACCACGTTTGACAAAGTTACAGTAAAAAAACTTTTTAAAAACGGCGTACGGTTTAGCCACAATATATGCACACAGGAAAAAGTAAAAATCATACAGTAACCAAATTTGCAGCATTTGTTTATGTTGTCTGTGGCACTATATACGTGTACAAAATTTTGTAGCAAACCGACCACGTTTGACAAAGTTATAGTAAAAAAAACTAAAAATATCGATGAACCGAAGCTCGCAGACCCGAGCATGGCCGCGAGAGGTCTATGGTACGTGTAAGTTAAAGTGTTTGAAGAACAAATCTTAAGCTGCAAGATGCACTTCTTGAAGAAAAAAATAAGCATGGCGACAAAAAAGGATTTGGGATGCTATGGTTTGCAATTCGGATTTAGCATTCGAGACGTTTCTTTGATTTTTACGAAACTTTTTGTTAGCCTATTGCGAAATAGTTTTTTACGCGCGAAAGCAGCTATTGCTTTTAGCGCGTCTTAGCCATCGCAATTCTGTTCGTCCGTCTGTCCGTCCGTCACACTGGTGGATCAGTCAAAAACGGTGCAAGCTAGGATCACCAAATCTTCACCGTCAACTGCCTGGAAGACTCTAGTTTCTGGAACCGTAAAGCAGTTCCATAAATTCGAAGGGATCACCTCGAACGAGGGCGCTAAATGAGAGGGAAGTGGGAAAAATTTGTGATTTTTGGTCAATAAGTCGCTGTATCTCAGTAATAGTGCGAAATAGGGCCTAGGTTACTATTAATCACTAATAGGAAGTTGTACACTGGCTCTCGATTGGCGCCGAATTCAATGACCTTGAATGACCTTGAACGTCAAAACAGGGGGTTTTGTGAATTTTGTTGGCGATTTCCGGCTGCGACACAAGTCTATATCATTCACAAGGTGGCGCCACGGACGGCGCCACGGAACTATCGTTATGCGATCCAGATAGAGAATTTGGTATTTGTATATGAACTTAGCGTGAACACCCCAATTTTCAGCTAAACTACTGAATCGGAACTGTTATAGGCTTTCGCGCGTCTCGTGAGCATTAGCTCAAATTTCTTGTTTTAACTCGAAGAGCCTACGGGTGACTAACAAAGGAAGATGTCAAATTGTCAATGCAACAATCTGCATTAAGCGTCCGAGAACGGTCACAAGCAATACGAAGAGCCGGCAACCAATAAAAGGTGCGCTAATAGAACCGCGCACTTTATGGTTGTTTTTAATGTCGATGACGTGAAACTGTTGATTACATACACAGACTGAGCTTGCAAAGCGTTGCAAATTTTATGCGATTCCAAACGAACAGCAAACTTTTACGACGTTTATACTTCTATAGATTTATTTATACTGCGCGGTCTAAGGTCGATCGACAATCGAACGAGTGGTCGCAGTCCGCTTGTATAATTAATACACAGAAACCTATCACCGTACATGTATATCACTTAATATTATTTCCCTGCCCATACGGGCACCAGCTCACCATAACTCGCCATCAACTCAACACACACGACCATGTCGCTTTGTTGTCATTTTCGATCATTCCTCAGATGATCTGGGACACAGTCTCATAGCAGATAAATTTGGAAATTCAGATTGAAACTTTGCCATCCATTAAACAGTTTCTTGGCGCATTAGTGGTATCTTTTATCGAAATGTGGTATATGCATTAACGTTGTGTATTCGACGTTATTCGTGTATCTGTCGGACTTTCTCGCTGCAGTTTGCATTACCGAAAAAAGTCGCGCGGATTCGCGTCGTTGATGTTCAGGGGGTTTTGTCGCAGGGGGGTTTTCTCAAAGGGGTTTTGTCTTGGGGGTTGTCGAACACTACATTTGTTTCTGGCGCAGCTTTGTGCGACGTACGCATTCTGTCGTTGATTTGGCCCGGTCGCCGTTCTGCAAAAATTTCTGTTGATTTCTCACTGATCGCAAAATGATGTGACAGCGACGACGCTCGGACACATTTTCGTCAAATTACTTTGACTTCTGAGGTCGATACCGTACAGTGCAGCAGCAAAGCAGTTCTCTTGACTTGACGTCAATTTGACATCATTTTGACAACATGCCGCCAACTCGTGTCGTCGGTGACGTCAGGCCAATTACGTCACCGGAAACGTGTATGACGTGGCTTTGATGTCACGATGACGTCACCTCACACGAACTCGCGCTATTCATCACGTTCACTGTCAACCCCGTATGTGGACGGCCGACAGGGCTAAACGGCATATGATAGGGTCACTGCTGACCTATCGGTGTCTATCAGTCATAACTGAAAGTTGAAACACTGCCTCAAATGTCTTCAAGTCTACCGGTACAATGGATTGTCCCTGGGGCCAACAAACAGACGAAAAGAGAGAAAAGTAAAAAGCGTTTCCCAGTTTTTGTGGACGCCCTTTGGAGCTCGTTGCAATTGGCGGCTCGATCGTATCGTCGCGTGGCTACTAGGCTACGGCGTATACAGAGGCAAATTGAATATCGCGACTAATTCACTTATCACAATATGCCGACCGTGCACACAAGAGGCACATTAAATTATCATAATTTTATGGTGTTATATGAATGAGGAAACGATGGCAAGTACGAAAGGACTAAATTATGCAAAGTATAACGGCGCGATGTGACTGCATGGTGATGGTGGTAAGCTTAAATGTCTGGAGCCGAGTACGATTTTGATGCGTCTCGTTTTTACTTTCAATATTACAGATATTAAAAATGAACTCGATATCTACACATTTTCTGGCTTGGAAAATAAACAGGCTACAATGTAAACGCCTATAGTGCTGACTGCTGAGATGTATTCGGTCGTCCATCCAGCTGCCGACAGTATAGGCTAAACTGTAGCAGTTCGATGCGTCGAGTAGTCGGCCGACCTGTGTGAGATCTGCTACTGCTAGCCGAAAGTGACACGTGCGATATCATTTTTGACGTTTTTACCTGCGGTCATATTAACCTTTGACCTTTTTAGGAGTAATAAATTGGACATAAGCCTCAGCATGCCGTTAATAATTCACGAATTTAGCACAGAGGTAGTCCCGGTCCTGAGCTATCTTCGTGCTAATTTTGGTGTCTGTAGGCCTGTTTTTTCGAATTAAGAGTCTGTATGGAAGGGAACGGACGGACGAACACGGACAGACGGACGGCCAAGACGCCTAACGCGGCATATAGGAGTACGGTCACATAATAAATTGGACATAAGCCTCAGCATGCCGTTAATAATTCACATCGATTTCTTAGCGTGTACTACAACTGTCTAGATGCCTACAGAAGAGATGTGGTGCAGGCAGCAAAAGTGAAATTAAGCAGACGCCGCAGCAGTCATGTGAACGTAGCGCGCCAATTACCACCGGCACCGTTCGCCGACGGCAACAACTTAGCGTTCTTTATTTGCTCGACGCTCACACGCAACCCAAACCTGGATTCTTTACCGAGTACTTGCGGCTTTGTTATCATTACCAGACCCCAGTGTATCGGAGATTGCTTCGCGGCTGGCTTAACTATCGCATACAACCGACAGTTTGCTAAAGCAGTGCAACTGGACGCAATTTTGTGTCATTAGACATTTGCCAGGCAATTGCGTCGTTATGTACGGATTTGTGCTCGTATAGCACACTTTGTATTTTGTGTTTGGTATTACTATGTATTTTCACTTATTTCATTTCATTAGCTTTTTTCTTTTGTGTTCTTAACCTATGTATTAGGCCTACGTGTATGATTTTGATATTAAATAAATAAATAGCGAGATGCGTGTCAAGCTCTTGCTGGAGCCAGGAACCACCCCGTCTTCCCCCTTTCGTCCTCTGCCTTTCCGTGTTTTTTCCTTCCTTTTACTTTCTCCCCTCTTCCACTCTTATCCTTCCCCTTAGAAGCACGATCTTTATAAAATCGGAGTTCGGTGAGCTTCCCCAGCAGGGTATGGGAGACAGAGCCCCAGCCGAAATCGAATTTGGTGCATTATAGCTTTAAAATATGAAATACGGCTGCAACAACTGTTTAGTGTCCTGATAATCCATTGACAAAATTGGCAAATTTAAAACCGTTTATATGTGTGCCTATAACTTGTCTGAAGGACTGGGGGGGTTGCCTGGCTTGCCCCCCCTTATATACGCCACTGATATCATCGTCTGTGTTAAATTACTGCAGGCTGTTCACATCAAACCAGGCAATGCCCAATAGAAACGGCACAAATTAATTTCAAATTTAATTTGTCGAATAGCGTCCACTTTCCAACTTGCAATCAGGCGCACAAGTCTAAGAGTTACTGATAAAACGTTTGTTATGGCGATGAGGAAGTGCCATTTCGAGATTACATTAATTTTTGTCCTTCAATATTTATATAGGTTTAGGCTCTATGTATAATTGCAAACATTTAAGTATGTGCTTTAGCATAGTATCTTGCTGCACATTGCTGTTGCGTTTTTGTCAACTTTTGATTATTAGACCCCTATCCACACGTCTGCTTGACTTTCAGTTTTGTGCGACGAAATAAAATAAAATAGATTTTTTTCGATATTAGGCTTAAACGTTATCGAGAAATACGTTAAATTCTATTTGGGTGTGTTGTAGACAGTGTCCGATGATGCACGATTCGATAGACTTACACGAAAAAAGCCAGCCGCAGTCCGCAGATTCGGTCGCAGACGAACAACGCGGTCGACAGAAAGAACACGAACAAGTAGAAGAAAGTTGAGCTAAGAACAGAGACTGCAGTCATGGTGCAGCACAACGGCACGTATGACGCGTCGTGTTCGGGCACGAGCGACGACGATCCCGCCGTGATGATGTCCATCCGGATCTACTTCGGAGCCACCCTGGCGTTCGTCATCATCGGGCTGGTCGGTAACGCGCTGAGCATGCTGGTCTTCTCGTCGCGCGAGATGCATGGCGTCTCGTCCAACGTCTACTTGCTGACGCTCGCCGCGTCCGACTCGTTCTACCTTGTCAGCGTTTTCCTGTCCAAGACGCTGACGACGCTGCGCTGCTGGTACTTCGTCGAGCTGGCGATGGACATCGTCAACCGCAGCGACTTCTCGTGCGTCCTGCTCCAGTACCTCAGCGATCTGTTCTCCGACTACTCCACGTGCATCATCCTCGCGTTCACAGTCGAGCGCGCCGTCGCTGTGTTCAAGCCAATGCGCTACAAGGAGCTGTGCACAGTCGGCCGGGCGCTCGGCGTCTGTGCACTGATATTCGTCGTGATCGCCGCCAGCATCGCGCCCTATCACGTCATGTTCATCGGCATGTGGCATGACTACAACATCTGCGCTATCCTGCGCGAGCACGAGGCCATTCTGTACGTCTGCTACGTCGTCGAGATGTTCATCTTTCGGCTAGTACCTGTCGCCATCATCGCCACGATCAACGCGTTCATCATCTACCGCGTCACCAGCCTGGCACGCACCAAGCGTCAGTGGATGTCGTCCGGCGCCGCAGGACACGGCCGCTCCAGCACGACGGCTGCTGCTTCGCCGGCTGTAGACAGACGTCAGCAGACGTCGCAGGCGCCGACTCGCAAGACGCACGCCGAGGACAGAAACCTGCAGCTGACCATCATTCTGATCCTGGTCTCGTCAAGCTACGTGCTGGCCTACATTCCGGTCCTGCTGCACTTCGTCATGCGAAAGATCCATCTGTGGGGGCTCATCTACGTGTCGGGCAACGCGCTGACGATCGTCGGCTACTACAGCAAGGCGCTGTACGTCGCTGGCTTCGCCATCAACTTCTTCCTCTACACAGTCAGCGGGCGAGTGTTTCGCGACCAGCTGCGCAAGATTGTCTGCGGCTGCTGCAGTCACCCTCGTGGCGACTCAAACGCCGCTATGACGATGAACAGTGTCGTCAACCGCTGAACACGCACAACACTCCTGCAGCGACAGATGACCGGAATTAACAATAACTATCATCACTTGCAAATGTTTAGATTTTTGTGACACTATCACTTTCAAAGCACTTGGACAATATGCTATTTCACGCTAGCACTCGTACTGTCTATGTCTACAATAATGTGTCCAGGTGCGCTGCGTGAGACCACACAGGGCGGTGCAGTCATCCGTGATCAAACCAACGACGCGTAATAGGTTAGACGACGACTGTCAACCAGCGTGAAATAAGTGGGTTAAACCACTCTGTGGATTCTAGGCCCTGACCTAAGTTCGTTTAACATTCACTTAGGCCCTATTTCACTGCAGACGGTAGTTTAACGTACAAAAACAGCTGTGCGTCCGCTGAAAGTAAAAACCAACAGCAAATATTGCTAATAAATTGAAAGCTGAGTTGATGTGAGCGCGCAGGCTAGAAACCTACTTCAAGTTGCTTACAATGGATCGACAAAGCATCGGACCCGCGACCAGACATTCTACAGTACAACTACTGGGTGGGCCAAAAAGTGACGCAATTTCAGCTACGTCAATATAATGCCGTGGAAACTGCAAACATCAGATATATAGGTTTTGTTCAGATACACGATTTTGTTCGAACTGTTTGAACAGTTTCAACAATTGTTTTAACTGGGCTATTCAGTTTGAACGTGATCATTTATTTGGAAACATCGGAATCTCAGTGTTTCTGCACACGTAGATCGACACTGTGAATCAAACAGCGTTTATCATTGGTTAATCCAAACGTCACGACAAAATTGTATTCGCATAAAATTAAATGGAACTTGTTTACCGGCACATATAGGCAGACAAAGAACGTTATTAATGAAAACGATACGCGAGTAAACAAAAATTGCAAATATAATGCTTAAAGAGAGGAAGCTCAAATAGCAGTTTTTTGGCCCACCCTGTAGTTCTTCCCCTGCTCCCACCCTGCTAGACTTCTAAGCGAACTTGTACAATGTGCATCGTGTTGTTGGCGACTTTTAGGCCTACAATTGACGTGGCGTCGATTCGAATGTATATACGAACCTTATTGCATGTTAACAACTCTGTAGCGTAAACTAAGGGACACGACATTCCGTGCTTTTTCTTTTCCGACAACGGCGACAAGACGTTCCAATGTACTACACGATTTTGCACGGGAAAGGAATTTAGCACGGTTCTTGAACATATCGATATTGCTTCGTCTCGATACTAGACAATACAGTGTATAATGTTAGACCTAAAAAATTCCCGTGCTTCAGGTTGCTGACCGTTCCTAAACAAGTAATTTGAGCAAAGCTCACGTGACGCGCGACAGCATCGGTCGTACCATGTTGGCAGCAAATGTACAGCGTGCAATAAATAATAGGCTAATGCGTCTTAAAGGAGTACCCGAATTTAAGGTCTCCGTACGAAGGCTCCTTGAAATTAAGAATTCGAAAATCAGATGGTTAAAAATGTACGTCCTGTGCTACAAATTTTATACGCAGGTTTTCCAAGTCTATCTTCAGCCATTTCGGCACAATTCACTCTTGAAATTGAAATATGCGCCGTAGCCAAAAATTGCAAAAACCACTAAAACCCTCTATTTTAGGGGTTCAAGGTCGTTCAACGTCATCGATGTTAACACCATTAAAAAGCTTGTCACTAGTACTTATGTTATCTGTGCCTATCTGCTAAACAAGCCACTTTTTAGAGGGTAGCCGGCTTTGACGCCCCTTGCAAAGGCCTCCTTGAAACTATAGGGTCAAGACCTAGACTGCTAAAATTTGCGTTCAACGCTGAACATTTCATACGCAAGTTATCTTGGTCTATTTCCAATAATTTCGTCAAAATTCAAAATTGCGAAAAAATTATCAAAAACCTCTCTTTTGGGGTTCAATGTCGTTCAAGGTCATCGATGTTGAAATGTTGATAAATCTAAAAATCCTGCCACCAGTGCTTGTTATGATACGCAACATGTCTGTACCTATCTGCGACTGTTTTCACACTTAACGAGTCAATAACGGCAAAATAACATCTTTTTATGGGGCGGAGGGTTGCCCCTCTTCCATGCCCTCGTTCGAGAAAAATCCCCTTATCTATGGAGCACGAAATTTTGTCACGAAAAACTAGAGTCCGTGTGGCAGCCCACAATAAAAATTTCGTGACCCTAGCTTGCACCGTTTTGATAAACCTAAAGGGTGTGACGGACACATGGACAGACACCTCGACGATGGCTAAGCCGCGCGAAGCATTACATATGCGGTCGCGCGTATAAAATCGTTGTATAAGTTGCGTTCCTTTTTTTATTGGATCCTTAGAAATATTTTAGTTTGTTTTCAACGTTTTAAGGCCTACTGAAAATAATGTCGATAACTATAGTCTCTATGTTGCACAGGCCCGTCGAGAGGGTGGGGTAGGACCGTAGGAGGGTTAGCTACTCTGGGCCCGCGACGTTTGGGGGGCCTCGCAGTCGGCCAGAAATATTAAGTACGCCACAATGTACCATTTTGAAAAGAAAAATTCAAAAATTTTCTCCCCAGAGGGGCCCCATGAAAATGTTTGGGGGCCTCGCAAGAATGTTCTCCCGGGCCCCGCTGAGGCTCTCGACGGGCCTGATGTTGCAGTATCTTTAATTAGTTCTCGCGAGTAGGCCTACTGTCATCTGGTGTTTTATCAGTTGTGTAATAGGCTATTGCATAACACATGCTATGATACCGTATAAAAAAATTCACGTCCTCCAGTCTCTACTTCTCGACGGCTGCAACCGGAAGCACAAAGTTTTTTAGGCCTTAAGGTGCGTACAGAGCGACGCAGGCTTAACTGAACTGAACTGAACTAGCACGGTTTAGTTTTTATGCGCGAGAGTATAGCGCGTATTAGCTACGGTGATTCTGTCCTGGTGTATTGGTGTCTGTCTGTCTTGGTGTTAGTCACGTCGCGGTACCGTTCCAACACCAGATGAGATAGAGACTTGCGATTTTTATTTTTTACCATATGATTGCTTAGGGTCTCTAGTATTTTGCGACAAAAATTCGCGCCGCTGGGTTTAGGGGGTCCCCACGAACGAGGATGCGAAAGAGGGGCACCCACTGAACTGAACTGTGTTTATTAAACACACTTGCTGCTCGAAAGCTGAATAGCTAAATACACGGTGTTTCATAAAAAGGACCCCTTTTTGTTTTTTCATAATTCACTCAAATTACGAGCAATTTATATGAAATTTTTACCAGTTGCAGCTGAAGAAATACTAATTCGAAATATTTGAACAAAATATGGCAGTTGATTAATATTCTCTGCTAGTCGTGATGTAACGCTGACGTCATAATGTGACACAGGTACAAACTTGCTAGTCTCAACTGGTGCTGTCAGTTGCTACCCTGCTTCGATGGTGAACTTAATCTGGTTCGCTGTTGAAAAATGCTTATCGTGTCAGCACTGAGCAACATGGAAACATGAAATCGGGCGTCTTGTGATCCAAAAACTCAACATCTTGCAAGCTCGGTGTGATAGTGCACTGTGTTTCTGGAACATGTGAATATTTGACACCAAAGAACCAGATTTTCCACCATTGAAGCAGGGTAGCAACTGGCAGCACCAATTGGGATTAGCCCGTTTGTACAATGCAACGATTTTAGGCCTACAGAATAGGCCTATACAACAGAATATATTTGAAAGAACGTCAGTGAAGTAGTCAAAACATCCAAGTATAATACAGTCTGTGACAAAAACGAGTGATCAGACTGATTGTCTTTCAAACAACGCTCTGATGACAAAAAGTTGATGGTTCAGACGCGATGTTTTCGGTGTCAGTTGTACGTCGGCCTATAGCCGATGCCGTGGTGTACAGCCAGTTCGGCAGCAGGACGTTTCGGCCGCCGGACGGTTCGGCCACATGTCAAAAGAATATTTACGCCTACAATTCACGTAATATTCGTTGTAAAGAACAGCCTCATAAAACACGTCGGCAAGTCACTAATTTTGTTGTCTCTGCCAGAAGCTCTTTACAGAGACATCCAAACACGACTTCGGTCAGTTGGTCGAACATCGGCTGGAGGTTCTGATGCGGCAGCACCGGAAGAGTGCTACGAGTCTGCATGCGACATAGCAGCCATCTCTACGCCCCTACTCCACGCATCACACTAGCGCGAAGTTGGACTGAAGAACAGGCACTTCGCATCCACTATAATTAAGTCAAGAATCAAGACAATCTGACACGTCAGACCCAGTGTATAAAAAGCATACACTGTAGACTGTATTGAAACCTAGGCCTATACTTATTTCACCTCTGTCAAGTCATAAATTGCATCGAGCTAAACGTCTTCATAATTACATTAAATCAGCTATTCTGTTGGCTTGAGTAATGGTGTGTTCGAAGCGACAGTGATGAATTTTACTGAAAGTGCAGCGCACATTTCAACAGCAGAACTGTCATTTAGTGTTGGTTCAATTCACAGTTCAATTCATTTCTGTCGCTTCGAACACACAAGAACAATCTGCTAACCAAAGCCAGTCATGAAAACAATAATTCTACCCAAAACCAAGACTTACTAATGCATCATCAAATATCACAATGTATTAATGTCACTGGTTATAAATTTTCGTCAAAAATATACAATCACGAGTGACAAAACATGCACCACACAGCACTTGGTGCAGTCAATGTATGGTAACTAGATATTATTTGACTCCACAAAACTGGTTAACTGCTGTCAGAATTCTTAACAGTAACTGCCAGTAAACAATCTTGAAATTCTTAAGACTTTTTTGTGAAGATCGGGACTTTCTTCTCAGGACCATGACTTAACTTTAACGACCTGCCTTTCAACCACCTGCACCTGTAACACAACTCTCACCACAACACGACACAGCAACAGAAGCCATTTGTGACTGTGAGCGATGGCACAATTGTATTATAAGCAGGGTTGAAGAAACCTGGGTTTAAAAAACCTACTGGTTTTTTTTCTTTGGGGGGGGTCGTTTTTATTGGTTTTTTAAGCTCTTTTGTGTTTTTAAAAACCAATTTTTCAAAGCTCAGCTAAAAGTCTGCTGGCTAATTTATAAGTTTTTATTTGTTCCCTGGGGCATAAAAATACAAATTCACTGGGAGGTTTAGATATTCGAAAAACTCAACTGTAATTAAATATTCCACTATCAGTAAAAGAAGAAACTAAAAGTGGATTGTTTGAGTGGGTTTTAGAAGGTTTTTAGATAAATTTATCCAACAAAACCCACCGGTTTTGGGGTATCTACCCGACTGTGCCTCACCCCTGTTTATAAGCAATGGTTGTGTCCGTTTTTTAACTGTGCGTGCTGCTTCTCTGTATTCAATTCACGTGCCTTAGGCCTGCCATTAAAATAAAACAAAATAAATTAAACACACTGTCAGTAAATGTGTGTTGTTAAAACACTTCAGAATGGTTTAGGTCTTTATTCTGCAAGTTGCAAGTACTCCAGCTAAACTAAAGCAGCTCTGGCAAAACTAACATCACGTATAAAAGCATCAGGAGTGGATAAGTTTGTAATTTAATGACAGCACAGAAACAACGGGAAACACAGAAGAAAAATGTGCAGAAATGACATCTGCTGTCATTACTTATGCAACAAGAAAGCAGTCATAGCCCGCAGGTACCTCCGCCAAGGCAATGTTATTCGCCAGGTGGCGTCACCATCTTCGGTTTTTGCAGCGGCTCCCTTATGCCCCCTCTAACGCAATGGTAACGAAAATTTCAAAGTGATCCAGAATCCATGATTCCTGCCGGATCACGCCCAAAATTTAATCACTGGTAGTTTATGCCATGCCCGACATACCTTCAAAATTTCAGAAAGATCCGTCCATAACTTTTTGAGTTATCTTGCTAACAGACAGACAGACAAACAAAAAGCGACAAAAACATTACCTCCTTGGCGGAGGTAACAAGTTAGATGTATGTGGATATGCTTAGTTAGTTGTTACGGGAACTGCAATGCAAAGTAACATTGGTCAATGTAGGACTGAAGAGATGGGGAAACTCTTCTTTCCTTTCCCCTTCCTTTTCCTCCTTTCCCCCTTCTTTTCCCTTCACGGTCACCTTATAACTAGGCCCTCTTAGGTACAGTTAAGGGTTCTGGGGTGCACTGTAAACTCCCAAGTGGGGTCTGGGACCGAGTCGAATTTGATGCATTTTAGCCTTACAATCTGACATCTGGTGGTACCAATTTTACTATTTGTTCTGAGAGTTATTGTAACTGGGGTGTAATTTGTATTATCCCATATGCAATATGCCATGTAAAACACGATCCAGACCGATTTCAGCATGAACTTAATGCATAACGTTCAAAGTCAGGCGGGGCAACTATACAGACCAATAAATACCCCTTGCTATGACTACTGACTGTAGTAAATCAATGCTAATCAACCACAGAGGCAGAGCGGACACAGCTGCATCAAGACTTCATGAGTTTCCCATCATTTCCACTGATCAGCATCATCACTTGGCTGCTGCCTGCCTGTCAACTAGAGCTTATAGACAGACACAAAACAGCATCCAGTTTCCTTGTATAGAACCTGGACCAAGACTCACTGCATCACAAGATTCACTGTATTACAATCTGACAAAGATTAAACTAGCTTTTGATGTGCAGTATAAAATTGTCAAACTTACTTACTTAGTGGCCTTGGCCTTGTAGGCCACTTGCCTGGCCTTGGCCTAGAAGATCTGGTCTTGTCCTTGAAGATGCTGGTCTCAAACCCATCCCTAAAATCTGATATGCAGCCTGTAGGAATTACACAGCCCAGCCAGCTCAATGCAACACAACTGATCGTAATGACATGCTTGTGTTAACACAGTTTTCTTACCATGCAATAAAACCAACAGCACAATCTCTCTTACACATTTAATGCAAGGGCATGTTCAAAGTGACGAACACAAAATGAACCAAAACAAAATGACAGCCGCAGCAGAGCGGTTCGCTTCAATTAAGTTCATTTCATCTCCATCACTTTCAACACGCCTTAAGACAGACGAGAGATTTGTCGCCAACTTGATCGTTGGGGGCCGCGCTAATAGGCCCAACAGCAAAACAGCTACGTTCTGCTGTGACCACTGACCAGCATAAACTTGCCTCGAATAACTGACTGGCGGACCATAGATATGGGTGGTGGCGACAGACATCTCTATGCCAGAACCTTGCTCAAGTTGGTTCGTATAATGCTATTTAAAACAAAAATAAAGCCACACCATTAGACAAACGAAATTATTGTGAGCCAGAACAACAACAACAGCAACTGACATACTGTCTTCTTCTCTCAACAGCTGCCAATCAACACAATTACACTGCATCTCAAAAAAGGATCCCCAACGTTATGGATAGTAGCTTGAAGATAGATTACGAAACTTTTGTTCAATATTTCAATGCATATTTTGCATGTTGTCGTTTACTAAGTTGTGCAGAAAGACGTTGGGCAAGGTGGGTACTTTAATGGTTTTTACGTGCAAGAGCTACAGCGCGTATTAGTTACGGTAATTCTGTCTGTCTGTGCATCACAACCCAGTACTGATTCAAGATGAGGTGAAATAGACTTCAGGGTTTACACCACTCTAGTATTTTGTGACAAAATTTCATGCCACTGGGTGATGGGGGTCACCTCAAACAAGGGATGGAAATAGTAATAGTAATAGAAATAGCCGCAACAATGTTTATAGTGCTGTTATCGTAGCAGTGAACTGCCACTGCGAGAGTTCACCCGGTTCATTTGGTCAGAGCAGCATGAGCGCCAGACGGCTGCCGACCTTTGGACCAGGCCAATCGACCTGAACCTCAGATCTGCCTTTAGGCAGCTACAAGTACTACACTAACCATTGCCATTTATTATTACTCAGCCCGCCCGATAGCTGATACTCATTTCACCATCCCACGGAGGGTAGAAGGCTGAGTCGACTAGCGGGCTGGCTTCATACCAAGATGGTTTACCTGCCTGTAAACAGTCACCAATCACGGTACTAACCGAGCCCGCCATAGAGTAACTTCGTTGATTAGACAAAAGGCGTTACCACCACGCCAAGCCACTAACCAGAATAGCACCACTCCGGAAAAAAACGTTATCTTGTCGCTATTGGCTGGTCTAGCGTAGAAACGGTTGCAGAGAGGCGTGGACATGCTCTTATCATAACAAGCACTGGCAACGAGCTTCTTAGAAATGTCAACATCGATGAAGCTGAATAATGTTAAACCCTCAAAATCGAGGGTTTTAATGAATTTTTCATGATTTTGAGCGGCGACACACAATTTCAAGAATAATTTGCGCCAAAATGGCTGGGGATAGACAAAGAAAACCTAGATACAAAATATGTGCCACTGAATGTAGATTTTAGCAGTTCAAGTCCCGACCACCTAGACTCAAAAGAGCCGCTGCACAAGGGTGTAAAAAGAGGCACCCCCAAAAAGTGGTTACTTTACCGCTATTGGCTGGTCTAGCATAAAAACGATTGCAGATAGGCACAGACATGCCACTTATCACAACAAGTGCTGGCAATGAGCTTTTTAGGAATGTCAACATCGATGACCTTAAATGACCCTGAACCCCAAGAATAAAGATTTTTAGTGATTTTTTGTTAGATTTACGGCTGCAGAAGAGTGAATCGCGATGACAAGGATGAAGATAGACCAAGATTATCTGCAAACAAGAACCGCTATAGGCTCTGGTGTGTCTCATGAGCATTAGCTCAGATTTCTTGTTATGACAGAATAACAGGAATATTTGTACCAAAAATTATAAAATCTAATAATCCTTCACAAAGTTACAACAGACGATGTTTTTTGAGACACAGTATATATAAAGCATTGCTGAATACCACGGCCGTCAAGACGTTCAATCTAATAATGTAATAGTTATGATTTAAAAGTTGTTGAATCATGTACTGTAAAACAGCAAACAACTACGTATCCAAAAACTACCGTATACTGTAATAATTGGCCAATCTACTGGTAAAATAAACATACCTAAGTGAAGATAAAAATAATTATAATACTTAACATCACTTAGGTAAACGTCACATTCCAAAGCACACTCTCATTCAACAGATTTTCAAAATTCTTCCACTATCAGATTCTCTGGAAAGCATACAATGAAACTATCATTAAAGATCACGCCACAACCAACCCCAAAAGTGTCGAGAATTGACAAAGTTATCGACTGCACTAGGTGTTCTATCTTTTGGACGTGGTGTAGATTAGCTAAGACACAAAGCTGCCGCATGTACGTCTGCCTGTGGTGGCCACTGGTTAAATTTCCAACCGAGCAACTATTAATACTGACAAGTTAAGACACTGAAAAACCAGGTGAAAACATGGTGCTTAATAAATTCATTATCAGGAAACAGTGTCTCAATCCCTAAACCACACACTGAACAATAAACAACTTTTATAAGTATAAAAGTGCAGTAACGTCCAGGCTAACCAGAAAGTTAGATATACCTAAGTACTAAATGCATCTAAACACATGTAGATACATAACCAACACCAAGGTAAACTCAGCCTTCCATCCCTCTGAAGTAGGTAAATCAAGTACCGGCCTGTCTGGCTGAGGTAAAGCTGGAGTGGATACTGTATGATATGTCACCTCTGTAGCCTCAAGCTTTACTGCTATTCTCAAGCTGCTCATAAGCACTACAACAACCGCTAGCAGTTTACCTTTGGGCACCACTGCACCGGCCAACCCAGAGTAACCCCAAATAATCAATGAACCAACTAAACAGAAATGGATTGTTTAAAGATGTGTTCAGCAATTATGTAATTATAGTTAGTGTAAAAAAACTCAAGTTACAGATGATGTGATGTTACAGATGATGGCACAGGCGACTTCACTTTTTAACTTTCGCTGAGCCAATTCCTTGAGCGAAACCCAAAGCTGAATGCTCAAGTCTGTACTTAAACCAAAGTTTGGTCTATGTGTGTACGTACCTACATGCTTTTGGACTAAGACTTCGCTGAGTCCTTTCGGACAAAGCAGAAACTTCTGACTTAAACTGACCAAAGTTTCCAGTCAGCAATCAGTCAGCAAAATCACTTCGGTTTTTGGCCAAAGTATGTACTTAAAACCAGACTTTTGCTCAGTGAACTGGCTCAGTGAAAGTCTAAGTCAAAAAGTGAAATCATCCATTGTCCAGAGAAGCTAAAATTCTATGTTAACATCAGAAACAATTCAAAGAAGAAATGCTCTGTGTGCTGCTGCACTGAAAACTGAGTGAATTCATTAACTTGTCTCACGGCAGTCAGCTAAATGTCACCTGCTACAAAGTGTTCTGCTGCCGAAGCCACTTACGTAACACAACGCAACACAGACATGTTGTCAACGGTCAGTAACGCGCACCGTATGATGGGGGCATCATGTGTGGTGGTGGTCTAGCTGGCATCTGTGTGGGTGGTAGAGCATTGCCAGGTGAATAGGCTCCCATCATTGGACCGCCTGCACCGGCACCAGGAGGCATTGGTCCACCTCTCATGCCAGGCATCCCTGCACACACGCAGCGCTCTGCTTTGTCACTACTTGGCGGCATAACGACAGGGTGTACCGTTGGACTTATGACCGAAAGGTCACAGGCCTCAACTCTCGATCCAGTCACTATCAAGTGGTTACTAAGAGCGTAATCAATTTAGCAAAAACTGAAACCGGTTTCCTTTCAGGGTAGAGTTTTCTGCAATCGATTAAGCAGGTTTTGCGAAACTGGGGTTCATTTCTGAAACCGACTCTGGAGCAGGTTTCGCTGGCGAAACCGGAAGCCGTTTGCTTGTTGCTGTTTTTGTTTACTTGTAGTTGAATTGTTATCACGTACAGGAATGAAGCTTCAAAAGTAAGACGAATTTATTTTTTCAGTAGTAAAAAATTCGATCACCATGGGAACCATGCTCGCCATGTTGTTTGTTTACAATTTTACTGTCCTATAGAAACAGTTTGGTGCAATCGACTTACACAGCAAAACCCAAAACCGAAACTGGTTTCGGTTTTTCTAAATCGATTACGGCCTAATTGGATGGTTAATGTTGCTGTACCTGGATGGTAAACCACGTAGGTACATAACCTACTTCAAGGTAAATTCAGCCTTCCATCCCTCCAAGGTAGGTAAATTAAGTACCACCAGCCTGTCTGGCTCGGGTGAAGGTGGGGCGCAGTCACCTCTTTTGGGTGTGTTGCCCTGGGAGACTCAGTGGAAAACAAACACTGTATACTTGTGAACAGTCGCCCATCTCAGTACCAACTGGACGCTTACGTCGAGTAACTTAACTGATCGACCAATGATGCCATCGCAAAGCTAAGGCACCACTTTACAAAACCACGATTCTTAACATCTCCCCTGCAAAAAGTGCAGCTTACTTTAGTGACGTTACTGACGTTACAAAGTAAAAAAAGTTCTGTTCAAATTTAATCAATTCAAAAAAATCTGATAAAATAAAATCTGCAGACGTGGCTAAAACAGTATGCAACTTTATATTTCGTTGAGAAGAATGACTAACACTATAGTTGACGATTTCTCTTAGAATACATATCAAGGTAATCGTAAACATGAAGAAGTCTAACTTCGTGTAATCTTATCAGCTTATGAACCAACGTTTGCGATAATCTACGAGATAAAAAAAATATAATCAGAGATGGCAGTTAATTCGAATACTGATTAACTGATGGCCAAAATACAAATGAACATGCACATTTATTTATTCGTTAGAGATTAGAAATTTTCTGATCAATCTTGAGAGCCCCATTGCACATACAGTACAAATTACAATAAAACATCCAATCATCAAATAACCAAAGTTTGAAAAATGACAGTCTGCACATTGTAGTGTGTGTAACCCCCTAAATCCAAGTAATGTGTCTGGAGAGGAATCGAAGCTACCCCACTCCCAGTGGGGGCTAGAGCAGTCAAAATCAATTTTTGTGCATTTCAGACATAAAATACGACATCCGGTGGCAATGGTTTTTGACAACTTTACAGAAAATCAACAATTCAGTGGAGCTTAGCATGGGCTGCTAAAACCCCAGGGACCTAGGCCATGGCCTAG
>Ga0056128_1002558_pt1 | contig 21666 bp, 9 predicted proteins | sample WorMetLIZISLAND2_FD_71113 | JGI IMG/M metagenome (GOLD analysis project Ga0056128, IMG submission 71113) | Marine gutless worms symbiont microbial communities from Max Planck institute for Marine Microbiology, Germany - Olavius geniculatus... ... | reverse complement strand
ACTGGTTGGTTTACCAGTGGTACTGGTAGTCAGAGTGGTGCTAGAACTGGTGGTAAGAACACTCGTGGTGAACATCGTTGTGGTTGGAAAACTAGAAGTAGTGGTAAAAACAGTGGTACTTGGTATTGGAAGCACTGAAGTGGTGGTAGAGGGTACAGTGGTTGATATTTCAGTGGAACTAGGCGTCCGAGTGGTACTGGAGCTGCTCGGCGGAGCACTTGTTGTAGTAGTAGTAGTAGTAGTAGATGTAGTTGAAGTTGTTGTAGTCGCAGTACTACTACTCGTAGTTGTAGTCGTACTTGGTGTGGTGGGGCTGGTAGTAGTCGAAGTACTCGTAGGCATACTCGTCGCTGCTGTAGTTGCTGTAGTAGGCCTAGTTGCGCGAGTTGTCGAACTGCTTATCGGCACACTAGTAGTAGTAATAGGCCTAGTTGTAGTCGTTGTTGTTTTTCTGGTTGTAGACGGAGTGCTAGTCGTACTTGGCGTAGTCGTGGGACTCGATGTGGTTGAGCTACTGGGAGGTGTAGTAGATGTTGTGGTAGTTGCTCTGGTTGTGGACGGAGTGGTAGATGTAGCAGTTGTTGTTGTTGTAGAAGGACTGCTGGTGGTAGTGGTAGTTGGGATTGTCGTAGTTGATGTTGTAGTTGTAGGTGTACTTGTTGTCGTTGTCAATGTCGTAGTAATCACTGCAACGCATACACACACACGTTTTGTTAATCAATGCAAAAACAAAAGTACACAATATGCACATTGCACTGATATAACAAGAAAACAACGTCAGGCAACGTTTACATATTATGTGGCCACCGCCTACAGCTCCGTAATTCTAAATCCAATCCTAATTTTACCCTAAACTTTGACCTTTTAGCTAAAAATAATTGGTACACCGGTTACTCTGTATCAGATTCGACTAGTGTTTGACACTGCACACTATAGGCATATAGAATTTCATTTACGAAAATTCTATTTCATTTAATTGCTCTAGCCTCTGGAAATCTTTAAACCATTTTTTTCGTATGCCTTTTTGTTTTTGAGTTAGGTGCCTGTACAAGACAGACAGACCGACGGACAGACGAGTGGGCAAAAGTTGTCATGCGGCCTGTGAGGACGGCAACATAATACGTAAAAAATATAAGACAAACGCTGTGCTAGAAGAACATCAACAACGCTAAGATGGCTTTACAACAACGGCCATAAGAAACAAACAAAGTGTGAGTATGTGCTCAAAAAAATTAAACATTTAAAACGTAGGCTGTAATATAAACTACTGCAAAAAACTTTGCACGCAAGGAACCCAGACCATGGAAGCCCGATTCCTGAAGGCAGCAGGCCGTTTGTTCTAAATCATAGCAGTGCTACCTGTAACTGCAAAAAGTGCGTCACTTTTGTTTTTTCTGCATTTTTTAGTTCTCGACTTCAGAGCTTATTTGGGACAAACAGACAGACAAAAAAACGGACGTACAAGACCAGTATTAGCGGCTGTCAAGTCATCCGTTAGAACAATGTTAATGCTCCTTTGAAGTTTTTTTCCTGCTAGCTTGTCACTGTCTGCGATTGCCGTCACTTGTGTCTAAATAACTGCGATTACCAGTGCCAAATAAATGACTGAATAAATCAATAAAATAAATGTCGTAGTTGTACCAGTTGTGGAAGGTGTCTTGGTAGTCGTAGACGGAGTGCTAGTAGCGGTGGTAGACGTGGGCGTAGTAGTAGTCGTGGTAGTAGTGCTAGAGCTAGTTGTCGTGCTAGATGATGATGATGATGATGATGACGATGATGTACTGGTAGAAGACGAACTCGACGTTGATGCGTCTTTCGCTGCAACGTTATCACACAACACACACAGACACGGGTAATAAAACGAACGTGTTCATAAATACATGACATATGGTCAAAAACTGTAAATAGACCTACTTATCATCAGATTGTGTGTTCTTTGAAACACAAAAGGCACCAAACCCCGTTTTCGTCCAGGGCCCAACTCACATATCCCGCTAAGGAAGTCTCCCCAGACAAAATAATAAGGTTGGGTGTGAATCCTAAGAATGGGTACGCTTTCTTCATATTTCCCATTCTTTTGGGGTCTTCACTCTCGGCGCCTTTGCCGCTTTGCTTCTTACCGCAAGACCCCCCATCGTTAAGTTTGCGCATCTTTAAAAATTTAAGACACAAGGTTGTGATCCGTTGATTGGGTAAACTACAAACAGTGCCAGCGTTAGAGAGTTGGAGGCCCCCAAATACAAGTGTGAGCCCCTTATAATAAGGGGTCTAAAGCGGAGCTTTCAGTGGGGTCCAGGAGCAGAGCCCCTGGTCAGAGGGTCAGGGGGCGAAGCCCTCCTGAAGCTGAAACATTTTTGGCTTTTGGACGTTCACTAAAAGTCGCAAATTTGTCCACTTTAAAAAAATTTGAAACGCAAAAAACAGATACAATTTGTGTTGTCTTTTCAAAAAAATGCAAGTAATCTTATACAGTGTGTTTCAAAAAAGCATCCCCGACATTTTTAACTGTAAATTTATAAGCCGCAATACGTCGCAGATTACTGTTCAGTAATAAAAAGTAATGGACTTGTCCACTTGGGGTAAACTTTCTACATGTTTATTCATTTTATAATTTGAATAGCCCTATATTTTTTAAAAAAATAGAAAATTTTTTCACACCTAGCATGAAGCAACTGAGCATAGGCCTACGTGAGCTCCCCCCGACCGGGGGCTACGGGGGCCCTTCCGCCGGCTCTGACTACTAAACGTCTTCGAAAATGCTCCCTTAAAGTTTATTATTGCTACTATTTACCAATTAATAGAGAAATGGCAGCCGTACGCACGTGCACAGTAAGGCATCGGAGCGTCGCGACATTCGTCGCCAGGTAAGCAATCATCTGTCGTTATTCTGCATACTTCATCTGGCCGACAGGTGATCGACTAATAACACAGCACATTCACACGTAGTACACACCATAGATGTAAAAAACATTTTTTATGTTTTTATAGAAGTTCAAAAACACGGGCAAATTGCGTTTAGCTCTGTTTTCAATCTGAGTTATATTTGAGTTTTTTGTTTCTTTTCTAATGTTTTATTTATGTGTGAGCTTTTTATGCATTATATGTTTGATGATTAAAGCCGTATACATGTATTAGTTCTTTCTGTTCAAAATCTGCTTACTGTTCTTTCAACTTGTCGAACACGTAGTACACAGTAATCATCAGTAACGACTGCAGTGTGAAATCGGCAGCTCAAAGCCGTGCCAAACTCTGGCCAAAAGTGGAAAAGGCAAAAGCAGAAAACTAACATTCGAATTACGTAAATTTAATTGAACAACACAAAGCCAAAACTTTTGCAAACACCGTTTTAACTTGGCATCTACGACTCAAACTGAACAATGGCCTAAACGGTAAAAATATCGTTAGTATACAACGCACTGTTCGCGTTTTAAGCCGCAGCTCACATAAACGATTATTGGATTATGTCACAATTACGGTAGCTAGTGAGAAAAAGATGTAATGCATCAAGTACACACTAGGGCATTTCAGGTGCTAAAATGTTTTTAGATAAAAACTGCAAAAACTCACGTCACAAAGGTTTCTACAGCGACAAGTCCAGCAGCCGTTTGCATCTCTGCTGAAGCCGTAAGGACAAATTGTTCCGGAACAGTCGACACTTGGGCATGGAGTGCGCGTCGTCGTCGCTGTTACAACCATCAATCAATTATTATTCTTACTATTATTAATACAGATAGTAACACGCCATTATATCTGTCAAATAAGCTTTACAAATTCTGAGAGCAGAGTCCTTTTTTCGTCGGTCAGGAAGGCAACAGTGAATATTTGGTGACCCTATCTTGCGTCGTCTTGATTAGAATACCCTGTGACAGAGAGACAGACGGACGGACATCTCTGCCATAAGACATTTGCACAGCAAGCTATGCTCACGTTCATTAAACACAAATCTCAATCAAGTTTATTCTAATGATTGGCATTTATAATTGCTGAAGTGACAATACAGTGCTGCCATATTTTAAAGGAAACTGATTGAATGTATCTGCTGCTATAATTTGTTCATTCATTATGCGAGGCCTGCAGAGGCGCCGCGGTACATTTACGCTGTGGTAGGTTTCCTTACGCTTTGTTGTCAAATTGGTAGGCGCGCCAACACTGCTGCGTTCGGTTTACAGGCAAACACTACATTGTAGTCCAGCAGCTGGTCACGCCCGTGGGTGCAGACAGTGAGCAATAGACTGGCGGTGAGAACTAGACGTAGCCTACATTACGCCGTAAGCAACAGTCTAATCAACAATCAACAGAAGTCAATCGAAAGTCCCACGCAAGTCGTGACCCGAACACGCCCTCGCCACAGGGTCACAATGACGCGCATCAACGGCCCAGGCAGGCTTCCGTTCTTCTACGAAACGCCAACAAACAAGGAAAATTTCACCTGAGGGTGACCGCTTGTCTTGCTGTTCGACCAAGCCATCCAGGCCGACTCAGCCTGGCCAGCCCTTCATGGGTAGGCAAAATGAGTACTGGCGATGGTTACGGTCACCACCGCTATGGAAAAATCAGCGAATTATGCGTAGCAGTATAGGCCCTGCTACCAGGACTGCTGGCATAGACCCGCTACTGACATTATTCGCTTATAAGCGCTTGTTAACGAAGCCGGTGTCGTGAAAAATTTGTCGCACCTGGAAAATTCTTCCCATCTCCATTATCCATATTCACATAATGTAACTAACCCTAACACTAACCCTAATCCTAGCCCTAATCCTAACCCTGATCTTAACCCTACTCTTAACCCTGACCTTAACCCTAACTTTAACTCTATCCCTAATTTTAACCCTAACCTGTACTGCTGCATGTGGGAATTATTTTCCGGTGCGACGAATTTTCCACTACACTGGCCATCCAGCTGACTTGGGCTGCATGTCAGCTCATTGGGTTTTGCCCTCGCCAACTCAAAGACCTATAGCTATTTATGCGATTTTCTTCTTCAGCACAGTTTGACTTATACCCTGTTTACACGATCAAGCAAACATCGAGCCAGCTTGTCGAGCCAGCTTGATCGTGTAAACGGGGTATTAGAAAGCAAAAATGATTCTATTCACCTGTGCATTGCCCGGTGTACTTCTGACAACGAACGCCGTCGCATCCGGGAACTAATACTGGTTGACATGTTTGTCCGTTACTGCATGTTACCTCCTGTAACCGTACACAAATAAATGTTTGTCAGGATTAATCACATTTTTAAATTTTTTTTACAGACATCAGTTAATACAGGCTAAAAAAACTACAATTCCTTTTATCATTGAAGTGATTCGTCATTATTGTCACAAAAATAATTGTCAAAAATTTTCACATCAACATTATTATAGGGTGCCAATACCGACGTATTAATAAAACTTTAGTTTGCAGTTTTTGTTTCCATTTGTGGTCCGTAGTGACCGTTTATCAGGTAAATTTTTAGTCGAAAACATCAGAAACAACTGCTGGCAAAACGCACAAGTTGCCAGTAATCTCATACACTGTGTCTCAAAAAAGCATTCCCGACATTTTCGACTGTAACTTGAAAACCAATTATCAGATTTTAATAATTTTTGGTACAAATATTCCTGACACAACTTGCCATCAGATGACTGTTTAGTTTTTTTACCTTACCGAATGTATGCTTCTGCACTAACTAGGGAAAGCAGATCAAGCGAAAATGTGTCAAAATAAACAAAAAACCTGAAAAACACATCCCCAACATTATCGATCGTACCTTAAAGAAAAATTAGCAAATTGTAATAATATTTAACAAAAATATTCTCGACACAACTGTCTATTACAGACGTGTTTTAGTTTCGACCTCACCCAACGTCTGTTTTTGCACTACCTGGGGAAAGCAGACCAAGCATAATACGTGTTAAAATGAATGAAAAAAGTCAATAAATTCCATCTGTCCTAATTTGTGAACCCCAACAGCAGGTCTATTACAAGGTTTGACTGTCTTGCAGCAGTGTGTTTACCAGATGAAGTTTAGAAATGTTTGCGAAATCAAGAAGCGACTGATAGAGCCTGGATTGGTCTGGAGCAGAACATTATCGATACTGCTGTCAATGAATGGGGAAAGCGTCTCCTTGCCTGTGTTCGCATAGTGGGCCAACACTTCAAGCAATTTTACTGCAGGCAGTTGAAAAATAGACAACTGACTGAAATATTAGCCACATTGTTATATATGTGAAAAATGTGTTTTTACGCGTTATGCTAATTAAGAAATCATATCGCATTGTATAAAAAATTGACATTTCGCTCGTTGTGCTTTTTCCAGGTAGTGCAAAAACAAATATTGAGTAAAGTAGAAAACTAAATGGTTATTTGATGACAAGTTGTGTCGGGAATACTTGTACCAAAAATTATTAAAATCTGATAATTGGTTTTTAATTTACAGTCAAAAATGTCGAAGATGCTTTTTTGAGACACGGTGTAGATCTTATAGAGTGCTAAATGACGATTGCAGAAGTGGTATAAAAAAACTCGAAGCACGCTGCAGAACATTAAAAACGACGATTCTTAAAAGCCAGTGTGGCAAGGTCCGTTTCGAACTTTTGCCATGTATCGCGTGCGTAAATATAGCTGCAAAAATATTGCGAATAGGCCTATTGTTATGACCAATTATTCAGCGATCGTAATTCAGCATTTAAACAGTTTTTAGCATTCTCGATTTTTGCAGCATTATCCTGTGCAAAAAAAAAATTTGCGATGCAATGTTTTGTACTCAATAACTGCTAATGGTCATACACAAAAAAGCGAGTGATGTCATTATTAAAGAAATACAAAATAAAAGTAACTATAAGCACGAAAAGTTAAAGCACCGTCAATAGAGTAATACGATTACGTTTATTTCACAAAACACTATAGCTGCTTTTTGGATGCTTAACACGTTAGTGTTAGTTCATAGATAAGTATATTAAAAATACCCTAATTTATGCATGTCGACCCAATACTTTTAATACTGTAGTTTTAATAGTTTTAGCTAATAGTTTTAATTTCTGCTAACTTTTTCGAATTTTTCGTCTGAAATTAAATTAAGCACCCCAAACGCAGCTTATGCCCAGTAAGATTGCTTAACATTCAAAGCTATAGAAGAAAAGACAGTGAGTATATAGGCCACCTGGCACGGCTGAAGACAGTCGCACTGAACGCAGCCGTTATCATCAAATGTTCTGCCATACAAACAAACCATCCCACGACACCAGTCCGGCCCACAGGCTGCAGTGTGCAACAACACGCGACAAAATTACGATTACTGATCAATACCGTATACGTCTTATAGTTAGGTTTCATCTTTGCTTTTAAGCACTTATTGCATATCACTGGTTATTCTTGTATAAGTGTTTTTTGATCGACTGATTTATTAATTAATTGACGGATAAATTTAATAATCCTATGGATTCTCCCTGTCTATTGAGAAAATTAGAAATTAGAAAATTAGAAATTAGAAATTAAAAATTAGAAAGTCAGAAAATTAATATTTTTAAATAGTTTAATTACTGATTATGCGCACTTGCGATGAGTATCTTATTTTTTTTGTAATTTTTTGGTTATAGGCAACGCGTTATGACATTCGATTAGTTTTTAGCGCTTTCATCGTCGTTTACGTGTAACTTTGTAACTTTAAAACGAACTTTTGCATGTACTCTGCATGCAATTGTTCTAACAAATAAATAAGCAAAAAACTGGTTAAAACAAACGAGTAAATAAATAAATATAGATAAAAAAAACAACGAGGAAAAGGCAGGTCGATGAAAACAGAGACGCGATAATATGCCAATGTAGTCGTGCGCGAAGTACACAAAAAAGCAAAGCTTTAAACATAATTAGAATTATAACAGAAGATATACAGTTAGCGAGCCGCTATTTTGAATTTGAAAAAAAACATGAACGACAGCGGCCTGTCGTATAGGTCAGCCAATGAAAAGTTGGGACGGAGCGCTTACCTGCGGCTACCTGAGTTAATTGACAGGTATGCATCAGAGCCAGCAGCAGCAACAGCCGCCGTTGTCCAATTAACGCTGATGGTAATGCAGACAAAGGCATGGCGGAATCGATCTGTTGAAACGTGATGGACCACTTCTATTACGCTCGCTTTCTATCTGAGACAATGCACCGAAGTATAAAAAAATCAGCGTCTAGAAATGTATTTAAATCCATCAAATTACAACCTTTATCAGTTAAATTAATTTACTGACGTATCGATAACAGCTACTGCCTTTCTCGAAACTCTATTTGCCAAAACGTCAACATTTTAGCTAATTAATAAATTGTTTCCAATTTATGAATTTACTCCAAAACGATGCTGTGAATAAAAGACATGCTTTAGTTTTTTGAATAATATATTACAAAATTTTTGTAATGTACTAGTTTGGTTTGTCAGTTTGGTCTTAATAATTCCTTGTCAGTTGATAATACAAATTTGTAATTTGCATTATTTATTTAGTACTGATCACTCTTTGTACTCTATATTTTGGTCGGAACCAACACTTAATTCGTACGATGTATCGTAAATTCTTTCAACCATAGGCTGCTAATATTCATTACAACTATCAGCAGAAAAAAAATAATACAGAAGTGTTTTTACGTAGGCTAATCTGTCCCGACTGTACAAATATTTGTCGGCTTAATTTAAATTTTGTAATTTTTAATATTTAGCTATTCAGCTCTTGTTGATATACATGCCAGATTTGTAATTTGCGATTGAAATTTTCACAGACACTTTGTTAAAAGTAATGCACGAACGTTTTACTAATAGAGTGTTTACACGATCCAGCAAACGTCCAGCAAACGTCCAGCATTAGCGCGTGTATTTTGAATACATTAGCTGGAAGTTTGCTGGACGTTTGCTGGATCGTGTAAACACCCCATAAGTCGTGAAATGCGCTTAATAATACCCAGTTTACATGATGAAGCAAACATGAAGCAAACGTGTGCTCTAAGTTTGCATCATGTTTGCTTCGTGTTTGCAAGCATTCATCGAGGCCTGCTTGCATACTTTGCTTGATGTTTGCTTCATCGTGTAAATGGGGTATACTTCGTAAGTACCGTACAACAGACATAACAATTTTATAGAATCAAGGTGAATAATTTGAACATTAAAACGACACATCGTCGTTACTTTTTGTTGCCTATTTATTTGTTGTGATAATGTGTTTACTTGTAGAAATAGTCACCTTTATCATTTTTGTAAATACTAGTAGTCTATACAGTATTTTAACAAAAAAAAATCAGTTAAAATTTATTAGCGAAATACATGTACAGAAATAAAACTTCAGAGCCTGCCACTAGCTCTGCTGAAAAAATTAACTAGAACTGTTTTTATCAATTGCCAACAAATGTTTTCAAATAGATTACCCCGGTAGACGTGCTAGCCAATATCACAGTGCTGCATTTTCGTGCTGCGTTGCCGTGGTTGCTTTGCTTTAGCTGTTTTTATAATTCTTTCATGTGAATAAAAATTCTCAAAATTCTTACCTTCCAAAAACGCTGGAGCACCACATTGGAACCACTATCAATAGTCACGAAGCTCAAAAAATGACTAGCTGAGATAGTATGCGACGTGCGATTGTGCAATAAACGGCAGACAGTGCACGGGGCGCCCACAATGCGCGCACCAGCACTTGTGATAATATAAAGAGAGCGGCGACGAGCTATGGCTGGCCTGATTCATATAGCGGGCATGCCCCGACACGCACGGCCTAACATATGGTAGCCAACGAGCTCCATCCAAGCGAGACGTATACAGACCAACCAATGCCAGCTTCCGGCAGCGCGTGACCGCATGATTCAACGTACAGACGTCATTTCTGATGTAATCAACGGGCCAAGTTTGGCTCTAATGTACACATGATCTCGCATGACGCCAACGACGTCGCCGTAACCGAAAAACACGCCCAAAAATTGAATAAACCACCTCTCAACTGTGTGGCGTAAAGAGAAATCTATTAACTTAAGATCTGCTGTTTACAGGCCGCATTATAGACCTTGTTCGTCCGTCTGTCCATCTGTTTTTTTTGTTTCGTGTCAATTATTACGTTATTGGCTAGCAACGCTGCAGGCTATCATCATTATAATCATCAGGTCGAGTCTCCTCGGGCAATGGCACGCCACACGCACTTGTCCTTCATTAGTGTCTTCAACTCTGCTGTAGTCTGAAGTCCGGTATCTTTCCTGAGCCTGTTCACATACGTCAGTCTCTGACTCCCTCTGTTGAACTTTCCTTGGGTTGGTTCCCAGAGTACCAGGTTGCTCACTTCTAGCTCGCTATGTCTCACACAGTGTCCTGCAAGTCTAAGTCTTCTTTCCCGGATCTTATTTGATATCCTCGGTAGGTTATCATAGAGGTCCTCATTCGTCATTTTGTCCATCCACGTAATGTTCATGACCATCCTTAGCATACGAGTGTAGCAACCATCTAGTCTGGATTCGTCCCTTGCGGATAGCGTCAATGTTTCACAACCATACAGAAGTATAGCTTCCACAGTTGTGACGAATAGCTTTTTCTTAAGTTCTGCATGCATGGACGACCTTCAAACTTTTTTCATAGAATGCAAAGCTCGCCATGCTAAGACCTTCCTGATTTGTATATCTTTCTCTGAAGAACAAATATGTGATCCCAGGTACTTGAAATCTTCGGTTAAGTTCAGCACTGCTCTATCTAGAGTTTTTATCTCTGCGTTTGCAACGTTGTAAGCCATGACCGCTGTCTTCTTAGCCCTACATTTCTGCATTCAGCTTCCACGCGCAAACTATAAGCAACCTTCTTTTCAGACAGTTTGCATGTGTTTTAAAATTTGTGTTGCATCCCTTCCTCTTTGTGGACAAAAAACCTTTAAAAACTTTTAGAACATGAAAACCTAAAACCTAAAAACTTTTTGGTTCTAAAACACGTTTGCTTTATTTTTGCTTCATGTTTGGTTCACGTTCGCTTCATCGTGTAAACGGAGCATAATAATTTCAGTCACTATTGTCGTTATAAAACGATGTCAAATAAAACGGTTTTCTGTTACAACATTTTGCAGTTAATGAAAATTTGTTTTATGTTAACAGCGTTTCTGACGGGAGCAATTTTACGTAGTTCACTTATTTTCGTTGACGGCGAGCGTTAACGGCAAACCACACAAAGCCGTTAGGCCTACTAGGATTTATTTCAGGGGAAAGGGTTTACCATATTTTATATAACGTTTTGAGCTGGTAAAAGCAATAATCCACATTAAAATCATCACTGTAAAGAAAACGTGGAAAAAAAGAAAAGTGGGTAGGTATTTTTCGACCCGACCGACTATAGGGGACCCGGGAACGCATCTTAACCTCCCTTAACGGGGTCCGAGCCAGGGTCTCGGCCGAAACCGAGTTTCGATGCATTCGGAACTTCAGAAACGCATTCTGGCGCGTAGAACTTTAAGTTCGGTGGTATTTTTAAACATTGTGAATTATGAAAATGCATTTGAATTTCGTGGCTGTTTGCAGGTTTGTCTGACGTTGGCGACAGTTCTGCTGGCCACAGTTTCATGTCGTCGGTTCTTGGTTGATAAAAGAGACTTTCTTCGACATTGAGCCAATCAGGACGCCGTCTTGTTCTACTGTGCATAGCGCGTTGTCATCACGGACAGATTCATTAACGATTCCTGACGTCAGCGCCTCTACTGTTGCTTCTCCGACATGCTTTCACATGCACACACACATATGTAGCCTACGTTCTATACATCTTTATTCAACATGCACATGTTAATACAACGTGTAGGCCTATGGGGCGTAACTACAACACTTGACACTTGACTGATAATCGAATTTACAGTTAACGCACACATTTTGCACAAATTTTCTATAGATTTTGCACAAAGCATTATCAGATTAAGCATGATATTTATCTACGAATTCATTGCACTTTATCCATATTAATCCTAATATCAGTTGGCAGCTCAAAACCAAAAACGCGTAATATTTCTATTGTTGCAATTTTATTTTTGTAGTTCTAGATTTTTCATTAAAAAACGATCAAGCAAATTAAAGTAAATTGATTTATCTGCGCAAATGTACAGCACGAACTGCATTATTTCGATTTGCCGCAGACTTGCTGTGGGCTTAGGATTTGCTTGCAGTGTTTATCGTACAACAAGTTCACAAAAAAGACAGAGACAATAAACACGCAACTAGAAAAGGTTAAATTTATAAAATTAAATTCGAAGAAATCAGAGAACTTTGTCGGTCAGTGTAGTTTCATCGCCGGTGTCGAAGGCTTGGTTGTTGACGCCCGTCGGAGCGCACGGCACAGAACCGTTGACGTGGACGACCGCCCTGGCTGTAGTCAGGTCCAAGTCTCTCGCGATCTGTTCCTAAATATGCAAAAATCGCTTTATTGTTCAAATCATTTGTTGCCACTGAACTCTGAGTTTCAAATTAGCACAATGTTACACTCCATTGTGTAAACGAACTAAACTAACGGAACAATCTTGCATTTTTTAGCCTTGCACTTTTGTCCGTCATTTTCCAGTCTTGCATTTTCAGTCGACACCGCGCAGGCTCTTTCCTTCACCGTCGACGCCTTCAACTGCTGTTGATCACTTCACCCTTTTGAGAAATTTTATAAAAAAAACATGGTAAACCCCTCTTCATCAAAAATAAATCTGTAGTTACGCTCTTGACTGTTACGATCGACTAATAAACGGTGCTACTGGGGTCAGTCGACGGCATACGACAAAAAGGAAGACCTCTGAAGAAGCAGACTGACAACATCACGGAGTGGACTGAACCGACATTGTGCAAAGCTGTTCGGCTGTCACATCATGGAGCAAAACTGTATTTCGACACAACGGTTTCTGACCAAAAGACAAAAAAAACAAGAAGGTTATTTACTGTTAGATCTGCAGCAGTGCCGCTGGTAGTCCGCTGATCATTGATGTCAAGTGACGCTTGTTTGCTGTCGATGCTATCAGCGCGATTGTCGCGTTCAGCGCTCGTCTGCGACTGTCCACTCTGAATCAGTCGATTCACTGATGATAAGCTGTTTCTGCGTTGACGCATCTTGCCGCCACCTGCCGCACGAAAACGAAATAATTCGATAAAACCCCAAATCGCTGATGAGTACTGTCCCTGATGAACCATAAGCAAACGAGTGCAAGTTTCGGCTGGGGGTTCAACCCCTGTATCTTTCATTCCCCTGAACGATGAAGCACCCCATCTAATACAATGTATTACTGGGCCCCGCAAGCATCGAACGGTTTAAGCACAGTGACAGACGACAGACCACGCTACGGAGAAATGGGTAGCTATAGTCAAAATCGATGGCGCTAGAACTATTTCGCCTAATAAGAACATCGAGGGCGTACTTGCGTATTCAAGGGTCATTGTGCCTGCCCCCTCGATATTATGCACTTGAGTATGAAATTTGTTGAAAAATTGTAGTTTGGAATGCACTACTGGCCGAAAGCGCAAAAAGTGTTTGAAAACTTGTGAAAATAAACACCTAAAATGTACACTCCCCGTTTTACATTTATTTTACGCCCCTGAACAGCAACGACCTACAGTCGTAGCGCACAACGTAGGATGTGTTTAGTTATGCTTATAACCGTGCTTTTGCCACGCCGAGAATTAATAAACATACAGGTCAAACACCCAGCTAATGCTTGTACCGTCCAGAATTTGGGAATGTTCTCTTGGAACTCGGTGGCTGAGTCTGGTGTTCCCTCTGTTCGTCCGTATGTCTGTTAATCACGCACGGGCTACTAACTCAAAAACAGAACGGCGTAGAAAAACCAAAATAAGTACGAACGTTCCTCAGGCAAGAATAATTGGTGTGCCAATTTTTATTTTAGAAGTCAAAAGGTCGAGATTAGGGTTAGGAACTTAGGGTTGCGCCATTGCGTCACTCTGTACGGACAGCTGCATAATATGTCGGCATTGAAAACAGCGTTTGTCGTACGTCGTCTGCTGGTCTCGCGCCCTGGGTGGGTTGGCGGAAGTTTCATTCCGTTGCTGCGAAACACGTCCAGTAGTTCGTATCTCAGTGCTGAAATGTCGTGTTTAATCTCGGCGACGTCGTCTTCAGTCACGCCCTCGTCGTTGTCACGTCGCAGATTCATCGTCACGTAACGTTTCACCAGTTCACCCATCACCAACTGCACCAGTTTCAAACAAACTACACTACAGGCTGGGCCAAAAAGTAACACTTTTTGGTATTTGAGTTTCCTCTCTTGTTGAATGCTTTACATTTTTTTGCTTTGCTCGCGTAATTATTTTTTACTAAACGGCATCGTTCTTTATCTGCTTTTTACAAGCAAATTTTTGCTTTTATGCAAATAAATTGTAATTTTAGCACAACCATTTCGCTGCTTGGTTTACAACTTGCATGTGGGGAAATGTTGGAGTTTCGGAAACAAATTAGGAAACTGTTTTCATTTAAACTACAAATAAATTAATAGCAAATGTTAACGTTATTCGAACAGTATAATATCTGCCCTTTTGCAGTTTATATAACATTATATTGACGTCGCTGGAAGGGGTGTCACTTTTTGGTCCAGCCGGTATAAGAATTAACCAATTTACATCCGTACGGATTTGTTGACGTTTTGGCAACCGGTGTTGCCTTCGTCGGAATGATTTTTTGTTTACGATTTCTTGTTTACGACAAACTGTTCACGTCAAAGCGACATTAAACGGCAAAAAGAAATCTTTCGATAAAGGCTATTTTTATATTCTTTCACAGAATGTCGTGTTCAGGGGTAGTAAACTAACAAATGCCTCCAGTGTCCCCTTCCCCTTTATAGCTACTCCAGTGGTAAGCTAAAGGCTAAATTTTTACGCGAAACAGCAGCTACTGCTGTGGCGCGTCTTAGCCATCGCTTTCTGTCCGTCTGTCTGTCCGTCTGTCCGTCTGTCCGTCACACGGGTGGATCAGTCAAAAACGGTGCAAGCTAGGATCACCAAATCTTCACCTCGGCTGCCTGGAAGACTCTAGTTTCAGGAACCGTAAAGCTTTTCTATTAATTCGAAGGGGGTCACCCCCAAACGAGGACGCTAAAAAGAGGTGATAATTTGCGATATCCAGCCGATACGGCGTTGGCTGAGCGAGATACGTCACGCCCTCTGGTGGGTACGAGTAAAGCACTATAACCGCGGGTCGTCTGGCGCCCTCTGGCGACTGACTTAAACTTTGTTTTACTGGGCTTTCAAACATGCACCGCAGCCGTTGCGCGTTCCCGTTTGCGATAGCAGAGCTTTTCTTGTTTATTTTAGTTGACATCATACCTGATACTGCATTTGTCCTTCGCCGACTTTCTTCATATATTCCTGGATAATGTAACAAACACGTGACTGCACACGTTTTCGGCTCATCATGTATAAGCCTAAGCTTATACAGATTACAGAGTCAGTGAACAAATCAAAGTAGCATAATGGTAACATTCGAAAAACACAAACCTCCGCTACAGTTCTGCCATATAACGAATAATGCTAAAATATTGCTACTTTATGCATTATGATTTACGATGCATTGCAAGAGTGAAATATTAGGTCAAGCCGTGCGTACGCGATCATTTTCCTTAAGGTTTTGATGTCCGGTTACGTTAATTTAGATGACTATATTTTGACCTAAAATTGACACAGTGGTTGCTACTACTTTAAGAAATGTTCACAGCAGTTTAGTTCGTCTATTTTGTCACAAATTTCTGTGCCACGTTACCGTCTCAGCACATACGGTCGTCGGGCATTATTTGTCGCCGGCCCCACTGTCTAGAACTCACTGCCCGATGACCTTCGGTATTCAAAGTGTTCTGCTGACGTTTTCAGACAGTCGCTAAAGATATTCTTGTTCTGCGCTATATATCAATTTACTTCTGACTTTCGAAATTCTCAACTTTTTCTGTTTTCCAGTTAGTAGCCAGCACACACGAGAGAGACGGACAAACAGAGAGACGGACGAGCGAAACCCGTAATGCCGCCTATTAGGACGGTCGCGAAGATACCGACCCGGATGGTAACCCATTTGTTCTGCTTGTGGGCTGGCGAACAGTTACAGATCTTGTCGACAAGCCAAGACAGAAAACGCCACAGTGACTTGGGTGTCGGGATGATATTGAACGGTGGCGGCACGGTTCCCCCGTCAGCAAAGTAACTCATCCACAGTTTGGAGCGCGCGAACTTCCATTCCGTGTCCGCGTTGTCCTGCAACGTAAAGACCAATCTCCACATGACTCAGTAAGATTTGTTGTACGTCACACCGAATAGCAAATTCACAACAACTCCATCGTCATCGTCATCTTATTATCATTGTTTTATTTGTTCAATTAAAGAAAACCATTTATCAATAGACTGTCGTGCGTTGCTCAAGGCTAAGTACTGCAAGCAATAACACGAAAACCCAATAACCCTGACTTTTGACATTGATATTCAACATGCTTTTAGAGGTTGTTAAGACATGCTCACGCAAAATTTCATCAAGCTAAGTAAAGCGGTTCACAAGTTGTTGTGTTTACGGAGAAAAAAACTTAACGACGACGCTGAAAACAACATTGCCGTCGCTTTCTTCGACAGCAACAAAAGTTCGCAGCAATAAACTTTAGAGTGAGCAAAACTTATCAGACAGGTTACAGCAGTACTGTTACGTTATGGTAGCCTTAGAACGAGCTATTACAAATAGCAGAACACATTAGACGAAAAAAAAATAAAAAAAGATGCAGGGTAATTCCTGCAATCCGGTATTTATCACTAGCGCGCAAAGTGTTTCGTGATTCGGAAGTAGATATTCAAAAATAGATGCATCACGCGGTGCTTGCTACGACAGTAAAGTTGGATGCAATGTGAGTGAAGACGACAGACCGAGATGGTTTCATAGGCTTGCGTCAGCATCGCAATGAGCATGTTGATGAGTACGATCACCATGCAACCGCAGTATGTGCCGAACATCAGCTTGCCGATAAACTGTGTCAGGTCGTGGCGATGTTCTATGGTAAAGACCTCAACCGAAGTCAGACCGTACACGGCGAAATAGAGTGTTTGAATCGTCTCGAACAAACTGTATAGACAATAGACAACATCCAAACCATTCAACCACGTAGGCCTAGCATAGAAAAAATGTGTAGCCTGTAAATATAACAAACGATCAAAGAAATCAAACCTCTGTTGATAATTGGGCTGCAGCTTGGCTGATACAAAGGACTTAATAAGTTAATATAGCAGCTGCTCTGTGGTAATGTCACAGAATGCTCGGTAATGCTTCAAAATTCACGAAAGAATCTGGATCGCCGTTAAATTACAATTTCTTTTTGTCCCGGCACACCGCTATTCCCAACACCTCCACAAAATTTCATCAAAATACTTTGGAAATTTTTAAAAATAATCTACGCTGACCAAAATCGACTTAACCCAAAGCATAATTTTTCTGGTTGAAGCACTTATGGGCAGTTTTAGCAGAGGTTATTAATGACACTGATGTGCAAGTTACGCACTCCGCAAGTGAACGGTCGCAGATGCACTCTTTGACATGCGTCGCGTTACATCGCATCTCGCACAGCTGAATCACCTCCATTGAGTAGTACCAGTACAACTGTCCATCAGTACTAGTAGTAGTTATTACTAGTAGCAGCAGTAGTAGTAGTAGTAGTAGCAATTGCGTTGTCATTTGACTTGAAGAATATGATTCTGCTGACAAGTTATGTGTCCGATTATGCCTGAGAGGATAGCTAAAACAGTTCTTAACTGACAGTGTCCCTATCGATGTAGTCCTAATAGTAGTAGTAGTAGTAGTAGTAGTTGTTGTTGTTGTTCTTTTTCTTCTTTTTTTCTTCTTGTTGTTGTACCAGTACAACTGGTTGACGCCGCACGAGAATGCAAAGCAAACCAGTAGCGCGAGAACCATGAATCTACCTATTGTTATATATACGCGGCTGTTCATTAATTGTAGCCTACTACAGCTGCTAAAATAATAGTTGCGTTTGTCAACTGTATCTCTGACGAGTGTGTGAAAAACGGCGTGTTATACATCCTAGTGGACAGTACATCAGAGGTCATTTCAGAGACTTCCGAGTCTAACCAGACAATCAGTTGCACTGTTTGGTTAAACTGACAGAGAACTTCAGGCCTATAGACGAACAGAGCGCGAGAACCATGAATCGGATGACGTCACTGACCATTCGCCCGAGCGTCAGCTGCAGCGGACCCAGGTGTGAACTGATCGTGCAGAAATGAACCAGTTTGAGAATGCTAATATACTATTACTAAACAAACTTAAATTAAGTATTGCATTATGCATTTTGTGGGTCAAAATGCAATCTAATTCCATCGCTAATAGCCAGAACTAAATTAGTTTGAGAATGCTAAACTATTATTATTATTATTATTATTATTATTATTATTATTACTACTACTACTACTACTAGTACTACTACAACGACTGCCACTATTACTACTGTTACTAAACCAACTTAAACTGTAGGTATATTGTGTGATTCGTGCAGGGCCAAGGTGCGAGCTAGTTGCACGTACAGAAGTGGGTTTGTTTGAGAATGCTGAAGATGTTGGCGGTGGCAAACAGTGCTTCTCCGATCAGTTGTGGATCGAATGACTCCCAGTCTGAACGCGGTGCTGTAGCGTACGATTCACCACGAGATAATTGTTCACGCACCTGTATCGATCAGTGACGTCACCGACATTCTTCCGTTTGCAGCTAGTCCTAGCCTATCTTTATGGCCATGATTGTAGTTCACATTTATAAAGGTTTTTTAAAATTTGTAACAACTTTTTTAACGTTTTTCAATTTTTTCTGATGTTAATTTTTATGTTCAATAAATGTTGAGCGTTAATTGTAAAAATGACGGCGATTAAACTAATTGCATAATAAAATTTAAAAAAATGACAAAATAAATTGTGTATTTTATTATTCACTTGTGCTGGATGACACAATATAAAAAAATGATAACCGCTTCATTTTGCGTCAAATCGTGCAAGTCAAATGCGTCGTGCTAAAAGTGATCACGTAGGCCTAATTTTCTATTTAGAACTTGCAAACGTCAAACGATTTTTACCAGAAAGAAAGAGACAAATTTGAGCGTGAACGCGGTGATGTACTGAGATATTGTGGCAAATTCAACGATGTTCCACATGTCCGAGATGTACGTTTTTTTGCACATCGTGTATCACTGCACTGAATGGGGCAGTGGTATAATCGACAATGTTTGAGATGTACGTTTTGACACCTTGCATCCACAGACGTTTCACCTCAGCCCACGTCTGACCTGTCGCAAGCAACACACAAGTAAATAAGTAAGTAAGTAGGATAATTTGAAAGGCGCAATTTAACGGTCGGTCTCTCACAACTCGCCGCGTTATCAACATTCAACACTCGAAGAAATAAAAAATAATACGCCGGCCCAGCGCCGACGTTATATGTCGTCGTCCGCTTAGACCTGTACATTGCTAACCATAACCCTAACGTTTGACATTTTGAGTGAAAGATTAGCAGCCCGGTTATTCTTGTCCGGGATAATATTCACAGCATTTTCGCATTTTCTACGCGTTTTTTGTTTCTAGTAGAACCTATGTAGCCTGTAAGTGACATATACGGACGACGGACAGACGGACGGACGGACGGATGGACAGACGGATGTACAAGACCCGTAATGCGGCAAACTTAGACAGCCGCATAAAGCGTTGAGCAATCGTAATTAATTTAGTTTGCGTAACAGTCACAGTGCGATGTTTTCAAACACTTGTAAGACAAAATCGCCGATGTCACCATTGCAAGGAACGAAGATCTTACGTTATTCGTGTAACTATGTTCTAATACATGGTCACAGAGCATCAACATCAGACGGAAGAACAAAGGGCTAAACAATAAAGCTATTAATTTTAATTAGGTTTAACTGTAATCACGGTCGCATTACAACTCCAAAACAACTGTAAATTTAAAGTAAATATATTCAAAATAGGTTAATATACTTCATGCTTAATTTTTATTTTAAATCCGTGAAAAGTGACACGTGAAAGTTTGATTTAACGTAGGCCTATAGTACCGATGACAAAGACGAGTATAGTCCACTCGATGTAGGTTGGCGGTGAGCCGTGAATTTCTCTCGACTGTCGTCCGTCACTGAGCACCGTCAACGCATCTATCGGTTGTGACGTCATAATCAGTAGAACTACATACAATGTACCATGTCATGATACATATAAAGAACAAGCTAGCCCGCAGCGAACTGATTTGAATATAGAGAATTATAGGAACAATCACTGATGTCAAACCTTTGTCGAGAATAGTGCAGCATCTTACTCTTACCACTGATGCCTATTAGCGTACCGCTTGGATATATACAGGGTGGGCCAAAAAAGTGCGACTTTACTTTTGTCCATATCTCCAACAACTATTGATCGACTTTCAAAATTCTTTCACTAACACACTTTGTAGACAATTTGCGATAATGTAATTATTATGGATCCCACCACACCATGAATGCGTCTTTACACTACCTTGTAAAATATCAATGAAATATGCATACATATTACATAACGATAATAACAAACAAACATTTTGGTAAAATTGAAAAAAAACACTTTGGATCAACATTGCAGTGAACTAGACTGTGTGGGTATAACACAGTCTAGTATCATACGAATCATTCATCGCAATGTTAGTCAAAAGCGTTTTTTACTTACATTTTTGTTATTATCGTTAGTTTTTACTTGCATTTATATTTTACAAGGTAGTGTAGAAACGCATTTACCGTGTAGTGGAATATATAACGATCACATTATTGCAAACTGTTTGCAAAGTGTGCTAGTGAAAAAATGTTGAAAATCGGTTAATAATTAGCGAAGATATGGACAAAAGTAGAGTGACACGTTTTTATGGCCCGCGGTGTATAATTTATATAAGCTTCTTTATTTTGTATTTTTACATTTTTCTACTTCACAATAAAGTAGTAATTCAATGACGCCACAGACAATGTACATATTTCATCCAAAATTTAGAAATGTTCAGAAAAGCAAAAATGCTATTTATCATGCGTTTCACCTTTTACATATTACCGTGCATAGTTTCTTGTCACTTTTGCTGCCCTTTCTGGACATATCTGTACTGTAAAAAATGAGATGTACGCACAGACGAAGCTCAGGTAGGACGAAGCATGGCAGAGAAACTTAATGAATGGTCTTCGCATGAACTGGCGCGCCCAGCTGGAGCAGGGGAGGATGATGAATAGAACAGAGAGCAAGGGGAATGAGATACAGATGGTGACGGCCAGCATCAGTTGGTTGACGATGTGTCGACGACGGAATCCCGGCAGACCTTCGAACCACAGCGACGCCAACAGCTGCTGACAGTTGGCGTGGGCCACGAACTACATCACACATCACCGCTTCGTCAGCAGCAGCAGCAGCAATAATTCATCGGCATCGTCATCATCATTAATTGTTCAAAAAAATAGCAGTAATATAAACAAACGCCAATACTTTTTAGAACCAAATACCAAGACCAAGACCAAAGCTTTATTAGTCCGCCCGAAAACGATAGTTTTCGGAAGGACTTATGTTTTTTGCTGTGGTTTTTTTCTTTCTTTTCGCCGCGTAATCTCCGAGCTCCGTCGGCCGATCGGCGCGAAATTTTGCACGATGCTCGATGCTGCGTTCAATTTTATAATCCCGGTCCAAAAT
>Ga0056128_1002557_pt1 | contig 21668 bp, 9 predicted proteins | sample WorMetLIZISLAND2_FD_71113 | JGI IMG/M metagenome (GOLD analysis project Ga0056128, IMG submission 71113) | Marine gutless worms symbiont microbial communities from Max Planck institute for Marine Microbiology, Germany - Olavius geniculatus... ... | reverse complement strand
AAAGCGAAGAAAAGTGGCAAATACACGTGGATAATGCTGTTTGTCGTTGAGTATTTACAGCTGAGATCGTTTTAAGTGAAAACAAATCACTTCTAAACAGCAGTGCGCTGACACATACGAGTTCAGCGTAGTCTACAAAGTTTATTTTCTCACGTTATATTCGTTGTCAGCCAAATATGTATTAGTCCATATTTATGTTGATTCTCATATATTTGGCCTATATATTACACTTCACTCAAAATTATACTGTTCTGAAGTTATTTCAATTTATATAGGGCATTTTGAGCAATGGCCATTGTTGTCAATGAAGCGTGATAGCTATTACGTAATTGGTCGTCAAGGAAGTGCTGTCGTCATGTGATCAAAATTAGCTAATGGCAAGCGTCGTTACAATTAAGCCTGTTACTTAGCTAAGTGATGTGCGGATTGTGTTGGTGCAACGGAATCGATTTAAGTAGCCAGTTAAGTACCGCTTAAATTTAAGTGGTACTTAACTAAGTACATACTTAAAATTGGTTGCTGCAACCGGCCCTAAGACTCCCCAATAATTTACTAAAATGACGCTACTGTGATGGCTATAAAGATCGAAGTGTTTACGATCCTCCCTAGCTCTTGATGGTAATGAGCTCAGAGCTATGGAACATCACCTGTCATGTGGGATTACACAATGTTAGCTGCAATCTGACATGGGTGAACATGGCCATGGCTTAACCACAGCCAAGCAGACTGGTACTAAAATTAACTACTGCAGAGGGATAGAAGGCTGAGTTCACCTTTAAAATCAAATGAACAAAAATTTTTGCCTAGTGCCAACACGATGTGCGGGCATCCAGCCTGTGGAGAACGTCCACACCGAATTGGGTTTTTCCGCACCTTTCTGTTTTTGCAGACAGAAGCCTGTAGTTTATGGGATAAACGGATATGTGTTCAGCTTTTTGTCTGCCACCATATATAATGAAGGTGGAAGCACAAAATTCATTCATCCAACTGCAGCAATTACAGGGTGTGCCAAAAAATGACCCAACTTGTTTTTATCGGAACTTATCCACTCACTTCTTGATTTTTCGACAACTGCTGCTGCCTTCCATGAGTAAATAAAAGTTGAAACTTCACGAATTCTTATAGTTTATTAGTTCTGCAAACTGACACTGGCTCATTGTACTCAGTGGCTGCTATCCCCCCAAATCTGGAATTGAAATCGGGCGCAACTTCCCCCCCAGTTTTGGGCTCAGGTTCCCCCTAATTTTTTGACTCAAGTTTTCCCCTCTATTTTGGGCTTCTTCCCCCATTAGGGAGAAAGTTTTGTTAAGTGTGTAAATTGCAAAACAGGGGAAGTAAAAAGTAAAAAAACCTTATCAAAACTTCCCCCCTATTTTTCACTGGGCTGAAGCTGCACCCACGAGGTACAGGGATAGAAGCCACTGATTGTACTTGGATGCTGGTTCGATGGTCTGGAACTCACTGCCAGATAAACACTGATATCTGGTGTGTGATGTTGACAGTTTCAAACAGTTCCTTAAAACAATCCTGTTCATTCTTTACTATGTGACTAGTACATTAAAGGTTAATTGTAATGTCATGCACTTTACGAATTCACACTTTACTTACTTTACTTACCAGTTACACTAGCGAGTCGATTTAAAGATAAAAGAATGGCAGATACCGTTTTAGCGATGAGTCCCATCGGCTCAGGATACTGATAAGTAAGTAACGCGAGGAGGGCGGTGAAGGAGCAGAGCCCCGCTGTGAACAGAATGAAAAACGGAAGCTCCTTCTTTGGGTAGACAGACAGCTCGTGGAATGCTGCAATAACAATAACAAAAATTTACTTACCTGGAAAGAAAGAAGGCCAAATTTCAGCAAGATCCATTAAAGGCCAAGTTGCATGAAAAAAAACGGTATTGGCTAAATATTACGCTGATCCAATGAAATGAAAACATCGCTTTGAAGTAATTTTCAGAGAAATATGTTGTGCCAGCCGAATGCACCCGAACGTGACACAAATACTGATGACGTCACTCACAGGACACTTTGTTGCCAAACTGACATTCGCATTGAAAACATAGTAAACCCGTCGGTTTTACTCAGAATAATGTTGCATTTATCGTACAAATAATTATGCATAGGTGACATCAGAATTTACGTCATTGTTTATTTGTTCACTACTAAAGTGATGGAATATTGCGGTTTTTTAGTGGGTTAACTACTGATGAAAAATTTGGCTTTTTTAAGGCTATTTGGCCGGAAATTAAGCTGCATTTGACCTCAAGGCAATGAAACTAGTTAGCAACCCTAATGCAGATGATGTCACTTCCGAACATGGCCGAAGTTGTGAAAAGGGAAAAGTGAGTGCTTTGAACCTTATTTTTAAGGTAATAAAATGCATCAGCTCAATATTGACAATTAGCATTTGACAGAGCCAACTATCACTTTATAACAGTTACGTAAACTGGCACGACTTGGCCTTTAAATAAGTGGCATCGGGAGGCTTTATGTTGGGCCCTGCCCCAAATATCTAGCCGAACTAAAGATTGGTTGCTCCTGCACTAGGGAACGTTCACACCAGTTTTGGTTATTCTATGCCTTTTTGTTTGACATACGGGACAAACAGACGACCAGCCTATTAAAATGACACAAGATCAAAAATACTTCATGGCGTAGACCAGGATGGGTTGAATTATTGGCCGGTGTATAGGTCTGCATAAAAGATGTCAATAATGCAATTTGAACCTGGAAGCAGTTCACGATCAGCATTCTCGGTGCATGCTGGGTACGGGTAGAAGAGATGACCCTTCTCCAACGGATACGGAATCATACGAAATGCTATGTACAACAACAAATATATAGCCACAGATAAAAACACCGCACCTACTCTCAGCTAAACATGAAAGTTATTGCCAGTCACTATCAAATGATAGCACAGATGAGAAATAGTAAGAAAATTTTTAAAAACTTGTGCATCACCTCAGATAAACTCGGTTTTTAAAAGAGTATCAACACAGCAAGCTAAGTAGGCACTCTTGAAGCTATCATTTGTCCGTCTACAACTGTTTACATTGCCTATTAACCCACCAGTTGGGCCAAGATTGCTACCCTTGGCTCTATAAAACTCACCCACAAATTCAGTCATAATTAGGGCCCACAGTTTTCCGCAGACCACGGAATTTCAAGCCAAGCCATGTAATTTGCCCTTTTCCGTGGAATTTTGATATCTCCACGAAATTTCACAAAAGCTGAAAAATGAACGGCGATTGGTACGATCATTGGCTTGATGACGCAATTTTATCACAGAATGTGTCAAAAAAATTCAAACTGAACTGCCTAAAACTGTGGGCCCTACTAACAGCTATCGCAATATAGCTAAATTGTATGAAGCAAACACAATGCAAATTCACAGATTGCACTTTTAAAAAAGAAGAAAAAATTGATAATTATCTTTGTATGTTTCTAGCATAACAGAGCACAATGCCAGCCTTCCAATAATTGAAGTTTCTAAACAGATCAGAGCTCAGTTTACTTACAAATGGAAGGCCGTGGTGAGCCGCGGAATTTGGACAATTTTCCCGTGGTAATCCGCGGAATTTTGCGAACTGGCTTGCGGAATTTAGCAAAATTTATCGCGGAAAACTGTGGGCCCTAATGATCACCCGCAGCAATGGTAAGCAGCTTAGCCTAACAATAACACCATTCACTGCATTCACAAAGTTACCCTACGACCTAAGACAGGTGGACATTCAAGTATAAGCTCTGCATTCATATTCAGCCAAGCCAGCTGGGGCCAACTCAGCCTGGCGATGGTTACGGCCATTGTTAGGGATGAAAACAGTGACTTCTGCACAACAGTAGGTCCTGTTACCAGGACTGCTGGCATACAGACCCCAATCAGTAAAAAGCGCTATTTCTGGCTGTTAGCAGGGACCACCACCAAGCCATCTGGCTGGCAGCTGCAACAGATCTTGGTCTATGGGCAAATCTTCTTATTAACATGAATGAGGTCAGAGGACTGAAGTAATAAAAAGTTGGTCCAATTCTTACTTCCTTCCCAGGTGCACTGCAATAGGTTGATAGCTCCGTCGACTCGCTTCCAGTGTCGGAGATGAAAGAATGAGTAAGCAATCGCCTCACTGTCCCCACGCTTCAGAATATGCTCCGGCGGGAATATCAACGGCTTCATCTCCAGCAGATACTGGACAAATGAATAAATAAATAACAACAATAATAAATAGCAATACATAATAATGATAAATGGTAAGGATAATTAAATATCTGACTCCACAGTTCAGAATGTGCTCCGGCGGGAATATTAAAGTCTTCATCTGTAATGTTTAACTGCTCATATCTGGACTTACTTAACTGCTACTTTACTGACATGGTTCTACAAACAATATTTCTTATTTAGGCAATGTTAACTATCCTTATGACAAAGACGATAATAGCAATTATTATGGAACTGGTAGGCTTTGGCAGTAGGTAACTAAATGGGTGTTCCGGATCTTTAATTACCAAGCATATGACAAAACGTAATTGAATCGCAACAGCTACAGATCCTGGTCCACTAGTTCAAAGTAAGAGGTTAGTGGTAAGAGGTGTGTTTTGGATGTACCTTTGGAACATGAGGATTGAACTCCACCGCCCGATGTATCGCATCCACGGCATTCAGTTCTTGTGTACTGAGTCCGCGCTTCGACGCTGAGTCCGGGGAGAACCTACAGCCATAAATAGCACAAGTCAGGGATTCCCCAATAAAGAGTGACATGGGGATGGGGATGGCGGTAATAGCGTGGCAATGGAGACAATAACGGCGGTATGCCCGTGGGAATGGGGATAAAAGCCACTGTAATACTGCGTTGATAAGGATAGAATTTGTAGTACACCCACGGTAGTGGGGACAACTACAACTTTTGTCTGTAGTAGTAGCTGTAAAAATACATATGGAAATAATACATTTCACTATTTAGTACTAATACATCTCACGGCATGTTTCGAAATGTGGATAATTTGTGTTTATGTACACTGATAGATGGGGTGTTGTAAAATGTTATTAATTTGCAGTACATTGGCAACCAAGAGTAGTAGCATGCATAAGCGGCAATTATTTTCATCAACATAACGATGGGGATGGGGACAAAGAGTGTGGGGATTGGGTGAGGACAGGGATAACGTGTGGGGATGGGGTGGGAATGGGGACAATGTCAGGGTGATGGGGTAAAGATGTTACTTCATCCCCATCACTCTTTATTCCCCGGGTTAAAAACCCATAAACAGCAGCCAGTTATAACTAGAAGCCCCCTGAGCTCTCAAAGCTCTGCTGAGATTGGTGCTGCCACCTGGCAAACACAGCAAAATGTCACATGATGTTGTATAACCTACAGGCAAAGATCCCAATTGATTCAGAACTCTGAACAGAAAAAAGATTGCCACCAAAATCTAATACCTAACCCCCCGCCAAAAAAAGTCATAAAAATGCTGCTCTTGCACTTTGCATTCACCATTCACAAGTGGACAGACCCAAAAACACAATCTTCCCATCGAAGTTAAATCAGGCTGCAAAGTGAATATCTTTTATCTATCCAGTTACTGGTCTCCAAACTGATGATAGCTTAAGTGATGACGAAAAGCGAGTAGTCTAAGCTTAACCTTGGAGTAATTCCTAGCATAAGCTGATTAAATCATTAGAAATACGTTCAGACAGGCACTCACTTTTCCGCCACCTGTCGAGCTTTCAGCAGAGCCGCTGTGTAACAGATGGTTGCAGACTTCGGTAAACTGATGTCTACGACACACAAACACAAACTGACCGTCTTTCCATACTCGTACGTTCCTTACCACTTCAATCAAGCAAGCAGACAATTAAACTTTCAATCAAGGTGTTACAACATTGAACCGATTTCCATCAAGTCTAACAGTAGACTGACTATACACAGTGTCTGGTAAAAAAAAAAAGAGTCTAATTTTTCCTGAATAACTTTAACATATTAAGACATATTTTTTGGCACATATTATACCAATGTTACGCTTTACTAAAACATCTAAAACTAATCTTTAAAATTTATTTATCACTAAGTATTGCGAATGTAATTATGACGTCATTGCGGAAGGTGAAGTTTAAATAAGCCAGTGTTTTCCAACCTTTTTGCTGCAGAGGAACCCTGAACCAAAGTGAAGGTCTCTCACGAAACCCCATGCACTAATCCGTGAGTCCAGCGACGTACGCGAGGTAGAAGCTATGAACTCATTTCCCTAGCAAGGCAGAGCCCTAAGGGGACGACAAAGCAGGCAAAAATGACCAATTATAATATCAAATTTGACTGCTCCGTAGCTCTGAGATTGGTATCGCATGTAGAGCAATAACACTTAACTATTAGTAGGCAGCAGTAAGTTATTGTATTTAACCAAGGAGGAGAAGGCGGTCGTCAACGGCCACTTAGCCTTTGTCACCAACCCAGAAAATTTTTGCAGTAGTGCACATATTGAATGAACTATTTATACTTCAAATTTGGTCAATAACGAGTTTTGATACTGTTGTTGACAACTCAAACAACTACAAGCTAAAAAAACTATTTTCTGTATTTTTTGTTTTAATTTTGTGTAGAGTTAAGTAAGAATATGAGGAGTGTTTTGTTTTTCATGGTAAAGTGGTGTCATTAATTAGGTGATGTGGACTATCTGTACATTGTCAGTTGCACATAACTTTTGTAATGTTATCTACTAAAAATTATAAATGTGCATTTGAATTTGTTGAGGTTATTATCTAAAATACTGCTATCTTTTTTCACCTAAAATACAGTAGAAATGGCATATCCTATGACGTCATAATTACGTCAGCACTACATAATGATGTCGCAATGTAAGGAGAAAATTTGCTAATATTTTAGTAAAATGAATCTTCTTGACAGCACATGCCAAAAATTATGAGAATATGTTTAAGTTTGCCAAAGATATATCGAAAAAATCGTAGACTCTTTTTCCGGACATGGTGTACAATGATTATGCAGACCCAGGGGGGTTGCTATGTATATGGCTAGAAATGAATTGTTTATCCAGCTGATTTACCCATTTTACGATTCAAGCTGCTAATGACGATGACAACAAACACACAGTTGGCGTTTTAAAATAATATACTGTGACAAACTCACAATAATATGCAATAATTGTTCAACCACACAACCACAACACATCCATATGTACAATGGCTGGCAATGTAGTCATTTAATCGTTTTTTTATTAAGGCAAAGCAAGCAGCTAAGCAAGCTAGCAAACGCATACGCCTGATTCGCTGATGAACAGCTGCTCGTCAATTCAAATTCTCCAAGCTTCTACTGTCATCGAACGACGTCCATGAAATCTGCTGCAGCCAGCTGCAGTTGACTGATGATGAACTCAATGTCAGGTCACACGGTACACTTTACGCTGTCCTGGAATTACCCAGAAATTCACGGTTGTCGGCAACACCTTCCTGCCCAGTTGAAGGTTTTTGTTCACGTACACTCGGCCGAAACGTCACAGTTCGAATCAAACAGCTCCTTTAACGTTCAACGTAGTCTCTCTGCCGGACTACGACCACACTCGTAGTTTTCACAGTTATCAATACTAATTCTCACATGAGAAATCCGACTGTTCTCACTCAAAATCAACATTTACATGAGCCTATAACACAGCTCCTCACTTGTAACTCTTGTAACACCTGTAACTAAAGGTTAAATTTAGTGATGCACGGATTTTGCAGTTCTGCAAACATTTAATTCTGGCAATGTTCCAGCGTTCTGGCTGATGCCCAGGAAGCAAGCAAGCATTAAAGATGCGTAATATAATCTATTTACTACTATCCTACGCCAGCCTTGCTATGAAATATTGGTGTGCACATTTCATAACCTTACAGATAACGTATGCAAAGATCCAAAAATATATGTTGCACACAGGTCTAAAATGTAGCAACCATTTGATTTATTACTATAAGTGGAAGCAACAGCAGTATTGTTTTCAGCATTGTTGCTAAATTTTTGCCTTTGTTAACATGATGACTCATGAGCAGCTGCACTTAGCTTGATAAAATTTTGCAAGAGTATGTAACTCGATTAACCTTTAAAAGCCTACTGAATAATCAAGGTCATAAGTCAAAATCAGCGCTTAAACCAACTGGCTGGATTCGCAAAATTTCATTCGCTAGATGGCGTCACTTTACTGCCGCCTGCAGAAACAACAGTGGCTACCCGGGCGCAGTATTTAGTCTCGAGCAGGGCTTGTTGATCTTGCTACAACTTTCCTGGTTTAAAAAACGTACTTTTTTGCGACTTTCCAGGATCAGTATGCACCCTGTAAATGTAAAAAAAACTATCATCATATGAATATTAAACTCGAGGGACTTACCATCGTACTTGGCCAGCACGGCCTGTACATCGGCATATGACTGTAGTTCAAGCAAAGCTTCAATGAGGTTCTCATGAATATTAAACAGATTGAAACTGGGAAATTCTTTCATCAGCTGCACACACGAGGCAACGAATTATGTACAGGGTTGATATGCGAATCAAACAATCAGTCAAAAGCAACAGAGATCTCAAAGTAAAACATCTCCAAAAATAGTACTGCCACCTACCTAATACAATAACAGACTTAATGCAGCTCCTGTTTGTATCCTTCTAAAATTTCCTTCACCAAATCATGTTCCAGATCACTGACAACAGCTGATCAATTGGTGCATGGATCACACAATATAGCTCACTCTGGCATTTTCATCATAATTTGTTAATAACTTTTTGAGACAGAGACAAATGAACATGGCGGCATGGCGTAGTGGTAATGCGTTGAGTCAAATCAACGAAGTTACTCTACGATGGGCCCGGTTAGTACTTGGATGAGTTGCTGTCCACAGTACGAAGCCAAGCCAACTAGATCGACTCAGCCTTCTACCCTAAAAGAAAGAAATGGCGAGTTCTGCGTATCAGGACTGCTGGTATACTGACCCAGTCGGTTAAAGGCGCTGGCTGTTAATTAGAGCCGGCGATCCGGCCATCTTGGGTTGTATGCTAGCTTAATTGGGTTTAACCCTCGCCGGCTCAAAGCGCCAAATCCTCCATGCTGTCTATGTGAAATCTTCCTCTTCTTCTTGAAACCATAACCTACTTCTTTAATGCAGAGTTGCAGGCAATGATAAAAATCATCACTGTCACCATCACAGCCAGGTAATAGAAATGTATTAATGCTATAAATCATCACAAACAATAAGCATTGCTGAGAATTCAACAGTTTCATTCAGATGCTGATGATTTAAGCTGAAAGTGCAAAATGAAAATTACATCACGCATGATTTTTACGGCTTCACGGGTTTTCCCGAGCTTTCGAGCACACATTGCCAGCCGTCGTTTAATGTACACCAGAATGTTTGTGTCTCGTCCTGCATTTTATAATCACAACAATGTCAGATTCACATCAGTATTTGCTGTTGGTGAAAGCTCAGCCTACAAAAAACTTACAAAATGCCATCATTCTGTTAACTTTCAAAACAGAAACAATCTAAAAGCAAATTCTGTAAGTAATTTATAAAACATATTATCACTTATGCTGCTCAATAATGTGATAGATCTGAACTATAAAAATTTTAACAAGCTTATCTGTAATCATTATCATGAGTTAACAACTTTACATAATACACAAAGCAACACTGTTTGATGACAGCTCCTGCTGCAAATACTACGATTACAACTACAACTACAAGAACAATAACAACTATATTAATAATACAACAACAACTACAATTACTACTACATCTATAACAACCTCCATAAAACAACCAGCAAATAGGAATTATAAAGAAAATGACATATTAAGTAACACCGTTTGAGGACAGCTGACGGTGCAATTAGCTTTTACGATGACACTACTACCACACACTTCTACTACTTCTACAACTACAGTCTACAACTGCTACAACTACCATGAAAAGCTACTAGCATAATGACTTACGTAAAGCAACATCATTGGACGAGAGCTGATGCTGCAATTGCTGAGATTTCTTGAAGTTCGCTTCCGCGTATTTGTACGCCGTCTTTAACTGCTTCTCCGCCTAGAAAAAAAGCCAGAAAATTAATGCACAGCAAAAAATATAAGCATTCCACAAGTTCAAACCAGCCCACTTTAGGGTTAGAACAATAGTAAAAAAGCTACACAATACCAAATGCCTAATATTACTGGGTTGCGGTGATACCAATACCCAATACCAATACCAATATCGGTCAGCCTCTCACCACATGCTGCACTGCCAGGGATAGACAAGCGAAGTGAAGTGCATTGCGTGAACTGTCTTAACGTTAGAGATGTTGACGAACAAGACTCGATTCGCTCGAGACTCAAAAAAATTCTTGATCTCCAGTTATTTATCTCGACTGTTGAGAATTCTGTGAATCTGAATCGGGACAACAAAGAGCCTTCTGCTCAGCAGAGAGTGGCGATTGACAGTCGACAAGTCAGGAAAGGTAATTAAGTTGTGCCCGAGAAGGCGGGCTGCACCCCCCCTACACTTGCAAAGCCAGCGTATGGGTGTCTGTCACTTTGTTCTACTACTGAGCACGTGGCAATTGATGTTTCTGATTCATCTTTCTCTGATAAGTGGTCACCCAGCGCTTGCTGTAAAGACTGCTCACTGAGAGAGTCCACCTACACTGACCAAAATATCTGCTTAACTTTCTTCACCTTGGTATGTCGATCGATCTGCTCTGTCGCTACATACTGCATGCAGTAGCACGCCTCTTGCGTTTGACAGCTAATTAGTCACTAGCGACTGCTGGCGCAAATGAACAAATAAAACGGCAGGAAAGCATGCAGCAAGCTTTACAATAAGCACCGTCAACTGTGTGAAAGAATGTACTTCTGTTAAGTAAAGTAATTGACATCTGATCGTTTGTGGGTCGCCGCACCGGCCAGCGTCCTTCTGTCCCTGCAAGTCATATGCACTCTCCCCACCGCCCACTGGCGCTTGAAGTGTGCATGCCTGCAGACAGACAGGTCTATTGTTCGTTGATACGATATGATACGACATATCGATATCAAAAATGATATATCAATATGTTCGATATATCGATATTTTCGATATATCGAACCATCACTAATATTAACAGCCTTCATGTACACACTACACACACCTGACCAGTGTGCAGTCGGCAACTCTCGGTGCACACGTGACCGTTTGAGGAAAAGAGAGAATAATCGTGGTCATTTGCCGATGTCCCCGCACGCTGCATGCCGACGTGGCACCGCTTGCTGTCTGATCGTCGCTCAGACAGCAGGCGGCGGCCACCTAAAACTTGGTGAGCATAACTGTATTGGGTAGCACAGCCAAGAAAAATATCGCCCAGTAATGATACAACCCAGCGAATATTGAGCAATGCTCAATATCTCGACGCTTGTATCATTCGAACCCCAGCCCTGATATCTCTTTGTATTTCACCATTAACAATACAAAAAAGCTAAAAAGCTGATATGCTGGAATAGTATAAAACAGTACTAGTACTATCTGATTAAAAGCGCAACAAAATAGAAAATTAGGGCAAATAAGGAAATGGTCATTGGATTATGACAACTAATAAACTCACAAAATCTTCGGACAAGGTTCTAAGAAATCTCACAGACAAATGGACAGACAGACAGACAGGGTGATTAAACTGCCTCCAATTCATCCTTAACCTGTCCAGTCCTGCAGCACAGAACTCAACACCAACACTCGATGACGTCCATCCAAGACTTATCATTATCAACTTACTGTTTCAGCAGCAATCTTAACTGAACTGTTTAGGAGCAAAGGCTACCTGGCACATTCATGTTAGCATTGCTATAAGCACAGACAAACAAAGATTGTCCAACTAAATATTGTAACTAACCTCAACAATTGTACTGCAGCCTTCTTCAGCCAAGAGAATCATCGGTAATGGACATCTGCACATTCATACAGTGATAGCATGAATCAACAATCGACCTGATTACAATTCTGCTAAATTCGTATCAGGCACTAATACTGCTTCATCAAATAAGTACTTATGTCCACTTGCACCCCATTTTATTGAGTGTACGGCCATACATTATGGACCTTGACCATCAATCTTTTTAGCCAACTGTACTCAAGAAACAGTCCAGCTGTTGTCATGGTTGTCATCCGTCTGTCTGTCTGTCCGTCATGGATGTATTGTGGCTAAACGGTGCAAGATAGGGCCTAGGTTGCTATTGATCATTGATAGGAAGTTGCATATTGCAGGGCTGCCACTCATATAGTAGCAAAAATTAGGGACTTTATGGACCTCAGAACTTGCCAAAAAGAACCTAAAAGTGACTAAAAAGGGACCTAAATTAGGCCTAATACGAAACCAAATGTCAAGACCAAGCACATTTATGGTCATTATTGCTCCTGTACATGACCATACTAGACATCAAGAATGTGAATATATTAACCAGAGGCATGTAATAGCTCAATTCTAAATTCTAAACTGTTCACTGTAAACACAAACAATTTTCACAAAAAAATCTACAACAAATACTACACTGTTGACCGCACACATAACAAAAAACATCACCAAAGCGTTTCAAAGAAACCAAGTGCAGGAAATCAAACCACTTTCATGAAACAGTTTCAACAAATACTGACACAAGTAATTGCACCATGGTTCCTACTACTCTGCAGAATTCATCTTTCCTGACTTTTTCCTTACTTTCCAGGACAAAATAAATCGTTTTCCCTGACTAATTTGTTCATGTGAAATATCAATGTTAGCTTTCAATTGTTTGCAATTGCACTAGAAACAAAGGCGGTGGCACAGATTTAAAAGTGGAGATACAAATAATCTGCAAGCGAAGCAAGCAGAAAAAAATTTTGAATGCAAAATTTAGTCAGGATAAGTTGAAAAATAGCCAATTACACAGAATTAGGGACTTTAGGGACCACTTTCTGAGAATTAGGGACTTTTAAGGACCAAGGGGCAGCCCTGATATTGGCTTTCAAATGACATAAAAATTATCGACCTTGGATGACCTTGAAGGTCACTGACAACCAGTATGGTCGGTTATCCAAGCAACAGCTGGGCTTCTTGTCTTTTCACTGTAAAGTTAGCAGCCCATATCAGAGCCTATGTAGATATCTGCACAATAACCTTTGAATCTGGCTCAAGTCAGAGTAAGGAAAAAGGAAAAAACAACAAATCGCCAAAAAAATTAAAAACAAATAGTAGCAGATAAAATACAAATATAGTATACAACTACACATCACCTGGCAGAAATCCTCCTGAGTGTTCTGCATTCAATTAACTTTGGTGCTGCAGAGCATGAAAACCGTTATTGCCTCTAAGTTATAGAAATTTGTATTGCTGTATTGTATTATAATGCATTGAAAGATGTCGGTAAGACATTTAGTGATGGTAATTATACATACTCGGGGTTCTTATCAAGAGCTTCTTTCGCAGATTTGAGCCGCGTTTGTTGATTCCGCTCACGCCACGTTGTCTGCATTACTAGCACAGGCAACAACAAATGACAATGATGCTAACTAAAGTTAGCGACGTCGTGGGCTGAAAAATAGGCAGGGCAGAAATTTGCACTTTCCGATAAGCACTGCTAATTTCCAACTGAATTCTGACAAACAGCTGCAAATTTCTGACAGGGTGCTCAGAATTTTAATTTTGCTGTTAAATGTCCCCAAACTGCAGATTTCTTTAGCAGCATGCCTCGGCTCAAAGAAGATTAACTAAATAGCGACAGACACGAGTAACAGTTATTATCTGTCAGAAAGTCTTACGTGTTACATCACATCATTTTTATTACTGCATCTGCTTAAAATATTCCCTCCAGCACGAATGCAACGTCGACGTACGATTTTAAAATGAACATGACTAGTGTTAAATATGTAACAGGTTTTCAGTGATTTTGTGGTCTCAGTGATTTTTTGAGCTGATGCATGCCCTCCCCAGTATGAATTCGTTGTTGTATACGGCCAAACTACGACTTCTGCATTTCTCAAGGTAGTGTAGCAATGGTATTAAAGTGAGGTGGGCTAAAATATACTCATTCATGCCAAGTTTATTCCTGATGCTGTTTGCCAAATAGTGTCAAAATCGGTCGATGCTGCACTGAGTTATTCACAAAATAAAAGTGGCACGTTTTTTATCGAGACACGGTGCACTAACGTACGTTCGTATTCTGGCTTGCCGACATCGCATTCACAGAAGAAGAAGGTCTGATGGTCTTGTGCAGATAAGTTCATATCGTAGTAAGTCAGCGGCTCTTTGGTTGTTGCCTCAGCATATCGTTGATACTCAGAACCACGGAAAAGATTCATTGAGTTACGCCAGACTTTGCACTCTGTACCAGCAACAAAATGTAACAGTATACAGTAATTTTGGCTAATAGACTTTCATAATGGACAACTTCAATCAAACATTAATTCTGAATGAAAACTAACAGCAGTTGGTGGTCTTCGAAAAATGTGCACTTCTGTATAGCACCTTTGTACGTTATTGAACTAACAGCTCTCACAAATGCACCAAGACACAATTAGTGAGTGTTTGTATTATCTAGTCTTGTAGACTGAATAGACCAAAATGTTCATGTACTCTGCAAAAAAACAAATTATTATTTTCAATGCCTCTCGTCATATTTCCTAGTAATGCAACTGATAATTGAACATTTCATTAATCATTACATTTTAGAGTTCTTATTGTTCAATTAGTTAATAACTTACACAGCTGTATCTACAGTCAACTGAATACATCTATCTCTTTTATCAGCCTACTTTTTTGGCACTACTTACACAACATACTGTAAAAGAAAAAACAGAAATATAACCACATATAGCTGGTTACAACTAGCTTCCCCCACACTTCTTAGCAATTTTGTTCAAGCCACAAATTCACCAGAACCCAAAATGCATCGGCAATAAAATAAGCTGCGAAAATGATCCTGACATTTCGAAGTTCACCAAACCACTGATCACCCGGTATAATGATGATTTTATATGAAGCTAAAATAAACAAACCGGAGACGGAGTGTTGTACGGATCCATTCCGCATGTCACCCGTGTCTGTCGTGCCATCGCCAGCGCCGTCGGATCGGCCAAGTAATGGTGATAGATGACTGAGGGAGACCTGCTCTATGAATGAGATGCCATACTTCTTAAAGTACCACCACTCAAAGATCTAACAGCAGTGCAGACACATGTTAAAGATCAAAGCTGTATATCTGTTTGCGTGAGCCCACCTCAAAGCTACAGAGCATCACCTGCCATATGAGATCACACAGTTGTCTGCCACTTGACATGGGTAAATGCACCATGAGTCTTGTGGAAGATGCTATGGTGAACCTGCTTGAAGCAGATGCTACTGTAGGCCTGCCTGTTAAAACATTAGGTTTTAGGACTATGTAATTGAAAACTTGGTAATAACATACAAGATGTGGAGCATAGGTAGGATGTGCATCACTCTCTTAAGGCCACTGTAAATAGACCAGTGTGACGATCAGTCTGTTATCAGTCAGGCCTGGGTTCAATCCAAATAATTTGCATTATGACTATTAGCCTGCATGCAATTAAGATGATTTTCTCAAAAGTCGTAAAAGCATAACCAAGGTAACTCTACCTATCAGCGACACTGCTGATACTAATAGACATTCTCTTCCATAGTAAGAATGTTGAAGAACAGAGTTGCACTATTTAACAGCAAACAGAAACATCACTACTGTCACCTGCAGTCCATTATATAGCTGATTGCAAGCCAACAAACAAAAATAATAGAGAGCTGTCAAAGCATTAATTTTTTAAATGCATTAACACACTGCATTAATTTTATTAATGCATCAATTAACATGTTATTAATGCACCCAGTCCATTCGAGAGGGAGAGTAAAGGAGTAAGTTACCGTGGGCCCCATGACGTTTGGGGGCCCTGCCCGCAGAGTATAGAAAGCTAGAAACACATTTTAAACGTATAATCAACAATAACTGCTGTCATAGCATAGAAATCTATTAGCCTGTCATCAACATAATTATTCATTTACACTAGTGATGGAACGGCAACCACAGTTTAGTTACTTGAATTCATTCAACTGTCAAACAACCGCAGTTTAACAAAATATTGGAACTTTTGTTTCATGGAATTTAGTAATTTCACATAAATTTATATATGTGCATTAATTTTTTTAATGCACATTAATTTATTAACGCATTAATGCATTAATTAATGCGTTAGTTTGACAGCTCTAAAAAAATAATAACAGTATCACAGGCAAAATGGTAGTTCAAGCAATGTGTTAATGGCGACTTCTCTTTCCTATGGGAAAGGTAAAAATTCGACCCCCCAACAGAATGAAAACCCCTGATTTGATTGAGATAAAATTTGGCAAAATTGATTACATCACCTAGATGATCCCTCATGCAAAATTTCATGTAAATCTGCACAAGGGGAGCTTCTCGGCAAACAGGTGAAATATACGCAAAAAATTTCTCTAGCTGTACATATACCTTTTTTTCAGAAACTCACCTACCGGTACAGGTCAGACCCTTTGGCAGATATTTGCATGTGATGGCTCAAACGATGCGGTCTCGTGCAAGGATGAGCCTTTTGAGGGTTAAAAAATTTGAAATTAATATTTAACTTATTTATTCAAAAAATTCTAAAAAATTACAATGAAGCCTATGGGTAAAATTAAACAATTATTAAAACGGTTATAACTTCGGCTGTGTATAAGACAGAATCGCAATTTTTGGTTCTATGGTATGGTATGGTTTTCGGGGATGGCCAATCTAATGGTGTCATTTAATTTTACCCCGGACCCTCCCTAGTTGCCACGGCAACGAAATTTGGGACAAAATTGGCAATAAAACGGTCTGTGTAAGAGATATCTACGAGATTTTTGTGTCTATAAGGGGTTTTCAAGGATGGGTTATTGAATGATCCAATCGCATTTCCCCTGACCGACCCCCATTGCCATGGCAACGAAATTTGGGACAAAATTGACTGTAACTCGGTCTGTGTATGAGATATCTGCGAGATTATAGTGTCTATATAAGGGTTTTGGGAATGGGCCAGCGAATGCTGTCAATTGAATTTTATCCCTACTGACCCTCATTGCAATGGGAACGAAATTTGGGACTAAATGGGCTATAACTCAACATATGTACGAGATATCTCCGAGGTTCTCCAAGATTCTAACAAGGGGTTTTGAGAATGGAACAAATAAATAATTTTCGTAAGTCTACCATGGTTGACTTTCATTGTTTTGGCAACGAAATTTGTAGAATTTTCCCAAAAATTGGCCAGAACTGGGTTAACTATGAGATGAGCTCAGACTTTATTTTGACTCGACTTTATAGACGTTTGTGGTCGGTCATTTTACGCAACAGTCCAATAACTGCAATAATACGATTAGTTAAATTAGCATTATTGAAGTGTTTTCCGGGCCTATATTAAGCGGGTGATGCATGCATTAGTTTGTTTATTTATATGGCCATTGTGTGGATATAAAAAAACTTTGTTCAGTGTTGTCAGCAATGCAGGCCAGCGGTGACGTCATGCCTGATGAGTGTCGTCTGCTTTGTCCAGTCATGCCATTAGGTAGTAAGTAACAGTTATAAGCGGCTTGGCTACTGCAAGAAATATCTTAAGCGCAATATCTTTCTAACTAATCACCAGTAGGGAAACAGTATTTTAATAATAAAACAGCAAATATAAATGTGCAAAACATCAGTTTATACACTAGTTAACGGCAACATTTAAGGACTTGCACATCAAAAACAGCAAAAAATACAAAAAGTTATACTATTCAGCAGCACATTGACACACAGTCAGTGTGATGCGGATACTGATGTTTTGTACATTTATTTGTCATTACAGTGCAGAGCTGCAATGTGTACTATTCTGTTACACCGATCACCGGCGAATCAAGTTCAACTGACCAGAATGAGCCCAGATATCAAAGACGACGTTCCGGTCAGAGCCACGTAGAACTTCGGAGTCAGATTGCTGAAGAACAGTGTTGCTGCAACAGCAAACATAATCACATGTCACTAAACTGAACACAGATTTTCTAACTCATATGGTGATCGGCAGTCTGTCCGCAGTTCAGCAGAAAGCCCGGTGAGATGCAGTACACCAGATGACTTGCACCATTCAATTCTTTGCCACTTGTGACAAATGCCAGCCTAACCTTCATGGTAAATGACTGTCACCTGCCAAATGGGATCACAGAGTGTTAGCTGCCACACAACACAAGTGAACCTTAACCCCAGCCAGACAGACCAGCCTGACTGGTACTCAATTTACCTACGCCAGAGAGATAGAAGGCTGAGTTGACCTTGGTGTTGGTTATATACCGAGATGGTTTATTACCTGTCTGCAGACAATCACCCATCCAAGTAGTGACCACCTGATAGCATCCAAACCGGGAATCGAACCCACGACCATTCGACCATTTGATCGTATGTCTGACGTACCGTTATACTACCAAGTCATCTTACGCTGTTGATAACATTAAAGACCACTGGCCAGTACGAGTACAGAATAGATCTGCACGCAGCAATTGCAAAAAAAAACTTGCAAAGAAAAGCCTGTTGACCAACAAGTTGACTGAACAATGCATGTTTATTTCATCCCGATGACACCATGCACGTAAAACAAAATGTAAATAAAAAATAACCAAACTGCATCAAAATTCACTCAAATCAAATATCCGCATTCAGACACGTTTGTAAAAGTTATAGTTTCGCATTACAACACCTTTTCAGCTAGTATCTATGCGAAAATGAAGAAGTGCCAACCAACCGGACGTAAAGTTCTCTCCAATGCGAAGCGGGCCGCGCAGAATGTACACCACAAAAACCACCAGCAAAAACCAGAGCGCCCACAAATAAGTCCACAACCATGCAATCCATATCTTTATCTTGTCAAACATTTTCCGCAGAAAATCGGCCATAGTCACAGTGTTTACGCTTCGATAACACTCCCCATGTGCATCCGGTAAGTAAGTAACGGTAAAAGCTCCTAAACGTAACGTAACGGTATCATACAGTATATCTGCAGAAGATCGGGCAATCGTTGAAGCTGCATTTCTGAAACTCAGCTAGTAGTGAACTGTAGTTAACAAAACTGCAGCAGCTGTAATCTGTGCAACGTATCTGGTGTATTCACACTGTCACAAAGAAGAAAATTATTAAGGTAATGTCAGTGTAGACACAAAGTTAGACACTTGTAGAAAAAGCGTCATTTCGGTAACGGTCGTGTTTTGTGGCGCAATCCGTGGTGAAGACCATTTTAGATTGTTATAAGTTTCAAGCGACAGTCTGCATGATTCTGCATAGAATGATGTATAATATTGCCTCATCATTAATTTATTTTAAGAAATATTAGCAGGAAATCGACCAAAAAATGATCTTTTTTTAATATTCACGCATAAACATTCGAATTTTTCGTCGTACGTCTAAGCTAACAGAGTTAACTCTGTGTGATGTTTTACATGTCATCAAATACAACAAATTTGATTAATTTCGTGGGAGAAAAATAATTACTGCACACTGATATGCAATGAAATAGGCACGTTACAGATACGACATTATAGCGTTACAGAACTGACAACCGCGTTACAGAATTGATTTATGCGTTACAGAGTTGACAATTTGTGGTTACAGAACTGACTGTGGGTTTATTTGAAGAACTTAAACAAGAAACTAAAAATACAGCAAAGGAAAAAGTCCGGTGAATTATATTTGAACGCTGAATAATCGCTCCTCGTTTCGCACCCAGTCGTCAAATATTAATCCCAAACGTGGCAAAAATTAATAGGGGCCTACATCGTCAACCTCTCCTTAATAATGCGTCTATTCATCCCAGTCATAGTGTTTTGGTCTTAACGGGCTCAAAAACAAGATGGGCGCAAATCCTTTGTTGTGACTTTATGGCGAAAAAGAAGAACCTCATCTGCTACACTTGTGAAACTACGAAAAGAACAGAAATATAAGAAATTTAACACCCCTCTTAACACCACGAACGGACGGACAGACTATTGAAATCAAGTCACACAGACTGGAGAGATGGATGCGGAAGTAAACACGACGTACGAATTTATTAACTATTCCTGCTCGTCGCACTAGTTCGCCATTATACGGGCGGACGAAACGCCACTCGCACATATTTACGTTTTTAGCACGGATAAAGAAACGATCTCAACCGTCAGCCGGCAAACAGAGCCAAACCGTACGCCGACAACTATCGGCGACTTCAGTTGGCTACAAATTATGCTACACAGCTAAGCGCTCGCACTCACCTATCAGTCCCTTTTCGTCTTTCAGACAATCACCCGACTGTTTCTTCATTTTTACGCGCGAAAGCAGCTACTGCTTTCAGCGTCTCTTAGCCATCGCAATTCTGTCTGTCTGTCTGTCTGTCTGTCCGTCACAAAGGTGGATTAGTCAAAAACGGCGCAAGATAGGATCACCAAATCTTCACCGTCGGCTGCCTGGAAGATTCTAGTTTCAGGAACCGTAAAGTTGTTCCATAATTTCGAAGGGGGGTCACCCCGATCGAGCGCGCTAAATGAAAGGGGTGGGCAAATTTTGCGATTTTTAGCCAATAAGTCGCTATATCTCAGTAACGGTGCGAGTTATAGGGCCTAGGTTACTATTAACCACTAATAGAAAGTCGTACACTGGCTCTCGGTTGGCGCCAAATTCAATGACCTTGAAAAATTTTGAACGCCAAAATAGGGGGTTTTATGGATTTTGGGGGCGATTTTGGGCTGCGATACAAGTCTATAACATTCACAAGGTGGCGTCATGAAACTATCGTTATGCGATTTATATAAAAAAAAATTGGTATTTGTTTCTTAGTTCTTCTTGAGTCTTTAGCAGTTCCCGAGCTATCTTTGACCGTGTAATGCAAACTCTGTGCCTGCCAACCAGCTTCCGAGATGATGAAGCTTTGCCCATTATCGTGGATGCAGCTGCAGTTGATTGTTCATCCATTAACTTTTTGCGCCTTCTGTATGCTCGTGAATAGTGAGCCCACCGTTTTCATTGTGCTCGCTGCTGCCTGGTGGACATGTCACTTATTGATTTGATTAGTCTATTTTCATTTTCTTTCGTTTTCTTCTATATTCCCTATCGTGTGCTCGGATTTTCCCCCTTGCTGTCTCTGTCAGATTCTCCCTGAATTCTGCACTCGTACCCGCACTTTTTTCTCTCTTGTTTGGTATGTCTCTTTCTCCTTTTCTTCTCTCTTGTTCTTTTGTCATCTACAGAGACTACAACTGCATCAATCTGTCTTTCCAGTTGTCTTCGTGCATTGACCTGTTCTGCTCGATTTTCTGCTTGTTTATCGGCACCAGTCTGTCTCCTCAATTGTCTTTTTTCACTGACATGCTGTGCTTGCTTTTTTGCCTGCCTATCTACACCAGTTTGTCTCCTGACCTCTTTTTGTTTACTGACATGCCATGTTTGCTTCTTTGTCTGCCCATGTGCACCAGTCTCTCTCTTCGCTTCTCTTCGTTTATTGACCTGCTCTAGTCGCTTTTTTGCCTGCTTTTCTGCCCACTTTTCTGCAGCGTTTTCACGGTCATTTTTCAGTTTTTCTTTCAGCACTTCATATTTATCCCTAAAGGGTTCATCCATCATCAAGATCTGTAGACAGTTTAACAAACAAGAACGTTACA